>JAABUY010004692.1_pt1 | contig 14149 bp, 15 predicted proteins | sample 5560271 | NCBI WGS metagenome assembly JAABUY01 (sample SAMN10711886, study PRJNA513374) | rock metagenome | isolation source: Antarctica rocks | place: Antarctica: Victoria Land, University Valley
CGAACCGCTTGGCGATGGCCGAGCCGATGTAGTCGCCGGCGCCGACCACGGCGGCTGTCGCGTTGCGCGGCGGCTTTCGGTCCGAATGGGTCCGGGATGCGCGTTCGCTGCCTGATGGAATCGAGGTGCTCATGGAGCTTATGTCCTTTTCTTCGCTGCCCGGCTGACACGGCATCCGCACATGCTGGGCGGTGAGGTGGGCAAGGCTCAGCGTGTCAGCGGCCGAGATCGCGCATGGGAGCCATGGCCCTCACGCCTCACGAACCGGTCGGTGGCGGCACGCAGTGTGGCCGAGTGCGCAGAGTTGGTGAAATAGGCTGCGGCGCTGTCAAACTTTTGCCATCCAGCGAGGTTTAGATCGCCAGCAGAAGCCTAAATCTGCCTTTGATCAATATATGGAGTTCGCAATGAAGAAGTTCACTGCTCTGGCGCTTGCCGGCTTTGCGGCAACCGCCCTGATGGCGGCCCCGTTGGCAGCGTACGCCGAGGACAGCCAGCCGACGCCGAAGGGCGGCACCCTGAAAGGCGCGGCGGTGGGCGGTGTGGCTGGCCATATGATGGGCGGGCACACCAAGACCGGAGCGGCGGTGGGCGCTGTGGCCGGCCACCATGAGAAGGCCAAATCCGAAGACCGCATCAACGCAGGCAAGCAACCGTAGCGAGAGTACGTTCACGGCGGCTCCTCGCAATGACAAGGAAGGGGCGACACCAAGCTGCGGCCCCATACGGGTTGCGGGGGGACGCCGAGGCTCAGGATTGAGGACAGCCCGTGTATCAATGAGTGGGCTCAGCCGGCCATGTGGGCACCGCCATTGATGCCGAGGTGCTGCCCGGTGATGTACGACGCCGCATCCGACAGCAGGAACGCGATTGGCTTGGCGACCTCCGCTGGGGTGCTCCAGCGCCGGAGCGGGATGCGCGCCAGATAGGTGTCGCGGAATTTCTCCCCGCGCACAACCTCGGTCATCGGCGTTTCCACCACGCCGAAGGCGACGGTGTTCACCCGGATGCCATACCTGGCCCATTCCAAGGCGGCGCTCATGGTCATACCCAGGACGCCCGCCTTGGCGGTCCCGTAGTTCAGTTGTCCGATCGTACCCTTCCGACCGGCATCGGACGACACGTTTACGATCGCTCCGCCTGGGCGTCCGGCCTCGGCTTGGTCGATCATCCGCAGCCCGACCGCCTGCAGGCAGTGGAACGAGCCAGTCAGGTGGACGTCGATCACCTCCTGCCATTGCTGCAGGGACATCCTGGCGATCATCGCCGGCCGGGTGATCCCGGCATTGTTGACCAGACCATCGACGCCGCCCCATTGCGAACAGCAGCGCTCGATGACGCCTTGCACGAAAGCCGGGTCGGTGATGCTGCCGTCTGCGGCGAGGATACGATCCGCGCCGGCGGTGGCCTCGATCTCGCGCAGGCCGTCCGACTTAAGGTCGATCGCGGCCACGTTGGCGCCGAGCCGCAGGCACAGTTCGGCGGTGGCGCGGCCGATGCCCTGGCCGGCGCCGGTGACGACGATGCATTTGCCCGAGAGGTCGACGATCGCTTCCATACCCGTCCTGTTTCCGGTGGTGGCGGCGCCTGTTCAGGCGCCGGCCGGGATGTAGGGGATGTTTTCTTCCGCAAGCTTCCAGATCGCCCGGGCACTCTTGGTCTTGCGCTCCTCCATGATGTGGCCGGCGAGCCCGCCGCAGCGCGAGATCACGGCGATGGCGCGCATGATGGCCGGCGGCACGCCGATCTCCAGCAGCAGGGCGCCGATCGCGCCGGTGGCGTTGATCGTGAGATGGCGCCCCGCCCGCGCGTCGACCGCCCGCCCCAGTTGCTGCAGCAACGCGATATACTGGCCGCCGACCTCGGCGTCGGCCGCAATGCCGAACAGGGCCGGCGTACGCGGATCGTCAGGCTTGTGGAACGGATGCCCGAAGCCGGGCAGCGGGCGCTTGGCGCCGATATAGTCGTCGGCCACCCGCTCGCACCACGCCGCCCGGTCGTCACTGCCGATGCCAGCCTCCAGCAATGCCGCACAGCCCTCCATCGTGCCGACGAACACGTTGCCGATCGTCAGCAGCCCGGCGGCCATCGCGACCTGCACCTGGTCCGGCACCGAATCCGCGGTGATGCGGCTGACCAGCGCCGCGGGGGTGAAGCCGTGCTCCATCAGCGTGACCAGGCACGCATCCAGCACCCGCGTTTCCGCGGCGCCCGGCTCCCGCCCGCAGGTCAGGAAATAGACCATCTCGGTAAAGGTGCGCTTGCCGATCAGGTCGTCGACCAGGCTCTTGCCGCGTATCGTCACGCTTGTCGCGTCCGAGCACGCAATCTCGGTGGCCAGGGCTGCCATCGTCGGTTCCTTCCACTGTGGCGCCGGGGCATCAGCCGCCGGACGCGGGTTCCGTCAGCACGACGCGGCCGGTCACCTGGCCGGCCTGCAGCGCGACCATGACCTTGTTCACCTCGGCTTTTGCCACCTCGTGCACCGGAGTGGCGGCGAGCCTACCCTCCTGTGCGAGCGCGAGGACCGCGCGCAGCTCCGGAATGGAGCCGGTCAGGCTGCCCTGCACGGTGTGAGCGCGAAAGATGGTGCTGGCGACCGAAAGGGTCAGCTCGCCACCGCCGATGCCGACCAAGATTAGCTTCGCCCCCTTCGGCAGGAGTCCCATCGCCATCTGCACGGTCGCGTCCGAGCCCACAAAGTCGATCACCGCGCCGACCGGCCCGGTCCCGCCGATGCATGCGATCGCATCCTCGCCCGCGGGGTCGACGGCAGTGGTCGCCCCGGCTGCCGTGGCAGCCTCGCGTTTCGCTGCGCTGACATCGACGGAGACGATTGTCGAATGCCCCAGAGCGCGCAGGACAGCGATGGCGGCAAGGCCCAGCCCCCCCGCCCCGATCAGCACGACGACCGCCTCGGGCGGCAGCGGCAGGATCTTGCGAACCGCCGAGTAGGCCGTCAGCCCCGAGCAGGCATAGGTGGCCGCGAGCGACGGGACCACGCCGTCGAACGGCACCAGGTAGCGGGGATGCGGCACCTGCACCAGCCGCCCGAAGCCGCCATTCACGCTGACGCCGAGGCTCCGCTGCGCCGCGCACAGATTGTCCTCCTCCGCCCGGCAGCGTGCGCACTGCCCACATCCAACCCAGGGATAGACCACCCGGACGTCCCCGACCCCAACACCCGTCGCCTCGGGCCCGAGCCGCGCCACCCGGCCGACGATCTCGTGCCCCGGCGCCGCCGGCAGCACCAGGCCGCGATCCTTGACCGACAGCATCCGGCCACCGCCCAAATCGTAGCCGCCGTGCCAGAGATGCAGGTCGGAATGACACACGCCGCAATGCGTGACCTCGACGACGACCTCTGTCCCCACCGGCTCCGGGTCGGGCAGCTCGACGCATTCGAGCGGCGCATTGTGCGCGACGACAGCCCAGGCCCTCATCGCTGCGCCCTGTCCCGCCGGTTCAATTCACCAGGTTGCAGGCGGAGGCGTCGGCGGGCTTGAACGCGTCGTTCCCCAAGATGGTGGAAAGCGGCATGTAGAGGTCCCATTCGCTGATCGACTCCTTGGGCGCCTTGACCCGGAACACATACAGGTCGCGCACGACCCGGCCATCGGCGCGGATGATGCCGTCGCGCGTCATGAAATCGTTCACCGGCGCCGCCTTCATGGCCGCCACCACCGTCGCCGTGTCGTCGGTGCCGGTGGCTTTCACTGCCTTCAGGTAGTGCGTGACGGCGCCATAGACGCTGGCCTGCAGGCTGTTGGGCATGCGGCGGTAGCGCTCGAGGAACCGCTTCGAAAAAACGCGGGTGGCGTCGGTCTGGTCCCAATAGAACGGCTCGGTGATCAGCAGGCCCTGCGCCACATCGAGCCCGAGGCCCTTCACGTCGTTGAAGAACAGCCCGATCGGCGCCAGCTTCTGCGGGCCGCCGCCACGGCCGATGCCGAACTCCGCCGCCTGCTTGACGATGTTGCTGATCTGACCGGTGGGCGTTGCCAGCCCGATCAGTTGCGCGCCGGACGACTGCGCCTTCAACAAGTCGGACGAGAAATCCTTGGTCTCGAACGGGTGCTTGGCCGCGCCGAGGACGCTGCCGCCATGCGCCTCGATGAACTCGGTGGCCTCCGCCTGCAGGCTGCGGCCATAGACGTAGTCGACCGTCATGAAAAACCAGCTTTTCGCGCCGCCCTCCATGTTGGCCCGGGCCGCGCCAACTGCCACGCTGTGGGAATCGTAGGTCCAGTGGATGCCGTTCGGACTGCACAGCGACCGCGTCATGTCGACCGTTCCGGTGCTGGTGAACACCGCCAGCTTGTTCTTCTCGCGCGCCAGTTGCTGCACGCCGATCGCCACCGTGGTGATGCCGACATCGAAGATCGCCGCCACGCCCTGGTCGTACCATTGCCGGGCGAAGGCGATCCCGAGATCGGATTTCGCCTGGTGGTCGGCGCGCAGCAGCGTGATGGGGCGGCCGAGCACGGATTGGCCGAAATCCTCGATTGCAAGCTCCGCGCTGACGATGGCGCCGCCACCGGACAGGTCCGAGGTGGGCCCCGACGCATCGTTCAGGACGCCGATCGTCAGCGGCTTCGCCGACTGCGCCAATACCCGGCCCCCCGAGCCTGCGACGATCGCAGCCGCCCCTGACAGCGCGCCGAACCGCCGACGCATGATGACGGGCTTCGCGTGATCGCCTGCTGACCCGGACATCCCTTAGCCTCCCCCGTGCGTCGTTCTTCTTACGCCGCTTATAGCCAGTGCTGGTTATAGCCAGTGCTGGTTTAGCCAGTGCTAGCACCGTGCCACAGTGCCCAAGGCATGGACATGACTCGGCCAGCGTTGACACAGTTCTCCCTGCGTGGGAAGAAATTTTCTAGTTCGTGAAAAATCAAGGATTCCGCGCTGTTCTCCCCAGTGATGGAGACAGCGTGCGCTGCATGGGATGGATGCGCCGATGTACGATGGCCCAATCGTCGACGCCTTCCTCCATTCGCCCTGGATCGGCGGCCCCAGCCGCGTCCCCCGCGCCGACGAGGTGCCCTGGACCGATGACCGCCGCCTACGCCGCGTCATGCATACCTTCCATCACGCAACCGAACCCGGCGAGGCAGTGCGCCGCCTCGATCTCGCCGCCGTCTCCGCCGCCATGGACGCGGCTGCGGTCTCACACGGCATCCTGGCCGCCAAGGTCTACTACCCGACCACGCCCGAGCGGCTTGATGCACTGCATGCCGAGCTGTCGAGCCTGGCCACGGCCTCGGCCGGCCGGCTGCGCTGGCTCGCCACCGTGATGCCGCCTGAGCATGGGCCGGGCTCGTATTGGGACGTCATGCAGGGCCCGCGCATCGTGCAGGCGCTGGGCGAGGACCCCCATCTGGTCGGCGTCCACATCACGCCGTCACCCTGGGGCCTGGCTCCGAACGACCGTTGGTACTACCCGCTCTATGCCAAGTGCACGGAGCTGAAGCTGGCCCTGTTCACCTATGTCGGCACGCCCGGCCCGCTCTGGCCCATGGAGCCGAACAATCCGGCGCATCTGGACGACGTGGCGCTCGCCTTCCCCGACCTCATGATCGTCGCCCATCACATCGGGGACCCCTGGACCGACATGGCAGTCCGTCTCGCGGCGCGGCACGCCAACTTCTATCTGTGCACGTCCGCATGGTCGCCGAAAAGCTATCCGCAGGCGCTGCTCGACTTCATGGGCGGCCGCTGGCACGGGACGCGCGGCAGCGACAAGGTGGTCTTCGCGTCGGACTACCCGTTGCTGGATCTGCAACGGACGACGCAGGCGGCGCGGGCACTGGCCTTGCCGGACGCGGATCTCGCGCGCATCCTGCACGAGAACGCGCAACGGTTGTTCTTCCAATGAGTGACTCAGCCGGGAGCGACCCAGCCGGGAGCGATCCGGCCGGCCCGCAGCCGCTGTCGGGTTTGCGGGTCATCGACATGACGACCCTGGCGATGGGGCCGCTCGCGGCACAGACGCTAGGGGATTACGGGGCCGACGTCATCAAGGTCGAATCCCCCGCCGGCGACCCGTTCCGCAGCACGCTGCCGACGCGCAGCCCCGGGATGGGCCACGTCTACCTGCAACTCAACCGCAACAAGCGCAGCCTCGCCATCGACCTCAAGGCGCCGGACGCGCAGGCGGCGTTCCGGCGGCTGCTCGCCAACGTCGACATCTTCATGTCCAACGTTCGCCCGGCGGCGATGGCCGGGCTGTCGCTCGACTACGAGTCGGTCCGGGCGATCAACCCGGGAATCATCTACTGCGCCGCCTACGGGTTCTCCGAGCGCGGACCCTATGCCGGCCGCCCCGCCGCCGACGACACCATCCAGGCGATGTCGGGCCTGGTCGACCTGCAGGGACGCGCGACCGGATCGCCGCAGCTGGTCGCGTCGGTCGTGGCCGACAAGGCGGTTGGCCTGATGCTGGTCAACGCCGTGCTGACCGCCGTCATCCATCGCATGCGGACTGGCGAGGGCCGGTCGATCGAGCTGCCGATGTTTGAGGCGATGGCGGCCTTTGTGCTGCCGGAGCACATGGCCGGGCTGACCTACGTCCCGTCCGAGGGGCCGTCGGGCTACAGCCGCATTGTCAACCCGATGCGCCGCCCGCATGCAACGAGCGACGGCTGGCTCTGCGTCCTGCCCTACACCACCGCACAATGGCATCGCTTTTTCGCCATGATCGGCCGCGCCGACCTGCGCGCCGACCTGGACCTCGCCGACCCGGTGAGGCGGAACACGCGGCTGCATGAACTCTACGGCCTGATCGGCGAGGTGATGCCGAGCCGCACGACGAAGCAATGGGTCGATGACCTGCTGCAGGCCGACATCCTGTTCGGCGAGGTGTTCAGCCCCGAGCAACTCATCGCCGACCCCCACCTCGACGCCGTTGGCATGTTCACCGACGTCGAGCATCCCACCGAAGGGCACATCCGCCTGATCGGCTTCCCGGCCCAGTCCTCCTTGGCCGCGACCCGGCTGGCCCGGTATCCGCCCACGCTGGGTCAGCACAGCCGGGAAATCATGCTCGGAGCCGGCCTGTCGGCGGATGAGGTCGACCGGTTGAGGCAAAGCGGTGCCATCGTCGAGGGCAGTGCACCCGTTGGAAGCCAAGATACCTGAGGCAACGACAGCGCCAGCGCGCTCCGGCGGGGCGACGGAAACCTGCGATGCGATCATCGTCGGCGCCGGCATCGCCGGGTTCCGCATGCTGCGCCGTCTGCGAGCGTGTTGCATGGAGGCGGCCGGTGGCCTTGCCGGGCAGGTCGGCAAAGACGTTTGCACTTCCGCTGAACTCTGGACGCGCTGTTGCCCTTCAAGCTGAACCAGGACCGCCGCCACCGCATCCCGCGGCAGAAGCACAGGGTCACCAAGCGATGCCACAGGACAAGGACGAAAATCGTCAGCTTCTTGGCACTCGACTGAAGGAAGCGCGAGAGTATCTGGAGCTGTCGCAAGATGAGGTCGCGCGAATTCTGGATATTCCAAGAACGGCTGTTTCCCTGATGGAAGCCGGTCAGCGGAAGGTCGACGCGATCGAATTGAAGAAGCTGGCCGAAATCTACCAGCGTCTGATCGGCTATTTTACCGGAGAAGCCGGCGCGGCTATCCCGCCTGTCCCTGAGTCCGTCCAGCATTTGGTGCGCACGGCAGCGAAGCTCTTTGATCGCGACCGTGAGGAATTGCTACAATTCGCGCAGTTTCTGCGAGCGCGTCAGCCGTCACGGGATCGCTGATGGCGCGCCGCGATGCCATTCTTGAAGGTTCGCAGGCGGCGGCGCGGGTCCACGACCAACTGCGGATCCGGCAGGCCGTCGAAACCATCGGCGGGGCGATCAATGTCTTTGGCGCGCTTCTGTCGCTCCATGTAGCGCTCCTGTTTTGTCCGCTGGACGGGCTCCTTGGAGAGCCTGCCTGCCGGGCCTAATCCCGGCGTGACTATCTCGACGCAGCGGCCACCTCGGGTTCAGCGATTTACTGGAGCACACGAGTTTGGGCATGTGGCGCTCGGCCACGAAGTCAGTTTCGACGGAGAGGAGCTTCTCGGACGTGCCCCGACCAGTGGGCGTGACGAGATCGAACCGGCAGCCGACAGCTTCGCCGCGTCCTCATCTTCTGCCTCAGCTCGACTTTGGCCACTTCCAGTTGGCCTGATGGTGTAATGGGCGGCGAAGCGAGCGGTGCGTTAGGATGACGGGTCCCCGCCAAGAGACATCGCCATGCCCTGTCTGCCGTCCCGCTTTGCCGCGGCTGTCCCAGCGTTCGCGCCGCTGTTCCTTCAACGGAGTTGGCGGCACGCTGAAGTGTTGCTGGCCGGCACCATCCTGGCGCCGGGCAAGCGCACCGTGACCAGCCTTTTGCGCATCATGGGCCTCGCGCGCGAGCGACGGTTCGTCAACTATCATCGCGTGCGCTGCTGGGGCTGCTGCTCGACGTCTTCGTGCCGACCGGACCCGTCGTGCTGGGCGTCAAACCAAGGGGTTTGCCGGACATTGACGACACAATCGAGCGCCGACGGGGCAGGTGCATTGCAGCCAAAGGTATCTACCGCGATCCGGTGCGCTCCAGCCATGGGCACTTCACACAAGGCGAGCGGCCTGCGCTGGCTCAGCCTCATGCTCCTGGCCCCGATCCCCTGGGCGAAGGTGACAAAGGTTCCTTCGGCGGCAGCCGATGGAAGGTCACCGGAGGGAGGGCGGGTGTGGGCCATGCCGTTCCTGACGGCGCTTGCCCCTTCGGAGCGCCCCTGTCACGAACGGGGCCGACACACCATAAAAAACTGATGGACTGGGCACGGCAACTGGTGCTGCAAGCCCGTCGTTGGCTGCCCGGCCGTCCAACTGGTGGTGGGCGACAGCGGCTTTGCGGCCCTGGGTTAGCATGGCAGCGGCGAGCGTGCCGTCGAGGTCAGCACTGACACCGCTGTCTGGCGCCATGCCGGGAGGCCCGTCGTCCCGATCCGCATTCACGCCGCTTCGCGGCCTGTTTCTCCGGGGGATTGGCCGAAGGCCGATGGTGCTGGCGCACACGACACTTTGCCAGCCGTGCCCGACGCTTGAGAGAATGGGGCGATAAGGCAAAAAGGACGGCGAACTCCGCCGGGGGAGCCTCGGCGGGCGCATGGGCCGTGGCGGCCAAACCTGTCTTGATCATGCGAAATCTCTCTTTAAGGAGCTATCAGGATGTCTGGGATGTCCGCCTCGGCTCCCGTCGAGGCGATTTCAACAACTGCTCTGGTTCCTCTGGTTCAAACCAAGACTTGGATTATCTGCTTGTTCACCACTCCCTCGCTGTCATGGACGCGAACACCCCAGACATCCTGATGGTCCCCGTCTCAAACGCGTGGGACGCTGTTGCATGGACCGGGCCCTGCCTGCAGTGCCGTCGGCCCGATCCTGCAACAGCATTCCTCCAGCCCCTCCTGCTTAGTCACCCACTGCCGGCGACGGGCAAGCCTGCGTCTCAGCAGGTAGCGGAATTCGCACTGCCAACCCACCCTTTTGCTACGCTGAACAATCTTGGCGACCCAACCGGCTTTATGCACAGAACCTCCTCGATTTGCTGTGTTGAAACAGATCAGCCGCGGTCTGCAAACCCTAGCCCGCATTATTCACGAGAAATGCGCGATCAAAGCCAAACCGTTGATATCGCTCACAACTATGCGAATGGGCTGTTTGATGAAGTTTTTTGCAATGAAATTTCTGGCCCAGGTGTTTGGTGGCCTAGGCCGATTTCGGGCGGTCCGATGAATTATTCGGGCTAGTAAGTCAGCCTCTCAGAGATTTGGTATTACCAGGCCTGAGCCGGTCATCCACCGACCTGGCTGTATTCTCCCCTCCAGCTGACGCGAAGCTGACAAGAAGCCGTCTAGATACCGTTGGGCTTATAATTCCCGTACGGCGAGGACGCACATGCGGCGGCCGATATACACCGCCGTAATGACACCCCGCTTTGATCGACATGGATGCGGCCAGCTCGGGTCCTATGTCGCCGCTGCGTGGCCCGCCGGCGGCCTGACTTGGCCCCGTGCTTTTCGCGCGCGGGATGCCGGTCCGGACGTCTCGGGCGCCATTGGCAGCGCGATCCGCACTTGGCACCCAGCCCCCGGCAAGAGATCGATCGAGCCGTTATGGCTCTGGACAACTTCGCGCACGATGGCGAGGCCGAGACCGCTGCCAGGAACATCCTGGCGTCCCTTGCGGAAGCGGTCGAAGACCATCTCGCGCAGCGCAGCCGGGATGCCAGGCCCCTCGTCCGCCACCTCCATGACGACTTGCGGCCGGTCGCGGTCGGCCACGTCGAGGCGTCCAAGGAGCCGGATTGTGCCCTGGCCGTGGGCGAGCGCGTTGTCGAGCAGGTTGCGCAGGGCGTCGCGCAGGTCATTGGCGCGTCCCCGCACAAGGAGGGTATCAGGCAGCTCGACCTCCATGGCGCGGCCAGCAACCTCCGCAAGCGGGACCACGGCCGCGGCCGCCTCGCGGGCGATGCGCGAAAGGTTGACGACCGGGAGGTCCGGAGCCGAACCTTCGTGTCCCACGTGTTCCTTGCGCGCGAGATCGAGCAGTTGCTCGACGAGCCGGTTCATCTGCGCAAGCTCGCGATCGATCGCGGTCCAGTCGGTCGCCTCCTCCACCTTCGCCCGTTGCAGCCGCAGGTTCAGCACCGCAAGCGGCGTGCGCAGCTCATGCGCCGCATCGGCCGTGAAACGACGTTCAACCGCGTAGGCATCCGCCAGGCGGTCCAGGGCGCCGTTCACGGCGTCCACGAGCGGGCGAACTTCACTGGGTAGGCCGCGAGACCCGATGCGGGCCGCCGGGTTGCGTGGCCCCGCTTTCGCCGCCTCGCTGGAGGCCCGCGCAAGGGGGCGTAGGCTCCAAGCGCTGACCATCCAGATCAACGCCAGGGAAGCGACGATGATCGGGATCAGCAGCAGGATGTCTTGATAAGGGTCGTGGAGCAGAAGCGGGCCGTATCGGCCTAGAACCAAGAGAACGACCCCCTGCTCGAAAGGAGGCAGCACCAAGGCTCCGCCAAGCCCCAGCGCGAACACCAGCGACATCGCCGCTACAAGCCGACCGCGGAGGCTGTGGAGCCGGATCACGCGACGGGCGCCGCGACCAGGCGGTAGCCGATGCCCCGCGTCGCTTCAACGTGGACCGTGGACCGGGCGGTGGCGAGCTTGCGCCGCAACCGCGACACCGTGGCCTCCAGGGCGTTCCCGCTCACATCGTCATCGAAGCCGTAGAGCCTGTCCTCCAGCGCATCCTTGACGACGATGCGCCCGGCGGCGCGGATCAACTCCTCCAGCAGAGAGGTTTCCCGGCGCGTCAGCTCGAGCGCGATGCCCGCCACCGCCGCCGTGCGCGACGCCGTGTCGAAGCGGAGGTCCGCGAAGGCGTGGACCGGCTCGCGCCTTGCGCCTGGACGGCGCAGCACAGCCCTGAGCCGCGCGTCCAGTTCCGCAAGGTCGAAGGGCTTGAGGATGTAATCGTCCGCCCCCGCATCGAGGCCGCCCACTCTGGCCTCGATGCTGTCGCGCGCGGTGAGTATCAGCGCCGGCAGGTCGGGGTGGCGGCCGCCGCGCAGGCCCCGCAGCACCGCCATGCCGTCCATGTCGGGCAGGCCGAGGTCGAGGATCACGGCGTCGTACGCCGTCGTCGCCACCGCTGCCAACGCCTCCTCGCCGCAGGCGACGGGATCGACCGCCAAGCCACGCTCGCGCAGATGCGTCGCGATCATCTCGCGCATGGCCCGGTGGTCCTCAACCAGCAGCACTCTCATGACATCCCCCGCATTCGGGCAAACAATGCTCCCCAGGGTTCTGATGCAACTACGGACCGGGCACGAAGGGGAGCCTGGCCGCGGTCGCCCCCGCTTGGCGACCGCGGCCCAACAATCACCCGTCGCCAGGGATCGGGCGCAGGCGGTCGAGGTCGGGGGATTGATACTGCTGCGAGCCCGTCGGATCGTCCGGGGGTCTCGAGTTGAAGTTTGTGACAGCCTCCGGTCCCACGGCCAGGGGGGCGGTGGCCTGATGAGTGCTGCCCGATGTGCAGCCAGCGAGACCGAGCAGCACGATGCTGCCGATGGCAAGGTGGTTCATGGCGTTCTCCTACGAGGAAATGCGGCTCCTCGGGTTGCAAGGAACCGCACGGCCCTGACGTGACGCTGACAGGGCACGCGCTGCCGAGGCTGGGCTAGACCCATGACAGACGTCAGCCTCGCGTCAGACAGCCAGGGTCTACGGGCAGCCGCGGACAACCAGGAAGCAGTATCGCGTGCAGTCGCTCGTCGGGTTCGATCCCACCCACCCCGCCACCTACGGCACTCTTGCCGTCACGCTCGTCGTTGCTTCTGGGAGCGTGGTGCGGTCCCTGCCGAGCGAGACGGTCCTGGCCATCGCCACCTTCGACACGGCGCCACTCTCCGGCTCAGCCCGGCCCTTGCTTGGGGACGCGCACTGATGCCCCAGCTGTTCCGCGACGCCTGCATCCACCATACGATCCCTTGCCGGCCCGTCTCGGACAGCGGCCGTGTCGCATCGGCGAAGGATTCGGTTGGTCCTCCGGGCTGCAAGCCCGTTCAACGGCGCCAAAGCTGGCCGGTAGGGTTGGCCACGGCCGCGTGGTTGGGGGCGGCCCTTGCCGGGTGCGCGCGCTTCCAGCCTGATCCCATCTCGCCAGCCGCCAATGCGGATGCCCTCGAAAGCCGCACCCTCGCAGAGCCACGGCTGCAACGCCTCCTGCTTGCAACCCTTCCAGCCGGCAGGGCGGTTCAAAGGCCCGATTGGGATCTCGACAAGCTCACGCTTGCGGCCCTCTACTACCATCCCGACCTGACGGTCGCGGGCGCCAAGCTCGCCAGCTCGCAAGCAGGGGTCGTGATCGCCAACGAGCGGCCGAACCCCACGCTCAACTTCAGCGCTGTGTTCGGCACCGCCGCGGTTTCCGGTGCGGCCTTCCCGCCGAGCGTGCTTCCCATCGTGGTGGGACCGGTCGTCAACTTCGTGATCGAGACGTTCGGCAAGCGCGAGGACCGCACCGCCCAGGCTCAACACCTCGTTGACGCGGCCCGCGAGGACCTCGCCACCGCCGCGTGGCAGGTACGAGGGCGTGTTCGGACGGCTCTGCTCAATCTCTGGGCGGCACAGAAGCGCCTGGAATTGGGACGGCAGCAAGTTGCGCTCAGGCAGCAGCTCGTACGGCTTCTGGAGCAGCGCCTCACCGCCGGCTTCGCGACGACGCTGGACGTCACGCGGGAGCGCATCGCACTGGCCCAGGCCACGCTCAGTATTCGGGACGTGAACCGGCTGGAAGCAGAGGCGCGCGCGCAACTCGCGACCGCCATCGGCATTCCCGCGCGCGCGCTCGACGGAGTTCACCTCTTCGTGGGCATCTTCGACCATCCTAAGGCGCCGGATGCCGGCCTCGCTGGCGCCCTACGCCACCGCGCGCTGACCGAGCGCACCGACGTGCGCAGCAGCTTGGCCCAGTATGAGGCGGCACAGTCGGCGCTGCAGCTCCAGATTGCCACGCAGTATCCCAATCTGACCCTGGGACCAGGCTACAACTATGAATTCGGGACCAACCGGTTCATCCTTAATCCCGCGATCGACTTCCCAATCTTCCACCAGAACCAAGGCCAGATCGCCCGCGCGGTCGCCGACCGGCAGCAGGCGGCCGCAAGCTTCACGGCGCTGCAGGCGCAGATCATTGGGGCGTTGGACACCGCCGTTGCTGGGTACCGTGCGACAACGCAGACCTTGAGGACCGCCGACGCGCTGGCCGCCGACGAACAGAGCCGCCAGCGGCAAGTTAGGGTCTCGTTCGATGCCGGGGACAGTGATCGACCGACCCTCATCGCGGCGGAGCTTGAGGCGGCGGTGGTCCAGTCCTCGCGGTTCGACACCGTGGTCCTGCAGCGACAAGCGCTCGGCGCGCTGGAGGACGCCTTGCAGCAGCCGCTGCTCGATCCCGAGGCAGCCCGGTTCGTCCCGCACTCCGGCCCACGCGCCACCACGGAGCTTCCACGATGACCTTTCCTGTCCCCTCGCGGTTACGATCGTCGCGCTGGAGCCGTCTCCTGCGCCGGGTTCTTCTCACCAGCCTCGTGATCGGGATCGGCGGGCTGG
>JAABUY010004693.1_pt1 | contig 14146 bp, 20 predicted proteins | sample 5560271 | NCBI WGS metagenome assembly JAABUY01 (sample SAMN10711886, study PRJNA513374) | rock metagenome | isolation source: Antarctica rocks | place: Antarctica: Victoria Land, University Valley
GGCAGGGGTACGGCCTGGTGCGCTTCTGCAGCGCGCAGGACGCGCAGGCGGCCATAGAGAAGTTCCACGGCACCGAGCTGGAAGGCCGCACGCTGACCGTCAGGCTGGACAAGTGCGGCGCCCGCCCCTGGCGCACCATGGCGGGCGTTGTCGGTTGGCTCGGCGCAGCCTGCCTGCGGGCTGGGAGCGTGTGTGCAGAGCCGCAGGGCAGCGGCACGGATAGACACGGATAGACACGGATAGCGGCACGGATAGCATGGCCGCCGTGGGCCGAGGGATCGACTGTTTGTGCCATGTGTGGGGGTACGAGACCGGGCTCGAACCTGTTGTGCCTGACGCGCTGGGACCGCCCTGTTGCGCGGGGAGTCAGCGCCGCCGTGCCAACAGCGGCCCGCGGCGCGGCCCGACACCCAACCCTTGCAAAACGCCTCACCATTGCACCCGCGCGCGCGCATGCAGGTACGCATAGGCGGATTACGGGAGCACGCGCTGGCACATCGAGTGAGCGAGTCCGGCCGCCAATTGAGGCGCCAGCTGGGTTCGCGACGGAGCCGCGCGCGGGAGTGCGCCGCCGCCCAGGCGGCGCAGGGGGGCGCGGTAAGGGAGTCAGCAGTGCTCGCGGAGGGATTGACAGCTTCGCTCTGTGGAGGGGAGGCTGTCTCCCGACGGATGGTCACTGGGAGGCCCGGAGTCACCCAACGGATATTTGCAGGGCCCCGCTTGGCACCGCGTCTTGAACACACTTCCCTTGCCCCTTTTTTCTGCTGCTCGACAACAATGAACGCTTGTGGCATGCATGCTAGGAGACCCTAGGTAGGGTAGCCTGGCCCTGCCAGACTGTCCACCCTCTGGGCGCGGTTCTCAGCCGCCAGGACGGACTTGACCCCATAGCACTGCGTGGATGGGTGAGGAGGCCCGGCTGACCCTAGGGTCTTAAACGTATCCAGTCTGGGGCGGCGCTGCCACGGCCCCGGCCTCCGCCTGTGTGCTCCTTTAACCCGTGTGTGTGCATGCTATCATGAGAGAGAGTGCTGTGGTCCTAGCGGGGGGGCGCGCCACGCGCGAAGGCATAGGTAGTTGGGGCGCGGCGGGGGGTGGGGGCTTTCGGGGGGTGAGGTTCGGCCATGGTGAGCGGCGCTCCTGCGCGCGCGTGCAGGCGGCTGCCCGCCCGCGCGCGCGCATGCGCGCCCGGGCGGCGCGGCCCTGCCGCGGGCGCAGCTGCGTAGCAGCTCCGGTGCGAGATGTGAAGTATCTGGGGCATGAATTTGCAACTGCAGTTTTGTGAATAGCTCTGGGCGGCATGGAATTAGGGTGGTCGGACTGTGCGCCGCCCATGGCACTCCCCATAGTACATGCTGTTTAACACTAGTTCTGTGTGTCATGCCTGGCCAACGCTCTCGGCTCGGTCCCGTTATGCGCTGCACACACACAGCGCCCCACTTGGCAGCACTCTGCAGCACGCTGTACATGCAGGCCTTGCAGCATGGAGCACGCAGTCATCACATTGCAGGCCAAGGCAGGCTTTCAACCCATGCTTTCAATCTATTGCATGTCATCCGCCAGGCTTCTTACAAGGCAAGTGTACGCTGCATTGGTTGGCAGAGTTTACCACCGAGTTTGCTCTGCTTAAGGGGACAGAGCAGCAGCGCCTGCCACTCATCCGGCTGTGAATGTTTACAGAGCCGCCACCGGCGGCTGCATCGCTGAGGAAACACAGACATGCGCACAGCCTGAACAGGAGGCGCGGGCCTGCAGGCGCTAGGAAACCACATGTCTGCAGCAAGGAGCAGTCCAGATCTGACCAAACCCGAGGCTCGTGCGCGCACATGCAGGGGGCCGGCGCCGCAATGGGCGTCGGCGCCGCAACAGGCGGGGCAGACAGCCGCGCCCGCACCCTGCCAAAACTTGCTTTCTTTATCTTCTCGTTGCAACTTGCATTCATATTCTCGTGGCGATTTGCACTCTTTATCTTCTCATGGCATGCTGCGCACGCAGACGGCGCGCGCGACAACCCCGCCCCCGCCCACCTCACAGACAACGACAGACACCAGCACGCGCACGCAGCAGCGCCACCGGGCGCCACACAGACCGGGGAAGCACAGAGTGGGGTAGGGCCCCAAGCTCCCTCAGAACCCTAGGGGTTTTAAGCCGCATCAGAACTCAGCGATCTTCTCCGCCAGCTGGGGACTGAAGTTGGCGGCAAACTTTGCCAGCGACCCGAGCGCGCCCTCGCCCGTGTAGAACGCCTGCACGGCAAACCCTGCACGGGCGGCGCGCTGCGGGTCAAGAACTGGCCGTTTGAGAGCGGCATGCTTGACCTGGCCGTCCCTACACATCATGCATAGCAGTCCTGGAGCGCACGGATTTGCGCGCATGACATGCTTCAGGCCTAACATGACTCCTCATGGTGTACTTCCTGATGCTCAACCTGATGTGGATGCACCCTTTGCCAGCCCTAGACCAGACACATCGTTTCCTGAGACAGGCACATTCGGTGTGAAAGTCAGGCGGGCGCACCCAGGAAGGCCACCATGGCCAACCGGCCATGCTTCATCTCCGCCTCGCGCAGCTTGGCCGTCCGCGGCGAGTCGTCCGAGGCCAGGCCGAGGGGGTCGAAGTAGTTGCCTGCGCGCGCGCGCGCTCTCAGCTCGCAGCCGCAGGGCCCCTACTGTCGCATGCCCAACAGCTGCAACCCTCCAGCTCACATGCCCGCCAGCTGGAACCCTCCAGGCTTGTCCTTTTCTGCTGCAATCTGTCATGTGCTTTACGGGTGTGCAAGCTGAGATGGCGGCAGGGCCATGAGCCTGCACAGCACAGTAGACGCCTGGTTTGCTGCTTTTGCTAGCGGCCAGGCTCGCCGTGCACTCACAGCTGGGGCTTGCGTGCTATGCGATACCATGACGTGCCGGCCGCCCTCAGCCAACGAGCCCGCTCCTCGGTTGAGTAAAGGTCAGGGCTGGGTTCAGGGCTCGGCGCACCCGGGTAGATGCGCTCCTCCAGGTCGGTGGCGCCGTTACGGTACACCTCCGCGCCGCCTACCAGCAGCGCCTCGATCCAGACCAGCTGGCTGATGGAGAACGGCAGCGTGAAGCCCAGGTACTGCGCGCCGTCCAGCTCCACCTTGCCCGCGTCCACCCTGCAGGGCAAGCGGGGCGGGTTCTGGGTTCAGGTTACAGGCAAGGCAAAAGTAACAGGATTAGAATTAGGTTAGGGCAGGGTACGGGGGGCTATGGGATGGGGCGCGGGCAGGCGCGGCCGCACACGCAAACTCACCCGCAGCCTTCGGCACAGCCTCTCACTGCTCTGCATTGCACAGCGCTTGCATTGTCCAAGAGGTAGGTCGACTGGTGCGTGCATGCACCATGAGCACTCTACATGCGCGCACGTCTGCCTGCTCTTAGTAGCCCTTGCTGACGCCCTGCAGGCTCAACTCGCTCGCCAAAGGCAGCCCTGCGTCATGCAGGTCCGTCGTGGTACCCAGAGCGGCGAGCCAACGGGGCCAGGACTCACCAGCGCAAAGCATGCAGCGCTGTCAGTGCATTAGACAGCGGCGGCCTGTCCTCGCAAGGAACCCGCCCATGCTCTGCAAACACCTTGACCCAGCCCTGCAGCCCTGTCACTACGTGAGACAAGCGCCGGCCGGCGCGCACCAGGACACGCCCGTGCTGGCCTCGGCCACGATCACACCGAGCGCGGCCAGCATGGCCCAGCGGCCGTGGATCAGCTCGTTTTCCCTGAAGCGTTCCAGCGAGAAGACCTCGTTGTACGGCTGCAGCGCGGTCTCGCTGCTCACCTGCGCGCCGCCGCGCACGCGCCGTTTCGCGCCTGGCTGTGCGATTCAGCTGCCGCTGCTAGGCGCCCGCCTGCTGGCAAGAGCGCCAATGCGGTGCCGCCGGCCACTCAGCCTCTTGAAGGTGGACCCACAATGCTTACTACCCTGCACTCTAGAGCAGGCGGCGTGGCTGAGGAGAGTCTCCCGACGTCACACGATGAACACCCTCCATACACCGCGCATTGGGCTTCATATTACTGGAAGATACCCACGGCTCCCTGGCGATCTCATGTGCGCGCCTGCGTCTTGCCGGGCGTGAAGGTGCCCAGGATCGCGCCCGCCTTGTTGATCGCCTGCGGCGCGCACCACGCCTGAGCCGCTGCAGCAGGCCGGGTGATGAGGCGGGCGGCGCATGCATCTCTGCCGATGCCCGCATGCATGCGAGTGGGACCGGCATGGCTCAGCAGTCTAGCCGCACGCAAATGCAAGGGCGGCATCGCTCAAACAGCATCCACAGGCAACTGCCCCCACAGTTGGTTGTCCATAGACAGGGGTTATGGTGCGTAGGTAGGCGCACCGAGTTCTGGTCGTTCTGGTCAAGGTCGACCTGCCGCACGACACACACACCATCGGTGACGGGCGCGTGAGCGGCCCTTCAGTGATGTCTCGCCGTCGCCATAGCCCGCGTGGCACGGCAGCAGCGCCCTCGCCGCCCGCAAGTGCGGCAATCCCAGGGCTCTCATGCAGCGCGCTCTCCCTGCAACACAGCTTCCCTGCTGCGCGGCGCGACTGCAGGCACCAAGCGGGCCCGGCGGCACGCATGCAAGGCACGCCGCCGCCAGGTCGCGTGGCGGGCGTGCCGGTGCACCCCAGGGCCTGGTCAGGCCCAGGGCGTCGGAAGCTGCGGCTGCCGGGGCGGCACTGTCGCCTCCCTCAGGGAGGGAATGCCCAGGCTCGGGCCCGGCCCTGGGGGGGGCGCGCCTGCAGGTACTCGCTCGGCTTGGCCAGGCCGAGCGGGTCGAAGCCGCGGTCGCCCGGCAGCGAGCCGTCCAGCCAGTCGGGCCGCGTGGTGTTGGGCAGCCACAGCGCGTCGCCTGCGCGCGCGAGCCCATCTCAGTTACCCCACAAGGCGCGGGGTGGGCCTCCTGCCACGCCTTACGAGCACCGCCAAGCCTGATTTCTACATGGAGAGTCCATCAACTCTAGACTTCAACCTGGACAAGGCACACATACGGCATGCCTTTCTGACAGCAGCAGCACCAGCACCTCTCCTGCTTGCTGAGCACCCCTGTCCTGCTTCCGGCGCACGAGCCAGTGGCGCACCCTGGCTGCGGCGGTAGCCGGCAGTCTGCTTCAGGCCGCCCACCTTGTTGGCAGCCCCCTTGGCCGCCCGCTTGACGACCTTGGCAGCGCTCGCCATGACGGTCTTGCTGCCATTCTGAACGCCCACCGAGGCGCCCAGGAACGCCTTGTTCATCAGGAAGGCCGGCATCGCGGCAGCCTGCGTCCTGGGGACGCACACGCTGGTCTCAGACGCTTGCTCCAGGAAGGCTAGCTGCCCGGCAGACCGCAGGGCTGGCACGAGGCTCGCGACACTGCCGCGTGCGTAGCGCGGCGCCTTGCCTGTCAGGGAGGCCCGTGCACAGCAGGGCGCTGGCAGTCTCAAAGAAACAAATGGCGCGTCAAACAAGTCTACTTTCAGCCTGCAAGTGTCCTGCGTCCAGACTGCAAAGATTGCAAACGTGCACTTATCTCAAGCTATCACTGCATACTCACCCGTGTTGGCAAGGCTGGGAGCTAGTTAAACTCAGCGTGTGACCTGTTCCAGCTCCTAAGAAGTGCTGGGACCAGCATTGGCGATGAGGGTTGAAACAACAGTACCGAACAACGGCTGGGCAACCATGAACGCACGCTTTGGACACCTGACGGCAACCAGTCTCATACGCAGTCTCGACATGTTCCCACGCTTCTGCACCTGCCAATGCTGCCGCAATCAGGCACGCACCTGGTGTTACGACCCGTTCAACTGCTTGCTGGTACACGGCAGAGCTGCCCAGTCCACGGCTCACCAAGCAAGTCGATCTCACGATGAGCAGAATCGCGCCTCATCCTCTTGCTGATACCCCATGTCCTAGGGTTGCACTGCTTTGCCTAGGCTGGAAGCCTTTGTTGCATAGGCATCACAATCCGCTTTCAGACGTATTACATTGTGTACCGGCACCCACGCGTATCAGCAGGCGTGCTTTAAAAGTAAGCATATGTCAATGATCAGCGAATGCTACTGCATGCACTGCATGAACTGTCCCATTCCAGCATTGAAAGACTGGCAATTTGGTCAAGATATAGACAGGCTCCAATGACGTCCAAAGGGCATGAAGTCAGTGTGAGCATTTACCATAGCAAAGGCACACTATATGACATGGGCGCTGCCAAGGACTTGAAGTCAGGACAGACATGCATGCACGCATGCAGTGGTGTCTGTGATGATGCAACGCGTTGGTGTGCCAGAGATGACCCAACGTGGTGCTCTCATCACCGCCTCATGAATTTACACGCCACGAGTCAGATGCTCATCAGTCTTTATTTTACAGGCACCTCGAGCAATGCACTCTGCTCGTGGCCATGTATAGACACATCGAGGTTGATGGAGCACACCCTGGCCTGATGAGCAAGCGTACACGTCAGTGATGCTGATGAGCAGACCTTATTAGGGGAGACTCAGTGCGCAAACGCTGTAAGAATATAGCAAAGAGCCGTGTGTCACACAAATGCAGCATAGAGCCGTGTGTCTCACAAAGACACTCACACATCCACGACAGCCCTAGCCGGCTCCTGCTGGATTGTGGCCTTGTGCAGACACAGCTTCCTTCACCTTGAGGTTTGAGCAGCTCTTGCACAGGTCTTTTGCAAACCGCAGAGTCCTGGCAGCGCTTCCCGCCCGCGTTGCGGCGCTTGCGCTTGGTCCCGGGCGCGCCGCCGGGCGCCGGCGGCGGCTCACCACCCGGCGGCGGCTGGGCCCCTGGGCGACGGCAGCAGCCCCGCGAACGCCCTGGCGGGCCGCGCAGCGGGCGGCAGCTTTCAGTATTGATGAGGGCCGCGCTGCGCCAGCGGCCGGGGGCGTGCAGGGCGTGCAGCCGCTGCCGGGCGGTCAGCCGCCGCCAGGCGGTGAGCCGCCGCCGGCGCCCGGCGGCGCGCCGGGGACCAAGCGCAAACGCTGCGACGCGGGCGTCAAGAGCGGCGCAAACAAGCGCTGCCGGGACTGTGTGCAGCTCCCGGAACACCCGTGCAAGCACTGCGCAAACCTGAGCGCTTGGAAGCCGTGTCTGAACAAGGCCACATAGTACAAGCCAAGGATTTGTGGTCCGTACTTCCCCTTGTCAAAAAGGCTTGGTGCCTCCTGTACAGGGCCGCGTGCGCACTCTGTGTCACTGTTTGTGAACTCCTACAGCACAGCCGCAAAGCTCACCAGAGCGGCCAGGATGCAAAATTGTTTTCTTGGACAGCACATTGACCCTTGCGCGGTGGCCTGCTGCAAATTTTAAGTGCCTTTTGGTTGAACAGGAGAGGGCAAGGCTGCGAATGCGCTGATCTTCTGGCGCATCCCGAGTCCAAAGGCGAGCCGTGCTGGCCGTGCTGCGCAGCCTAGCTAGGGCAGCGCCCGTAAACGGCCGCATGTTGGCCGATGCCGCGGGCGTCAAGTTGTTTCACATAACGTCTAGAGGAAGTACCGGCTCAATAAGAACCATGGAACGTGCCGACGTGCGGTGGCTGGTGCCGCTGCTGCTGCTGCTGCGGGTCGCTGCCGCAACTGCGCAGCCGCGCGTGCTGGTACTGCTGGAGGACCTGACCATCAGGAACACGCACAGCGCATACTTCCACGCGTTGGCACAGGATGGCTTTAGCCTGGAGTTCAAGCTGGCAACCGGCAAGGGCCTGCGGCTGCGGGAGTGGGACGACTGGCTGTATGACAAGCTGATTGTCTTTGCCCCGAGCGTCGCTGGTGCGCCCGGCCCACCACCAGGTCCCTGCCTGTGCTGCTGCTGCACCACAGCACACCTGCCGTGCAGGAGAGGTTGGATCCTAAGCGCTATTGGGAGTGATCTGGCCTGATCGGGCTCGACTCCGACCCGGGTGTCAGCTCAAGAGCTCAAGTGCTGCACAAGCCTCCCACACGCACCCGGGCAGCAAACAGGGCACCGCTGGCACTTGCACTTTGCCGACGCGCATCAGCCTGCACGGTGCCGCAGAGCTGGGAGGCGCTGTGGACGCGGGACAGCTGCTGGACTTTGTGGACAGCGGCCGGGACCTGCTGCTGGCGGTGGACTCGCGCGCATCAGATGAGATGAGGCGCGCACGCTGCCAGGCTGTGTGCCATGCACTGCACGTTGATAGGCCTGCCATGCGCCGCCTGCGAAAACACAGGCAGGCTGAGAATGTCACCGCCTACCACACCACTAAGCCCTTCCCCAGCACAGTCGGGAAGCCGCAAAACGCCACATATTCAGCAGCAACTTTCCCGACTGACCGCTCTGGTGTACTGTGCCTGTGAAAGCCGCAAGCAGCCCAGGCATCAGGCAGACCTGGTAGTATACCGCCTCGCTCTCCTTTTGGGAGACTGCGGTGCGGTGGAGCGGGCACACCACCCTGCCCGTCTCCCCAAGGCGCGAGGGTGGCAAGAGACTAGAAGTCTCCCACCCTGCCCATTATGTCACGGGGTGGCAGGGGCCTGGCAGCGGACTGCGGTGCAGACCTGCTGCCGCAGAGCAGCGCGGTTGCTGGCCATGTTCGAGCGGTATGTTCAGGCAGAGTTGGGCGGCAGGGGGCTCGCGGCAGACTGCAGCGGACTGCGGCTGGAGCCGCGGAGCAGCGCGATCGTAGATTAGGTTCAACTCATGGGTTAGGTTACGATAGGGTAGGGTACGCTCATGCACAGCCGGGCATGCTCATGCAGAGCCGGGCGGCAGGGGCCTCGCGGCGGACTGCGGCGTGGACCTGGAGCCGCGCAGCAGCGCGGTGGTGGACCACGTGGACTACGCGCGCGGCCTGTCCGGCGACCACAGCGTGGTGGCCACGAACAACACCGTGCCCGCAAGGTCCGTGCTCGGCGACTTCGATGGCCAGGCGCGCCGCGCCGCCTAGCCTGAGTTTGAGAGTACATGCGCCTGCGCGACCCCATCAAGTGCTGTGTTCTTCAGAGTGACTCGCCCCAGGCGCCTCAAAGAGCGCCGCCGCGGAGCGCGCATGCACGCGGGGAGGGCGCACCCGGAGCAGCACGCGGTCGCCGACCGGCTTCAGCTCCGGGATGTCCTTGGCGGTCGCGCCGGGCCGCGGCATCGTGCCGATGCAGTCGTCCTCACGGATGAGCACAAACTGCTCGCCGCGCACCATCAGGTCCGTCGCGCCGATGCCAAACTTGGAGTACACGATCGTGTCGCCCGCCTGCAGCTGGAACTCCTGCGTGCGCTCGCCCACGCGGCCGTCGCCGACCGCCTCGACCGTGCCTGCGCGCGCGCCGCCAGCACTGCTCGCCTCTGTCCTGCGACCCCGTCGCTGTGCAGGCCGCCGCTGTGCCAGCCGGCGCCGGCGGCGCTCGACCGCGCCTTGGCAAGCCCCGCCAGCACTGCTCGCCTCCTCAACTTTCTGCTACAACTCTTGCACCTCATACGGCTATCTTTCACGGATTGGTGCCTCGCTGTGCCCCCGCAAGGTCTGCTCTGGTTCACCCTTCACTGTCAGCCAAACCGTCAAGTGGGTGCTGTTTGGCAGCCGAGCTCATACAGCGTTAAACTGGTGCGCTGACCCAGGCCGCCTGGGGAGGCAGGTAAAGTGGCCCGCGCACCAGACGTGGGTTTCCGTTGCGCAGAGGTGGGCAGCAGGATGCCGCCGGTGGTGGCCTCCTCCGCTTCGGCCACCTTTGCAAGCACCAAGTCGCCCTTCGGCGTGACCTGCGCCATATGCAGCCTCAGAGGTTGAAAGCTGCAGAGCGGCTCTGAGCCACTGGGCCTGAGCTGACTCCCAGCAGTGGTTCTAGAAAATGCGATGCGGCCGTGCCTGACGGCCGCGCCCTCCCCGCACAGTGCGCTCACACGCCACACACAGCCATAAACAAACACGCCTTATGCTCGACCTCCAAAGCTGGCAGCCTGGGTGTGGCAGACCGACCACTTGAACCAATGCTGCAGCGGCGGCAGCACACACCTTGGAGTACTGCGTGGGTATCTCTACAGCAGCAGACGCCCTCATGCACACTGAGCGCCTGCCATGCAGCGCCGGCTTTGCAGCGTCCCTCCTTCGGCAGGCCGGCCAGGCCCTGCAGGCAGTCCTGCAGCTTGCAGCACTGGCGCTCAGGTGCTCCATGAGCACGCTCGGGCCTGCACACACAACGTCAGGCACCAGGGCACGACTGTAGCTCCCTTTTCCAGCGCCTCATTCCAGCGCACTCTTCCCCTCACACTTCAGCCGAGATGCAGGTTAAGGGAACCTTGGCGGTCGGCTTCCATGCTGCGCATCGGGCCTCGAGTATGATGTCTTGGTAGGAAGTCCGGATGGCGCTTGCATGGCCCGAGGCGTAGCACTGCTGCAGCACCTGGACGACATATGGCCAAGCTCAGCGCCGATGTTGAAAAAGCGCTGGGCATTTACCGCAAAGTGCACAAGCTCGAGAAGCCCGGCAAGAAGCTCAAGGATATCCACGCTGCAGCAGAGCACTGCACTGACGCCGCAGCGCTGTTCCTGCTCAGCAAGGCGGCCCTGCACCGCGGGGCGGAGATTGCGCTCTTCGAGCTGAGCAATGATGAACCCCTCCACGCAGCGCACTCCAGCCAGGACGCGCCGCGGCCCAACCTGCTGGCGCCCGAGGCGAAGCAGCTGCTCGTGCTCGCCGGCGAGCTGGCTATGCGCGGCGTAGCACGAGGCTCACTGCTCTGCGCGGTGTTCTACGTGGAGCTCGTCTTCCTGGCTGGCCAGCCGGACGCATCGCACAAGCTTGCCAACCTCCACCAGTACCTGATACAGTATGTGGATTGGAGAGACATGTTTGCGGACTTCACCGCGGGCAGCGAGCCGTACACCGTCCTGGAGAGCAGGCTCAAGGTAACGCACCGGCCCAGCAGCTGCAGTGCTGAAGGATGTTGTTGAAAGGCGCAAAAGCCTGTGCAACTGTGCAAGCCTCAAGCACAAGCTTTCTTGGCCCGCCTGGCGACAAGCTGTGTGATGGGCTCTGTGCGTAGCGTGCAGCTACGGCAAGGTTGCAAGCTATGCAGTGCAACGCATGCTCACGTTAGCGTGGGTTGCTTTGACAAGTGCAGCACACGTGCCGTGTGCACCGCCTGGGGCGCTGGCTGGAGCAACGCTCGTGCCTGTTGTGCTGCGTGTGTGTGCCGGCCGGTCTTTGTTGAGTTGTCCTGGAGAGGTGCCAACGCCGCGCCTGAGCTCAGACGCTGGGTCATACTGCACCGCCGCCCGCGCTTGCAGCCTCTGCCTGCAGGTTACTGTGGGCACTTTACAAGCAAGCCGTGACGCATCTGGGCCCTGCCAGTGCTGCCTGCTGTGTTTGACAGTGCCTCAAGGGCACACACAGCTGAGCTCTGCCTTCCTGCCAGAGCGGCGCCATCGCTTGGCTGCAGGCCCTGGGCAGCCACCGTTTGGCTGACCACGCCTTCTCAGCACCGCCGCTGAGCTCCGCCGGGGGCGTGTCGGAGCGGGGCTCCAACGCAGTCTGCCTCGCGCGCAGGACGCCCCCACCCCGGAGGGCGGCGAGAGGGGGGGCGACATACAGAACAAGATCCGGGCCGCTGCGATTCAGAAGGCGGAGGTGCTGGTGCGCGAGACGCGCGCGACGTACTGGACGCTGCCGCTCGCGCAGCAGCAGCTCAGGCAGCGCACCGTTGGAGCCCTGGAGGACACTGACAAGGCGCCGCTCGTGCTGACGCCGCTCGCGCTGACGCCGGGCATGAAGACAAAGCTGAAGAATGCGCTGGGCGAGGCGCAGCGCCGTAAGAACCGCGCCAACCGCGAGGCGACGATGCAGTCGCAGCACGGGCAGGCGCCGCCGCAGGTGCGTGGCGGCCGGCCATGCCGCTGCATGCAGCGCGGGGCGGTGGCTGCAGGGTGCCTGTGCTGAGGGCACTCTCTCACAAGGGCGTGGCGGGCCACCCGCATGTGCTGCGGCCCCGCAGCTGTGTCGGAGTGCCTGCACGATGGGGTTGTCTTAAAGTGCTCCCGGACACATCATGCACCATGCAGCAGCCGGCTCACCTTGCGCGATGGCTGCCGGCGCTCCGCTGTCCGCAGCGCCTGTGCCTGTGCCACATGCGTCCTGCGGCGCCAGCGGCCGTGCTGTAGCACACGCTGCTGGCTGTGCGACGGGCTGCGCGATGCAGCGGGCTGGGGTGCTCAGCCTGGCGCGCGCGCAGGCGCCGCCGCCCGCGGAGGAGCCGCCGCAGAAGCGCGGGCCGCGCGGCAAGAAGCAGGGTGCGCGCGCCGCTGCCAAGCCGCCCAGCGAGGACCTCGCGGCCAGCGAGGCGCGCCCCCGCCAGTCCGGGGCGCGCGCTCTCTGCGGGCGCACGCTCAGACCCGCTGCTCGTGAGCGGGCGTCGGATCGGCCTGGGAGTCGCGCTGCGGTCAGAGATGGCGGCCTCCTGTCTGAGGCCTTGGCCTGTCATGGAGCCGCCTTCTCAGCAGGGGTCAGGTGGCTGCCTTCAAGCTTGTGGTCGTGTGTTGTTCTGCGCGGTGGACCCCAGACCGCTCTTCCACCCCTGGTGGCGTGGCATACTTGCCAATAGAGCGTACCCGCGCAGGCCCCCGCACATGCAGCTCGAGGATGTGCATGCTTCCCTGTTGACATGCGTGTATTGTTCACATGTTGGCTCAGGCATGCAGGCTTGTGCTGAAACCAGGGTTGGCGCTTTGCGGCCCCCACGAGCATTGACGCGCAGCCCAGACGCCCTATGACGGGCGCCTCTCTCACAGGTGCTCGAGGCTCTGGATGCCGCCGCCCCGCACGATGCCGAGGTGCGGCAGCTGACCCCGCTTGCGGCGTGTCGTGCGGACAGGCTGTGGCACCAGCAGCGCCGTGCCCCCTCAGGGGCCGCTGGCTTGCCCGCCCACACGTCTTGTGAGGGGGCACCTTGCTCGCACGGCGCGGCCGCGCCTATGAAGCGACGGCCAAGGCTGATTTGCACACACTCTGGCGCCCAGCGGGGCTATCCGCCCGCTCTGCACCAGTAGCGCATGCCGTCTCGCCGGGCTGGCGGTCAGCAGGGGGCGCCAGGCTGGCGGCGAGCGCGGGCCGCTGGGCCGCTTGCCCAGCCATGCGCCCGGCCGCGCAGGAGCGCGCCGAGTGGTTCCGCGACCTGCTGCAGCTGCCGCTGGCCGATGTGGAGGCCGTGCTGCCGGCCCTCACCGCGTCGCGCAGCAAGGATGTGCGTCCCCTCGCCCCCGCCCATGCGCTGCGCGCGCGAGGACGCTCCCCTCTGCCACACCGGCTCGTCTGCTTGCGTGCACGCCAGCGGCTGCGCATGCGCGGCGCCCGATCACCGAGGCTGCCTGCCTGCCGGCGCGCAGGCCGACCTGACGCGCGGCGTGCTCTGCGCGTGGCTGGCGGACCTCAGCGACATCCACCGCTACTTGCTGCCCGACCTCGACCCGGACGCCAAGCCCGGCGAGGGCGGCCGCGCAGACAGCCCAGCTGTGGTGACCGACGCGGCCTGGGCGGCGGCCGTGCAGGAGGCCGTCTGCAAGCGGCACCTGGTGCGCGCTTGCTCTGCCTCGGGCAGCTCCGCTGCAGTGGAGGTGTAGAGGCGCGCAGCGCTCGCCGCATGCGAAACGGAGCGCTGCTTGCGGCACCCAAGTACGCACCGGGGGGGCGTTGCTGACTTGCTAGCTCTTGGAAAGAGCGACCGTGGAAAGCCTCTGCTCGTTTTGACCGCACAGCTTGCAGATGGGTGATGGGTGCTGCATCACTGGCGTGGATGCCTGGAGGACAGAAGACCCTGGCCCGAGCGCCGCACTGGCATGCTTGTAGGTATATTGCGTTTTGCTTGAGGTTTCCCGTGTGTGGGTGCTTGATTTAGCGTTCGTTCCTGCTGCCGGACGGTGCAAAGCGACGTTGCGAGCAGCAAGGACTGAAGCATCCAACCTTTGGAGCGCAGGCGCGCGTGCGCAAGCGCGCCCCTGATGCCGAGCGCGCCCAGGCAGACATCTGGGAGGTGCGCCAGCATCGCATGACCGCATGTGGCTGCAGGGCTTGTGTTGTCCTCTGAGCACCAGCTGCCGGGCCTGACAAGTCACTGCTGTCCAGTCCTGCGGGTCGCTAGTGTTGGGCCATGCACTTGGTTCCGGGCAGCGCGCAGCCTGAGGGTGGGAGATCTGTGC
>JAABUY010004695.1_pt1 | contig 14140 bp, 18 predicted proteins | sample 5560271 | NCBI WGS metagenome assembly JAABUY01 (sample SAMN10711886, study PRJNA513374) | rock metagenome | isolation source: Antarctica rocks | place: Antarctica: Victoria Land, University Valley
CGCCTCAACGACCGCCTCGCGCCCGGCCTCATAAATCGCTTCCGCCTCCCCACGCCGCATCGCATGAAAGATTCCCTGCACCCAGCAGGACTCCTGCTCACACCACCGACACCCCGTGAACGTCTACTTGTGCAGGGCGTGGAGGCGGGTGGGCACCGGGGCTCGTTCGGGGACGACGATGGCGCCGGGCTCATCGGCCTGCTCGCCCTGCTGCGCCTCGTCGCCCGCGCCACCGATCGGCCCCTCGTCGCGTCGGGCGGGATCGCCGATGGCGCGGGCGTCGCCGCGGTGCTGTGTGCCGGTGCGGCGGCCGCCCAGCTCGGGACCGCGCTCATGCGCACGCCCGAGGCGGCGACGTCGCCCGTCCACCGCCGGGCGTTGGCCGAGCCCGGGACGACTGAGCTGACCCGGGCCTTCAGCGGCCGGCGCGCGCGGGGGCTGGCCAACCGCTTCCAGCGCGAGCACGCGGCGGTGGCGCCGCGGGCCTATCCGGAGGTTCACCATCTGACCGCTCCCCTGCGCGCGGCGGCCCGGGCGGCCGGGGACGCCGACGGCATCAACCTGTGGGCGGGTCAGGCCCATGCTCTGGCCGAGGAGGCTCCGGCCGCCGAGCTGGTGGCCAGGTGGGGAGCCGAGGCGCGCGACGTCGTCGGGCGGGTCGGCGTCCGGTTGAGCGCCGGGTCCTGACCAACGCGGAGGGGACTCGGGGCAGACGGTCGATCGATCAGGCCAGCAGCCTGACGATGGCGGCGACGCCGACGACGACGATCACCGCGCGCAGGGCGTCGGGGGAGAGCCGCCGGCCCACGCGGACGCCGAGCAGGCCGCCGGCCATCGAGCCCACGGCGAGCAGGCCTGCGGGCGCCCAGGCGACCGGGGCCGATCAGCGCGAACACGAGGCCGGCCACCAGGTTGACCAGGCCGGCCAGCACGACCTTCAGCGCGTTGGTGCGCTGGGGATCGTCGGGGCGGCCGAGCCCGAGGATGGCGAGCAGGAGAATGCCCTGGGCCGCCCCGAAGTAGCCGCCGTAGACGCCGCTGGCAAATATTGCGGCCACGGTCGCCGCGCGCCGGTCGGGCTCGCCGGGCCCGGCCCCGCGAGCGGCCAGGGTCCGATTGATGCGCGGGCCCAAGGCGCGCAGGGGCGGAGCCGGGCGGTAGGTTGGAGCGGGTGAGCACGTCGGGCCCCGAGCTGCTCTGGACCCCCTCGGCCGCGCGCACCGAGCGCGCCACCATCACGCGCTTCGCCGCCGCCCAGGGCGTCGAGGGGTCCTACGACGCCCTCTGGCGCTGGTCGGTGGAGGATCTCGAGCGCTTCTGGTCGGCCGTGGCCACGTTCTTCGACGTGCGCTTCGACACGCCGGCCGAGCGCGTGCTCGGGCGGCGCGAGATGCCGGGGGCGCAATGGTTTCCCGGGGCGCGGCTGAGCTACCCCGAGCACGTCTTCCGGGGACGCGACGACGCCACCGTGGCCATCCGCCACGCCTCGGAGCTGCGCGAGCTGGCGGAGGTCAGCTGGGGCGAGCTGCGGGCCCAGACGGCACGGATCGCCGCCGGGCTGCGCACCCTGGGGGTGGGGGAGGGCGACCGGGTGGCCGCCTATCTGCCCAACGTGCCCGAGACGGTGGCGGCGTTCCTGGCCTGCTCCAGCATCGGCGCCGTGTGGGCCTCGGCCGCCCCGGAGTTCGGCGTGCGCTCGGTGGTCGATCGCTTCGCCCAGATCGAGCCCAAGGTCCTGCTGGCCATCGACGGCTACCGCTACGGCGGACGCGACTTCGACCGAGGCGACGCGGTGCGCAGCATCGCCGAGGGCATCCCCCCGCTGCAGCGGGGGGTCACCCTGGGCTATCTCGACGGCAGCGGCTGGCCCGAGGACTTCATCGGGGCCGACGGCGAGCCCGCCCCCCTGGACTTCGCGCCGGTTGCCTTCGATCACCCGCTCTGGGTGCTGTTCAGCTCGGGCACCACCGGTCTGCCCAAGGCGATCGTCCACGGCCAGGGCGGCATCCTGCTCGAGCATTTGAAGAAGATGCACCTCCACCTCGACGCCCAGGCCGGCGATCGCGTGTTCTGGTTCACCACGACGGGCTGGATGATGTGGAACTTCCTCGTCGGGGTGCTGCTCACCGACGCCTCGATCGTGCTCTTCGACGGCAACCCCGCCCACCCCGACCTCGACACGCTGTGGGAGTTGGCCGAGCGGGCGTCGATTACGACCTTCGGGACCAGCGCGGCGTTCATATCCAGCTGCATGAAGGAGGGTGTCCAGCCGCGGCGGGGCCGTGACCTGGCGCGACTGACGGCGGTGGGCGCGACCGGCTCGCCGCTGGCACCCGAGGGCTTTCGCTGGGTCTACGAGCAGCTCGACCGGGAGACGTGGCTGTTCTCCACCAGCGGGGGCACCGATGTGTGCACCGCCTTCGTCGGCGGCGTGCCCACGCTGGCCGTGTACCAGGGTGAGCTGCAGTGCCGTGCCCTGGGCTGCGACGTGCAGGCGTGGGACCCCGACGGCCGCGAGCTCGTCGGCGCGGTCGGCGAGCTGGTGATCCCCCAGCCCATGCCCTCGATGCCCGTCTTCCTCTGGGACGACCCCGACGGCGAGCGCTACCGGGGGAGCTACTTCGACGTCTACCCCGGGGTCTGGCGCCACGGCGACTGGGTCGAGATCACCGAGCGGGGCACAGCGGTGATCACCGGCCGCTCGGACTCGACGATCAACCGGGGCGGCGTGCGCATGGGCACCAGCGAGATCTACCGCGCGGTGCTCGCGCGCGACGAGGTGGTCGACGCGCTGGTGGTCGACATCCCACGCGAGGGGACCAGTGGCTGGATGGCGCTGTTCGTCGTGCTGCGCGACGAGGCCGAGCTTGACGAGGAGCTGACCCGGGCCCTCGCGCGGGGCATCCGGGAGGACTGCTCGCCGCGCCACGTGCCCGACGCCGTCCACGCCGTGGCCGAAGTGCCCCGGACCCTGTCGGGCAAGCTGCTCGAGGTCCCGGTCAAGCGCATCCTCATGGGCCAGGACCCGGCCCAGGCGGCCAGCCGGGAGTCGCTCGCCAACCCGGAGGCGCTCGACTGGTTCGTCGAGTTCGCCCGCCGCGGGGAGTAGCGGCCCCGTCGAGCCGAATGCCCGCCGTGGTTGGACTCCGGTCCGGATGGGCATCCCCGAGGCAGAGCCCTTCGACCCACGAGGTGACCCATGACGCTTGGACTTTCGCTTGTGCGCGCGATCATCGGCGCGCTGTTCGTCGGACACGGCACGCAGAAGCTCTTCGGCTGGTTCGGGGGCCACGGCCTCCAAGGGACCGGCCAGTTCTTCGGTTCGCTCGGCCTGCACCCGGGGCGGCGCAACGCTCTGGCCGCCGGCGTGAGCGAGGCCGGGGGCGGTGCCCTGCTCGCCGCCGGGTTGGCCACTCCGGTTGCATCGGCGGCGCTCATCGGCACGATGGCGACGGCCGTCCGCAAGGTCCACGGCCCCAACGGCCCCTGGGTCACCGACGGGGGCTATGAGTACAACCTGGTCCTGATCGGTGCCCTGTTCGCCCTGGCCGACGCGGGCCCCGGCCGGCTCTCGCTCGACCACGCCCGCGGCAAGGTGCACAGGGGTCCGCTCTGGGCCCTGCTCGCCCTCGGCGCCGGCGTGGGTGCTTCGGCCGCGGTGCTCGCCGCGGCCGAGCGCGCGCAGCCACCGGTCGAGGTGGGCGGGGTGGACGGCTCGGTGATCCCCGACGCCGGTGATCCCGTGGCGGGCGACGGGTCGACGGTGACGCCGGTCACGCCGGCGTCTTAGCGTCTTAGCGTCGTAGCGGGGCCGCGGGCCATGCCGGCGTCGTAGCGGGGCGGCGGCGGGGCCGCGGGCCATGCCGGCGTCGTAGCGGGGCGGCGGCGGGGCCGCCGGTCACGGCCAGCGTCGTAGGGGCGGCGGGGCGGCCGCGGAACCCCGGGTGCGGCCCGGGTCCGCCCGCCACCCCGAAACGCGCCCCCGAACCCAGATAACTTCCCGCGGCCCGGGTCGGTCCGGGACCGTGGGATGTGATCCGCCATATACGCGGACTAGCTCCCACGGGCCCGCCAATCCCTGGGCGGTGGGAAGTTATCGGGGCTGTGAAGGGCCCCATGGGTGGGCGCGCGGGTCCGCCCCGTGGCAGCGGTGGAGCGATACGTCGTCAACTCGGCACAACCGCGGGAGCCGGACTCGGGCGGCCGCTGCCCGGTGCGCCCCCCCGGCCCCTGCGTCTCGCCTTCGACGGCTCCTGCGCCCGCGCCCACCACGGCAACCGCCCGGGCGCCCACGGCCGCGCCTTGGCGTGGGAGGCACGCTTTGGGTGTGGAAGGCCGACGGCGAAGCTCAGACGGGGTTCAGCGACCTGCACGGACCCTTCGGCCCAGGCGTCGCGTTCCCCAGCCGGGTCCGCGTCACCGACCGCGCCTATCCCGTCTACCTGGCCGGGACACTGCGCGGCCTGAGCTATGACCCGAACACCGCCGGCGTCGACCTGAGGCCGATTCACCCCGCGTGGCCACCGGCAACCGCCTGTACGCGACCCTCGTCTACGTGCCGGCCACCGCGACGGGATCGCTGACGGCCACCGGCGCACGGCTGGATGTCGTGACCATGACCGACGGCGCCCGAGAGCTCTACCTCTATCCCGACGGAGGTCCCTACCACCTGGGCCAGGGCCCGGCGGCGCCCGTGCTTGTCTCCTCGGTCTGCCCGGGGCGTCGTCTCGCGGTGCGCATGCACGTCTCACGACGCGTGCACCTGCTCGCGGTCCGAGCGAGGGTGGGCCGCACGTGGGTCGGCCGGCTCGGCCGGCGGGCAGCCCGTCACGGCGTACTGCGCCTCGATCTCCGCCGCCCCACCCTTGGCCCTCCGCCTCCGCATCGTCGAGACCATCCGCGTGGGGCGCCGCGTGCGCCGGCTCGCCCGATTGCGCAGCTGCCTGCGTTGCGCGATCTTCGCCCGGCGAGCCCCCCACCGCCACCGCCGGGCTCGCCACCGCCGCCGTCCTGCCCGGGGCCGCTGAGGGCGGCGGGATCCATGCCGCTGCGGCTCGCCCGCTCGTCCCGCGTGCTCGCCATGGCCGTCGCCGCCATCGGCGGCCCTGCCGCCCTGGCCGTCCCCGCTTCTGCCGCGGCCCGGCGCTCCCTGCACCGGGCACCGCGCTCGCTCACCCTCAACTGGGTGGGCGACATCTCCTTCAGCACCCAGCGTGGGCTGCCCGCCGGTGGGCCCGTGACGGCACTGGCTTCCGTCGACCGGTCGCTGCGCAGCGCCAACCTGGTCATGGGCAACCTCGAGGGTCAGCTCTCCAGCGGTGGCCCGTCCAAGTGTGGGTCGGGCGCGGGTGGGGGCAACTGCTTCGCCTTTCAGGCGCCCCCGGCGTTCGCCCGCGGCCTGCGTGGCGCGGGGTTCGACCTGATGAACCTGGCCAATAATCACGCCCTGGACTTTGGCCCCGCCGGTCAGGCCCAGACCATCACGGCGCTGAGCTCGGCCGGGATCGCTCACGCGGGGCTGCCGGGCGAGATCACGCTCCGTCGCGTGCACGGGCTCCGCGTGGCCGTGCTCGGCTTCGCGCCGTACCCGTGGGCGAGCCCGCTGCTCGATCTGCGCGCCGCCGGCGCCCAGGTCCGCCGCGCCCGGCGCCGGGCCGATGTCGTCATGGTCGTCATCCACGCTGGCGCCGAGGGCGCCAATCAGGCCCACACCCCGCACGGCGAGGAGTTCGCCTTCGGCGAGAACCGCGGTCATGCCCGCGCCTTCGCCCACGCCGCCATCAACGCCGGCGCCTCGATCGTCGTCGGGTCCGGCCCCCACGTCCTGCGCGGCATCGAGCGTTACCGCCGGCGCCTCATCGCCTACTCGCTGGGCAACTTCGCCGGACCCAACACGCTCGGCCTGGGCGGCGTGCTCTCGCTCACCGCGATCCTCCACGTTCGCCTCGCCGCCGGCGGGCGGGTACTCGGGGGCCGGCTCATTCCCTTGGTGCTCGAGCCCCCCGGCCTACCCCACCCTGATTCCTCAGGCGCCGCCGTCGGCCTGGTCAGGACGCTGTCGCGCGAGGACTTCGGCGCCCGGCGCTTTCCCCTCGTCGGACGCGGCACGATCCGGCCGGGGTAAGGTTCCGCGCCCGATGCGCGCACTACAGATCACCGTCCTCTCCGGCCCCGACGCGGTGCGGGTCGTTGACGTGGCCGAGCCCGAGGCCAGCCACCCGTTCACGCCCGGACCGGGGGGGTGCTGATCGACGTGAGAGCCGCGGCCGTATCCTTCCCTGACCTCCTGCAGACCCGGGGCCTGTACCAGTTCAAGCCCGAGCTGCCCTTCGTCCCCGGGGCCGAGGTGGCCGGAGAGGTGATCCAGGCACCCGCCGACTCCGGGCTGGCCCCCGGTAAGCGGGTGGCGGCGTTCATCGCGCTGGGCGGTATGGCCGAGCGGGCGGTAGCGCCCCCGTTCATGACCTTCGCCCTTTCGGATGCGCTGGACTTCGGTCAGGGCGCCGCGCTGATCCTCAACCACCACACCGCCTACTTCGCGCTGCGCCTCCGCGGCCGGCTCGCATCCGGCGAGCAGGTGCTAGTCCACGGCGCCGCTGGGGGGGTGGGGACCGCCGCGCTGCAGGTGGCCCGCGGCCTCGGTGCGCGCACCATCGCCGCCGTCTCTACCGCTGACAAGGAGCAGGTCGTCGGGGCCCGCCTGACGCTGGAGCACGGCGCCGAGGCCCTGCGCCTCATCGACGAGCGCCTGGCCACCGGCAAGGTCGTCCTCGAGCCCACGCCCTAGTGGTTCCCCTGGCGCCGATGCTCGCCCGGTCGGCCCCCGCGCGCGGCGCGCGGCGCGCGGGCCGGGCGGTGCTTACCCGTTTCCGCGAGCGGGTCGACGCGGCCGGACCGGACGACAGGCGTGCCGTCGCCGGCGTGCGGGGACGGCTGTTGATCGCGGTCATCTTCCGCCTCGCCGGCGCCCTGGCCTTCGACCGCGAGCGCGCCCGCCAGGTGCACACCAGCGTCGAGTGGCGGGTCGGCCAGCCCGATGGCGGAGCCGTGCTGCACACCATGGTCATCGACGAGGGGCGTTGCCGGATCCGCGGCCGGCCGCTGGCCGAACCCGATCTGGTCATCGAGCTTGCGGCCGAGGATCTGCTGCGGCTGGTGGCTGGTCTGGAGGACGGCGTCACGCTGTTTGGCCGGGGCCGGCTCAAGCTCAACGGGGATCTTGGGGTGGCCATGAAGCTGCCGCGGCTCTTCCGACCTGGCCGCCGCAGTCGCTAGCCGAGGAGGGCTACGATCGATCGATGACCGATCCCGTCCCCATGACCTCCGACGCGCAAGCCCGTCTGGAGGCGGAGATCGCCCGTTTGGAGACGGACGACCGCCTCGAGATGGCCGAGCGCATCCGGATCGCCCGCGAGTGGGGCGACCTCAAGGAGAACGGCGAGTACCACGCGGCCAAGGAGGCCCAGGCCCACCTGGAGACCCGGATCCTCGTCCTCCGCGATCGCCTGCGCCGCGCCGAGATCGTCGAGCCGGGCTCGGGCGACGTGGTCGGCATGGGTTCGCGGGTCCGCGTGCGCGACGAGGGAGGCCGCGAGAGTGACTACACGGTGGCCGCCTCCCACGAAGCCGATGCGACGCGTGGCCTGATCTCCAGCGAGAGCCCGGTGGGCCGGGCGCTGATGGGACGGCGGCCGGGCGAGGAGACGGCGATCGAGACCCCCCGGGGGACGCGGGTCCTGAGCATTCTGTCGGTCGGCTGAGCCGCCCGGGCGCGTCGCTGATCGGCGGCGATCGGCGAGGATCTCGCCGATCAGCACCGCTCTGGCGCGGCACTGGTGTCCCGGCCCGTCGCGCCCGGGTCGCCGCCCGCCAGGTGTCGGGTAGGCGCCCGGAGGCGGGACGTCGAGCCGACCTCGGCGGCAACCAGACGGCCGGCCCCGGCGGGGGCGTGGCGCCTGCTCGAGGCCCGCACCGCTCCCGGGAGCGCAACGGGGCACCGGTTAGGCTGTCGGCATGCGCGCCACCGTCATGTACCAGGCCGGCGATGTCCGGGTCCAGGATGTCCCCGACGCCCGGATCCGGGAGCCGACCGACGCCCTCGTCCGCGTGACCCGGGCCTGCGTGTGCGGAAGCGACCTGTGGCCCTACCGGACGATGGAGGCTGAGCCCGACGGCCGCCGGATGGGCCACGAGTTCATCGGGGTCGTCGAGGACATTGGACCGGAGGTCGCCTCGATCGCTCGGGGCGACGTCGTCGTCGCGCCCTTCGTCTTCTCCGACGGCACCTGTGAGTTCTGCACCGAGGGCCTACCCACCTCGTGCCGGCACGGCGGGTTCTGGGGCGTTGGCGATGTCGACGGCGGTCAGGGCGAGGCAGTGCGGGTTCCGCTGGCCGACGGGACGCTGGTGGCCCTGCCGGTCGGCGAGGACGACGCGCTGATGCCCTCGCTCCTGACGCTCTCCGACGTCTTCGCCACCGGCCATCACGCCGCGGAGAGCGCGCGCGTGCGGGAGGGGGCCACTGTCGCGGTCGTCGGCGACGGAGCTGTCGGCCTGTGTGGAGTGCTCGCCGCCCACCGGCTCGGGGCCGAGCAGATCATCATCCTCGGCCGCCATCGTGCCCGGACCGACATCGCCCAGGACTTCGGCGCCACCGATGTCGTCGCCGAGCGCGGCGGCGAGGCGGTCGAGCGCGTCCACGAGCTGACCGGGGGTGCCGGGGTGCACTCGGTACTCGAGTGCGTTGGGCTGGAGGAGGCGTTCGGCACCGCCCTGCGCATCGCCCGACCCGGTGGCGCCGTGGGCCGGGTTGGGGTGCCGCAGTACGACGCGCTGCCCGGGGCGCAGTCGTCGTTCCTGCGCAACGTCACCGTCAGCGGAGGCATCGCCCCGGCCCGTGCCTACATCCGCGAACTGCTGCCCGACGTGCTCGAGGGGCGCCTGGAGCCCGGGAGGGTGTTCGACAGAACGGTGGGGCTGGAGGGCGTCCCCGACGGCTACCGGGCCATGGAGGACCGCGAGGCCATCAAGGTGCTCATCCAACCTTGAGCGTGCCGGGGTGCTTGCCCCGATCTGGGATGCGATTCGATCAAGGAGACAACGATGTACGCAACGGTCCGAAATTACGGGGGCAACCCCGAGTTGATTGACGGTCTGGTGCGCCACGAGCGCGACGTCAAGGCCGTCGTTCACGGGATCACGGGCTTTCAGGCCTACCACCTGCTGAGGACGACCGACGGCGACGCCGTGTCGGTCACCGTGTACGACGACCGGGCTGGAGCCGAAGAATCCAATCGAGCCGCCGCGGAGTGGATCGCGGCAAATCTGCCTGACCTTTCGGTGAGTCCGCCCCAGGTCCTTGCCGGAGAGGTGGTCATCGACGGCTAGCCGCTCGGCGGCTCACGAGCGACGGCGCGGCGAAGGCGCTGCCGGTTGGCTACCCGCCCCGTTTGGGCGCGGGCACCGGCGGACCCATGAAGATGCGCTGTCGCAGCCGGTGGTGACCACGTTCGGCGCGCTTGCACGCGTAACCGGAGGGCTTGTAGGCGCGCTCGTAGCGCGGCCGGCATCGCTGACCCGGCGCCAGGCACTCGATGCGGGGGCCGATCCGCGCCCGCGTGCAAGCGTTACTCGCCAAGAACTCTAGCGGATCCCTTGAGGGGCCTGCGCGAGTAGCCTGACCATGTGCGCGGCGAGCGCTCAGGTCGCTCGCCGCGCGGACAGGATCAGCGTTGACCATCGCTCCACAGGCACCGAGGCTCTCGTTCACCAGCCTGGACGACGCGATCAGCACCATGCGCGCGCGGGGGCTGCGCCTGTCAACCCCGAGGCGCCTGGTCTTGCAAGCGCTCTTCGCGGCCGACGGTCCGGTCTCAGCGGTCTACCTCGCCGATGCCCTCACCGTCGATGTCGCCTCGGTGTATCGCAACCTGGAGATCCTCGAGCGCCACGGCCTGGTCCGCCACGTCCATCTCGGGCACGGTGCGGGCCTCTACGCGCTGGCGGGGCAGGGCGAGATGGAATACCTCTACTGCGACCGCTGCGCCCGGGTCACCCAGCTCACGCCCGAGCAGCTCGACCCGCTGCGCCAGCACCTCAAAGACGCCTTCGGCTACGAGGCGCGCTTCACGCACTTCGCCATCGTCGGGCTCTGCCCGCAGTGCGCCGCGCAGCCCGACGCCACACCTGGCCCAGCCCGTGGCCCTTCCGACGACCCGATGGGCCACGACCAGCGCCATAGCCATGGCGATCACATCCACTCGCACCCGCACGCGGACCGCCACCACCACGAGCCCTCGACGCCGCTGAGCGACAACGGCGACAGCTGACGCGGCGGAGGCGGCGCCGGCCGGGACGCCCGGCTACCGGCTCGACGGCGCCCGAGCCGTTGCGCCTTGTCCAGGTGGACGCGGGCGTAGCGTCGGCACCTGAGTGCGCGCCCCGCTAGTCCTGGCGCGGGGCCGGGCGAAAGAGGATCCGCTGCAGCTCGGATGCGCTGGTGCCGCCGAGCCGCAGTGCTGTCTGGATTCCCTGCTCGCCGAGCTCGCTGGCGTCCAGCGCTCGGCGCAGCTCGTTCAGCGCCGGGCGGTCCTCGTCTGCGACCTGATCGTTGGCGGTCTCGACCAGGATCAGATGGCGCGGGCGGCGTGAGGCGTGGGCAACCCGTAGGAAGGGGTCACGCTCGGCCTGCTCCAGGCCCTCGAGCAGGACCACGACGCTCTCGCCAGCGTCGAGGCGCCTGCGCGCGGCAGCATGCAACAGCTCCCCGGCGCGCTGCTCCAGCTCACCCTCGTTCACGCGGCCAGCGAGCAGCCCCCGCACCTTGCCCACGGAAAGCAGCGAGGAGCGGTCCTCGATGAGCCGTTCGGCGAAGCGATCGCGCTCGGCGTGGGCGGCGGACGCGATCAGCAGCAGGCTGCCGGGCGAGTAGCGCATCCGGTCGGACGGCTTGAGCACGCTGCAGCGGCCGGAGATGTCGGTCGGCCGCGGGGGCCCTCGGCGGGGTCGGTCCGAGGACCAACCGCCGCGCTCGTCGTCGGAGATCCTGATGCTGCGCGAGGAAGGGGGAGAGGGCATGGGGACATCATGTCCTATCGCGGTGCGCGAGCCTGCTCCTTCGCGAGCCCGGGGAAGTGGACCAGCGCTGGCGTCGCCCGGCGGCGCCGTAGCCTTCGCCGTGAAGCTGCTACGTCGTCACCGATTGGGGGTTGTCAGATGAATGCGCCCGTGAACAGTCGTGAACGTTTGGCCCACGCTGCGCGCTTCGCACCTCGGGAAATCAGGAAGGCGCTCAACGAGGTGGAGGGATTCAACGCGAAGGTCGCGCTGGTGATCACGCGCAGCGTCGGCACAATGGCGTGCGCGTATGTGTTCGGCCTCATCGCCCTGATCAGCCTGCCGGACGCGATCAACGCGGGCAGGCCAGCGATCATTTCGTGGATCGCGCAGACCTTTCTGCAACTCGTGCTGCTGTCGATCATCATGGTTGGCCAGTCGGTGCAGTCCGCGGCGTCGGACGCGCGCGCCGAAAAGTCGTTCACGGACACCGAGACGATCCTGGACCGCTTGGACACGCACACTGCAGGTGGCCTCCAGGAGGTGCTCGATGCCATCCACGCTCTGGCGACGCCGACCAGCGCACCCTCCCCGGAGGACCGCGATCCGCGCTGACGCGGTCGTCGGCTGTGTCGCGTCCAGGCATACGCCGCGAGGTCACCGATACCGTGCCACCATGCGCGCGTTCCGGGTCATTCTGCCCGTCGAGGACATCGACCGGGCGACGAGGTTCTACGCGACTTTGCTTGCCGTCGACGGCGAACGCGTCACCAGCGGCCGCCACTACTTCGACTGCGACGGCGTCCTGCTCGCCTGCTGGGACCCACTCGCCGACGGAGACCCGGCGTTCTCCGGGCCCAACCCCGGACGCGTCTACCTGAGCACCAGCGAACCCCTCGAAATCGTTCGGCAACGCGCCGTCGAGGCCGGCGCCGTTCCCGACGCGGCGCGAGGGTCAATCGCCCGCCAGCCCTGGGGAGAGCGCTCCTTCTACGCCCGCGATCCATGGGGCAATCCCTTCTGCATCGTCCAATCCGGCACCGAGTACCGTGGCGGCTCCTTCGCCTGAGCCGCATCGGCGGACAGTCACCCGCGTGCGGCGGCGTTCCCCCCGAACGGCGCTGGCTGGTCGAACAGGGCGCGTACCGTGCCCGCCGCGTCGCCTTCGGCGCTGATCTCGAGGATGAGGTCGGCCTCCTCGCTTCTCAGCGACCAGGCAGCGAACGAGCAGCACTCGCGCTCGAGCGCGGCGAGCTCGCGCAGCTCGCTCTCCACGCCCGGCAGCCGCCGAAAGCGCAGCCGCACGCCGGCGTTGGTCGGCGCCTTGTCCGACAGCGCGCGATCGCCCAGGCGCAGCCACCGCTCGCGCCGCTCGGCGCTGTCCACCCGCGAGAGAGAGCACGCTGCCGGATTGCCGCGACCGTCGAGTCCCATCTGTTGCCTCCGAGCGTTGAGTTGCTTGCCGGCGTCTATGTTTCCTCCTCAACCCGACTTTAAGTCAAGCGGTGATGGGGTGGCGGAGAAAGCTGGAGAGCTCACGATCGGCGAGTTGGCCCGGCGCACCGGCCGGGCGGCGTCAACGATCCGATACTACGAGTCGGCGGGCGTCTTGCCCGAGCCCGAGCGTGTCGGCGGCCGACGGCGTTATCCGCGGGACGCGGTGCGTCGCCTTGGCGTGAGCGACACGGCTCAGCGCGCCGGCCTGTCGCTGCAGGAGATCACCGAGCTGCTCGGTGCCTGGCCTGGCGATCCGGCTGCGACCGAGCGCCTCCGTCAGATCGCCGAGCGCAAGCTGCCCGAGCTGGCGGGGCTCATCGAGCGTGCCGAGGTCGTGAAGCGGTGGCTGCAGGCGGCTGCGGCCTGTCAATGCCCAAACCTTGAGGACTGCCCGCTCTTCGACGACGGCGGGCACATCGAGCGGGTCGCGGTGGTAAATCTCCGATCGGAACGGGCGCGGCCCCAGGGACACGTCCCACCGGGTTCTGAGCGACGTCCACACTCAGCGCGAGAGGGGCTGCTCGTCCGGCCCTTCGACTTCCCGGTGGGCGACATGTCCAGCGAGCGTGGTCAGCGTGTCCGCGATCTGGCCCCGGATGGTGGGGTCGCCGATGGTCCCATCGGCATCGACGGCGGCGCGCGCCACTGGGATCCGCACACAGGCGGGTTCGACGATGTCAGCGCCGACGTAGCCCATCACCTTGCGCAGCGATGCGTGGGCGTCAGCCGCACCCGTGGGCGCCGCGGGACCCGACGCGTTGATCCAGGCCACCGGTTTGCCGTAGGTCCCAGCGTCACCGACGGTCCACTCCAGCAGGTTCTTCAACGCCCCGGGCAGCGCCCCGGCATACTCGGGCGTGCAGAACAAGAGCGCGTCGGCCGTCGTGATCTGCGCTCGCAGGCCGGCGACGGCGGCGTGGACCGGTCGCCCTCGGAGTCATCGTCGGGATTGAAGTGCGGCAGTCCGGCCATGCCGCCGTAGAGCACCGTAGTGACGCCGCCGGGCGCGATCGCACGCGCTGTCTGAAGCAGCGCGGTGTTTGTCGACCCCGCACGCAGGCTCCCGGAGACCAAGAGGATCTGCCAGGACCTCTCCACGCGCGACGCGAGGCTATGGACGGTGTCGGACGCGCTGCTCAGGATGCCCGCTGGGCAAACCTCGTTGCCGAGTACATCGTCACCGCGACCGGCGGCCGCCAGGACCTTCCGGTACGTCGTTCGTTGGGGCGCGGTCAGGTACGGGCCGGCGCGACCGTTGGCTGGTCGTGCGAGGGCGGGCGATTCAGCAGGGTCGCCACGCCGAAGGCCAGCAGGCAGAGTCCCGCACAAGGTCCGGTGATGGTGGATGGCGCTACCGTCGAGGCCAGGCCGACCACCAGCGCGGCCGCGGCAGCGGCGGTCATCAGTGCTCCAAGTGGGCGCAGGGACGGGTTGGCCAGCACCCGGCGAGCGAGAAAAAATGGTTCTCCGGGCATCGATGTGGCTGGTCGAGAACCAGGATATGGCGCTAAGCAGGACTTTTGTACGGTGAAGAGGGGCGGTAGAACTTGTGCGCACGTTGGATCGTCGTTCGAACCCCGATCTGGGC
>JAABUY010004696.1_pt1 | contig 14138 bp, 16 predicted proteins | sample 5560271 | NCBI WGS metagenome assembly JAABUY01 (sample SAMN10711886, study PRJNA513374) | rock metagenome | isolation source: Antarctica rocks | place: Antarctica: Victoria Land, University Valley
ATTGAACTCTCGAATAAAGAACTCTCAGCTAGAGTATTTAATTAAGTGAACTGAAATAGAAGAAAACAGTTGAGTAAAGTTTGCGAATGTGATGAATGTCATCGAAGTCATGAACGTCTATCACGCTCGAAATCTCGATCATTCAAGTAAGAATTCATGAATCGCTTACGTGCAAGAAAGCAGCGACTCTGAATATGAGTCAGAGAATTAAAAGTCTCGCAGAAGCTTTGACTTCAAAAAGAAGAATCTATTGTCACGATCTTAGCATGTGTTACTCGAAAGATGTTGGGAAAAGAGATGTTAGATCACTTAGATGATGTTGAACAATATTATAGATGATGATAGATGTGAGATTATTAGTGATGTTATGAGAACTCTTCGATACGAATGATACTCAGCGTTCATGAGATATAAGAACATTCGAATTATCTCTTTCTTTTCTTTCTTCTTCGTGCAACGTCTTGTATCTAAAATCTAGTTATTAGAATTTCATTCTGATTTCATTCAGCTCTCAGTTCGTGACAAGATTGATATTGAGTAATTGAGTTGAGTCAGAATGTAAATATGAAAACTTGACTTAATGATCAGTTTAGTGAGAATAGACTGATCATCAAGTTGAGTTTCGAGTTGACATTTTGAATTCAACTCAATTTAAAGTAAAACTGCTCACATTTTTAACTCAATTCAAGTTGAGTTGAGCATATTTTCAACTCGATGTGACTTGACTCGACTAGAAATTGAGTCAATTCAATTTGATTCATCAAGAACTTAAGATTGACATCAAGAAAGCTAAATATAGAAATTTTTCCGCTTTTTTGCATTATTTCTTTGCATTATTTTTTTGCATTTGATAGAGAGTTATGACGAGAAACATGAAGACTGTTTGATAGAGAGGTTTGATAGAGAGTCATGATGAGAAACATAAAGACTGAATGATAGAAAGATTTGATAGAAAGTCATGATAGAAAGTCATGATAGAAAGTTATGACGAGAAACATGAAGATTGTTTGATAGAGAGGTTTGATAGAGAGTCATGACGAGAAATCAGATAAAGAGATTTGATAGAGAGATTTGATAGAGAGTCATGATGAAAAATCATGAAAACTGTTCAATCAAGCTATTTACATCTATCTATTTACTTTTTGTCGAGTCAAGTCGAGTTGTTGAGTCGAGTTGTCGAGTTCAGCTTTTTAACTCAACTCAAGTTCTTGAGTTCAACTTTTCAATTCAACGCGACTTGAATTCAAAAATCTTTCAACTTGACTCAGCACTTTTCAAGTAGAATACTTGACTCGAACTTGAGTACTCGACTTGACGTGATCAGTCTAAGCAAGAAGAGAGAATCAGAAATGAAGTTTGAGAGAATCAGCAAAATAGAATAGAGATGAATCAGAAGCGAAGCAGAAAGTTCAGAGATACATTAATACTTGTTTTTAGAAACAGTCTTTGACTAAATCTTAGATAAAGACAGTTTCATTGAATGATTTGCATATTGTCATGTTTGAATTATTTGAAAACATACAGTATGTCTTACGCAGCAAAAGCAACAACACAGCAGTTCATCAGAAGAAAATCAAATCTAATGAAAAAGACAGATCAGCTGATTCAATTGTGTCACGCGAACCTTGCTCTGATCATTTGCAAGAATGAAAGATATTATACTTATCAATCGATTGATCATGAATGATGATCTTCTATTATAACAGAAATTGTACATATGAATTTGATACATCGATCTTGAGCTGACTCAAGTCTAGAAAACATCGTATTCGTTGTCTATCAATCTTTTATTCACAGACTTTGATCTTGTTGTTTATAAAGACTTGTACAAGTCGAAGATGAATGTGTCGTTGAACAAGAAGTCTGATTCGATTGAGAAGAAATTCTCAGAGACATCGTAGAATTTGCGAGATCTGATGTTGCATTGCAAAGCGAAATAGACAGAGGTCGATAAATTCTAGACGGAATGCATTTTGCTGTATAAGTAATGTCATGCCTTGACGATTTTAATGAAGTCGAGAGAAATTGTGAAGATCTTCATTGATCTAGAAATAGAAACTTGTTGTTTCGACTGCGAGTAACAGTATTCATTTATGTACTGTGCCTTGACTTTCTGACAGTAGTATTCTCGAAGTAGACGGCTCGTCGAGATTCTTGCTTAACCGAGCAATTGTGCTCGATGACATGTTGAAGATTCTGAATCATCTCGACGTGTCTTGGCTGCGACTGGTAGAAGCTTTATTTGTAGAAGAAATACTGAACTGAGTACTTTTGACTGATGCTCGAGAAAGGACGGCTGTGGTAACCGTAGGAGATTGTGCTTCGAAATACTGGATAACGATCATTTATCATTGAAGTAGAGACTTTGACCGCGAATCGCGAGAAATAGAGCTACCTGAGCATCTTAATTCGAGGGTGCTAGAGTCACTCTTCCGTGCGCAGACCGTCAATTGGAACAATATTGCGATAAAGATGATCGTCGACGAGTGGTATTGATAGTGACGTGACATTTCTACCGCGTGACTTAATATACGCAAAAGGAATATTTGATCATCGCAGCGAAGCGATGACTCACCCTCAGGCCCTTCGACAACGACTTACCGCTTGCGGTTAGTGTGCGTCTACAGACGCTCTCGTCGGCCAGAGCCTGAGCTTGCTGAGGTAAACTCCGGAGTAAATAACTTTCATCACGTGATCTAGCATCCGTTTCGAGACGAATTTAAGTCAATGCTCTGTTCGACTCATACAGTATGAATCAAATACTTGAAGACTCATTTGTGGTAGGTGAGATGATGCAGTCTTGACTATTTCTAGTTGACCATCTTTAGGTGTTGCGTGAGATAATAGAGACTCTCTCTGTCTACTTGAAATTCAACCCAGAAGAAAAATTCGTCGCGCTTCTTAAAAAAGTGGAATATGTGATTAAAACATTCAAAGAGAAGACATAATCTTACAGCTAATCGTACTCATCACTTACTGCAGATTGTAACAACGAATGTGAATCTTTCTTTAGTCTACACAATATCAATCATTCGTATTAAATCTGTTCAGCTCTCTCAATGAATACAACTATCTTGTCTCAGCACTCATAAAATCTGATGACTACTACACACTGACAGTACTCTTAATCTATCATCGTGTATCAGTGACTTTATAGATGAATTTCCTTCGCTGGTTCGAATTCTTTGCATATATGCAGAAATTGTTGCCTATAGTATATCTTCTAAAACGGTCACCTCTGCATATCTGTAACTACTAAGCCAAATGAAGTTGAAAATCATGAGCGCTGTTGATCTATCAATTCGCATTTCATTAGCCACTGCAAGATTATCTGTTCACAGCTGACCATTCTTTCGTCATTTCATACTCTCTTCACGAAGCTGTTGAACGTGCTTTTTTACGTCTCTTCTTTCTATTTCGAGCTGCTTCTTGCACTCGAACTTTGCTCATTGACAAACACCTGCTCATTCCCTCTCGCAGTCAATACGTGAAGATTGCCGGCATTTCGAGTCACGAGAGCTAATCGATTCCTGCAAACGAGAAGTAATTGTTTCGATCGTGACGAGCAACGAGCGCTAATCAACTTTTGAGAATTCTATATCAAACGATATATCTGTTGATCTCTTTCTTCTCTTGATGTGATTGCATGAGCGTGAATTCTCTTCGCGAATTAGATTTCCTCACGTGAATAAGATAATCAGCGTCTTCTCTCTTAGAATATAACATTCTTCGACATTTCATTGAGCTTAATTCTACGAGATTCTCTTGTGAGAAAAGCAGGTTTGATGAGACGTTCGTCGTCATCGATGCATGCACAGACAGTTACCTCAGAACCCGATCAGACTAATATCAGTGACATCATTCAGTCACGACTAGAAATAATAAAATATATTCTCAGTCTGTTTGACTTCACGCTTGCATAGTTCTCAACCTTTGAATTCAAGAGAAAATGTCAGCTTTGATGACACTCAACTCTCAAACCTCGCTATGCAAGCAAAGAACTGCGAGATCGACTATTTCGTAACGCTTAGCATCACGAAACCTCATACTATCTATACAACTGTCTATCAGTTAGACTTCTCAACGAACTGTGCAACAGTCACAACAACTGAACAACAAGTCATTGTAACTACAACTCAGAGTTCAGCGTCTGTCAACAGTCAGATCGCAGTCTCTAATAATGACGGTAACATCTCGACTACAACGATCGAAATTATTGTGAGATGTATCATTTTGAGAGTTTTATTGCTACTTGCTCTTTGCTGCATCCTAAGACAACAGAAAAAGTGCTTCTATTGTTCATCACGATTAATAGCAAAGCCTACGAGATCTTCGGGATCGTCTGAACCACGAGAAGCACCAGGTATTCAAGAACAATCAGATCCGCAGAGAGCTCAAGATTATCCTGAATCATCAGAGACAGCTGATTTCGCTGAATCAGCGAAGATATCAGAAGTACGTGATAATTCTGAATCATTCGGCCCGTCAGAAGATCAGGAATATCGGGTATCATCTGAATCACATGAATCATCAGAATCGTCAGAATCGTCAGAATCAACAGAATTGCAAGGATCGCAAGAATCGCAAGGACCACGCGAGACTTCTGAAATAGATGAATCGCGAGAACTACATGGTTCGTTGAGTTCACATGGTTTGCAAGAGGTGCAAGGGGTGCAGAGTGTGCAGAGCGTGCAGAGCGTGCAGAGCGTGCAGAGCGTGCAGAGCGTGTAGAGTGTGCAGAAATCGTAAAGAGCTCAGGACTCGCGAGGATGACGAGAATTTCTCTTTACCTGCTTTCTTTACTTATAGAGCCACGCTATACATTTCCCTTTGCTGACACCAGATTCACGACGCGTGTAGACTTACTACATCTGTTTGCACAGTAAAGAATCGTACGAGTAGATAAGCTTGTGATACGCTCAGTCATCTCGAGTCAGGCGCTGAGATGCTACAATCGATCTTAATGAGCTCGCAATCAAGAACGCGATCGCGCACAGCTCAATTCATAGTTCTCAACGAGCATGAAATGCTAAGCATGACGCATCTTCTTCGAGTACTCTTCGTTGACAACGTCTTTGCCAAAGACTTGAAAGAATCAGAATATGAGAAGACTCTCAAATTCTACACGTAATTGGAAGAGTGATTTTAGAACTCAATCACAAGAAGAGTAGATTGTGTGAGGTTTTCTAGATCAGATTAATAAAAACAGATAATTTTTGACTCAATGTTTAGAATGAATCTTAGTCTTAGAGTGACTTTTATGAGTTTCGAGATAGTCTCACTAACTACATACGGAAAGTCTGACCATTAGTTTCTTCAACACAAGAAGATGTATCTCTTATCTTCTGTTTGTATAATCTTTCATCAACAATATTGCCTTCTTCTCAACAGCTCTGCTTGCTCTTCTAAGTTCGACTTTTCAAGCTCACACAATAATTGCAATTTCTGTGATACTCACAGCTGCCAGGCCTACTTTCAGCGACTTCAGAGCTTCAAGCATTCTCATTGACGTCAGTGTAGCGAAAATGTCTTCAGCAGATGTGAAGTCTTCGTAAGCAAAGAATTGAAAGGTCGCGATCAGAGTATCTGTTGCATAAGAATCAGTCTTACGCTCAAGAAAAACAAGTACGAAAATAATGATATGCTGATCTCGCCAGCCAAGAAAGTCATACCTGCGTCAATGTCAATAGAGTTGAAGCTCAATGCAAACAACAGCAGAAGCACGATCGTAAAAATGATTCATCATGTCATGATAAGTGTCAACACATCTGCAGATCTCGTCAGTCAACGTTCATTCTGTTCAATTCACTTCGATAGTTGCTCACGAGACTGCTTGAGTCACTTCAAGACATTGTTGCCTTGATCAGAGACTCAGAATCAAATTTGCAGAAACAGCGAGCAATCATGAATGAACTTGTCAATATCAGCATCGATGCTGTTGATTTCAGTGAAATTAAAGCCTTCATAGAAGAGATGTATCATGCGAGTCTGTGTCGACAAAGTTTTTTTACGAGATGTTGTTACGAGATGTTTTTACGAAGTAGGTCGAAATATAATGAATCACTTCTTAATAATCGTGTCAAGACTTTTACTCGAATCGCACAAGAAGATCATGAGTATGAGTGCTTTCGCTATCAAAAGAAGTCTCTCAGTTCTTTCTACAAGTCAGATCTCAACGACTCTGAAGCAGACGTTGAAGTCAACGTCAATTTCAGACAGTTCGAACGAGCATCGTAATACTCGCGATCATCATCATCGTGACGACAAAGAAGATGATCATCTTTCAATCGTTGAGAAGCTGCTATTCTCTCTCGAAGAGATACAAGAGTCGAAACGAGCTGACTTGAAAGATGAACACGTGACGAAACGTATCATCAAGTTGTTCTTTCTGCGTCAACTCGAGTAAGTCGAGCAAACGCTCAAGGCAGTTCGTATGACGATCTCATATAATAGATAGCTTTGAACATATGACTGAGCAGTTCTACTACTACAGTATTCTCGCTTCTACTTCCTTCAGATTTCTTGTCGATCATGATAGATGACTGCTCACGCTTCATTCTTCACTCATAGCTCATCATTCGAAATTTCTTGATCTTCTTGTTAATGAATACATTTCAAAGACAAAGATGAAATGTGCATTATTAGAAGACATCGAAGAGCAAACATTTGTTCAATTCAGTCAATACGCATATATTGAGAACTACTCTGCTGCAGATTCAGACATTCATTTCAACACTTTATGATCAGAATCTTTTGAGTCTTTAAGTGCTTTCTCATCAACTTTTTCACTGACGAAAGTCTACATACTCGAAACGCGACTCAATATGATTGTTTAATTGATCACTTAGCTAAAATTGTTTACACTTAATCTACGAAGTAGATGCAAGAGCAGATTTTGTAGAAGCTAGATTATTGTTTATACTAGACGACAGCAGTCTCTGCGTAACAATGATCATTGAGAAGTACAAGTTGTAGTAGCAGCATTATGCGACACTTCAAGAGATGAAGAATCGAAAGAACTTCTAGAAAGTCGTATTTGAATTGATACTCTTTCATCTTCAAATAAATTCATCGATTCATGAATTTATTTTCAAACAAAAAAGAGCTCAAAGTCTTTCATACGCTCTCAGTATAAGAACACTTCTTCATCGTCGAAGTCTTTCTCGAACTTATCGACAGTTTCTATAATATTCGAATTCAGAGACTCGTGTGTCGACTTCTTCATGTCTTCATCAGACGTCAATTTGATTTCTTCTAAATTATACACGTCTTCATCACGTTGAGACAGAGTTGATCTCGCGTGATGCAAATCTGCTGAAGTATATGTTAAGCTATGAAGACGACAAGATGATATCTCAAATTATCACGACATGTGTCTCTCAAGAATGATTCTTTCATGTCATTCGCGAATACTGAAGTTCTCAGTCTCGTAGTTGAGTCAGAGTGAGCTTTAATTCTCTGATATTCTGACACAATCTTGTTCAACACAAAAAGTCGAATTTCTCTGATCATCGTGTTTAAGATATTCTCTTGTTCTTTGATCAACATTGACAAGTTCTTCTGAACATATAGAGACTGTCATTGAATATATAAGTTTTTACTACAGCTCGATGTTTGAATCTGCAAAGAATGAGCTCGAAAGTATTGATAACACAAGAAACACGTCGATTTACTAACGTTGATATATTGAATCTCATCTCAAAATCGAAGTTTTTGACGATGAAACAGATCTAGAAGAATGATCTTGACGTGAATTTTCAGCTTAAACTTGAGGTTTTGATACTCATCTCGAATGCGTTTTTCTAGTAAAAGATGAAACTTTTCATTCTGAAATTAAAGCTCTTTTTGATAGTATTGACAGGTCTGAGAATCTGTCATCATTCGATTGATGATATCATTAATCGAAGACTTCTCTCTATAAGACGACGATATGAAGCTCAGATGTTGTGTTGCAATTTCAATCGAATAGTTCACAAATAGCTGAGAATAATGTCTCTCAGCTTTCATCAAAACTCGTGCGACTTTCAGATGTGATTCTATACGATCGATAAAGTGTCGAATACGCGCAAATCGAGCTTTATATGAGATGTTATCTTCGTGTATGCTACTGTTTTTGACTCTCTGTTCGACTGCTTTCAAAAATTTCGAGTCTCTAACTTCATAGCATAGTCAACAAAAGCTAAGAGAATTCAATTTTGAGTTCAAGAGTGAAACGAGTCACTTCTTCAAAGTATTTGCTTCTGTGATTGATGTTAGTGTTTGATCAATGAATCAGTGATGCATAGAGAAGTTCTCGAGTATGTGAAGTTAATATGATCTTCTTCATTTTGCTTCTTCAATATTGAGAGACAGATATTGATCGTACGTTTCAGCATAAATCTATAACGTTTCAATTTCTGAGCAGAGAAGATCATTGCGCGATCAGAAATTTGATATTCTAGCGTAGAAACTCGCTCTTCACTTGCATTATACATCTGATCGAGTAATTGTAAGATGTCGAAGAGAAATGACTTGATTTTAGATTCTTTGCTAGTATTTGCGATCATTTAATAGATCAAATGAGATTCGTTCTGTATCGCAATTGTTGTCACAGTATCTTCATTGAGCGAGTAATTGCATATATATGCAAGCTCGTTCAGAAATCTTTTGCTCAGTGTCTTATTACTGTCATCTAAATACTCTTTGAATGATGTCTCGTCGAACTTGACATGCATCTTCTGTGATTTTTCATAAGTCAATAAGAGTATCAAAGATTCATAGAATCAATTTCAAAGCTTTTTGTTGATCTGCGAAGAACAAGTATTCATTTGAGAGATAGCTTGAGACTGAATAGCTGAGATGCTTATCTGAGATGAAAAAGTAGTGTCGCGTTTCTTTGACTGTGATACGAGTATACCTTGCATCGTAGTAGATTTAGACGAGAACGACGAGAGAAATACGAAAGACTGTTGTTGTTTTGATTTTCTCTTTCTCTTTCTCATATTGATACGACGCGAATCTTCTGATATTACAGAAAAGCGTTCTCTGAACTTAAGATATCATCGCGTCGTGTCATCATCATCAGCTTCGTCTCTATCATCTCAATATTTGCTGTCATCGCGTCTAATACGTCTCTTCTTTGCCTCTCAGATCTTGAAATCTCGTCTCGTGCGATCTCTGACTCTAATAGTGACTTGATTTAGAAGCTACTCTACTTCATGCTTTAGTGCTATGACAGCGAACTGTGAAGAATGCGTAATTTAAACATTCTATGTATATAACATTGTGTAGAGTAGTGTCTTTGTTTTCTCTTTTATATGTAAGATTGCTTGCACTGACACTCGAACACTAACGTCAGTGTGACAGAAATTGACTCGTGAAATCTTCTTGACGTCATACTGTAGATTAAACATCAAACAAGCGTACGAGTGATACTGAAGCTTGCTCTCTCAAACGAGAATTACGAAAGAATTTCTCTCTTCTTCTCTTCAGCATCTCTTTCAGATTTTTCTACACATCGTTTGAACTTCGACGTCAGTCTCATGTTCTATTTCAACGCTGACTATTCAGTCGTCTGCTCTAATCACTCGTCTATTCTCAGCTTGAGCTCTCATACTTCGAGCATCAGCTCTACTTCAAGTGTCATCTTCTTCATCTTCATCATTTCTAATCTTCTCATGATCTACTACAGCTGCATCATCAGCTCTCTCGCTTTCATCAATGTCATCGCTTCTTTGTTTCTTTCTTCTGCGTCTCTCTTTTCTCTTTTCTCTAATCGTCTTCAACTCATCTCTGTCAAGTCTTTCTTAATAGTTAAATTTCGTCAGCGTCTCATCATGCTCACTAAGCTAATCAAGAGTCTTTTCGCTCATGCGCTTCTTCGCGCTCACTTTGTAATCGCAAACAACATCATCGCTGACATAGTGCTCATTCTACATCTCAAAGTCACTTGAATTGAAGTGCTGTAATTCAGACAGATTCGAGAAGCAGCGACGATAGCGACAAGTGAGAGAGTGAGAGAAGAGAGTGAGAGAAGAGAGAAAAGCATGCGTCGACAGTGTGAAAGATTGATGAGAATGATTCTTTGATAAGAGAGAAACTTGATGTCATAGAAGAAGAGAGAGAGAGAAAGAAAGAGAAAGAATAAGACGAGAAAATTAACATGAAAGAAGAGCATGTCGTAGTCTTTGCCTTGAAGCAACAGAAGATCACTCTCAAGCTATATTTTTCTTCATCAAGATTGATATCACTGTGATCTCTACGATCTAAAATGTCATCGTTTTTTCTTTTTCCAGATCGTTTTCTAGATCAATTCTATCAAGCTCTCAAATTTCTGATGATTCGAAATAAGTAGAGACGTTGATCATCTCTACTGAAGAATGATAAGCTTAGTATGATTATCTCAGATTCTTCTTTGCTCAAATACTCATCATTTCACACACATGTCTCTAGCACGTCGTGATGTCGCATCTTTCATGAAATTCTCATCAGAACGAAAATTGTTCTGTTCTGTCACATTTAACGTTCGATGTATTGTTTTGTTACAATCACATCTGTTTAGTTCTTCAACAACAACGAGAATATCGCTTGCAGCTTCGATCATTCGTAGATCATAAATGATGACAACAGAAGTCTCTCTTCGTTCACTCTCGCTGAAGACGAGAATTCTTTGATGAGTCTTTCAAGAGATTTAAATCGCTGCACACGATAGATTTGTTCTTTGACTGATTAATAATTGTCAACTGAACGTCTAGTGCACACTTACATTTCATTGTAATAACAAAGTTCTATCTTATTTGCAGATTTGTCATCTTCGAGATTGATGCAGTTCTGACGCTTTTGATATCTACTTAAGTCAACTTGAACTGAACAGAGACTTCGTGAAAGCGTCTTAATTTACATAGTCATCTTCTTGCTTTCTTCTTTTTCCATGCTCATTCTCGTCAGTCTCTGCGCATTCTCTCTCGTCTTTGTCATTTTCTCTCAAGTCATTCATATTAATTTGTAACTCGAGATTGTGTTTGATCATTGCAGCGTTTTCACTGAATCAATCAAGAGTCACGAGCGTGAAGAGAAGAAATGTTGAGAGATCGTATCAAAGAAGTACGATGTATGCAAAGAATGATTGTCTGCAAAAGTTTGCTTTATATACAAACATGTCAATATTTCAATGCAAGAAGAGAGCTTTCAGTGCTCTTGATTGAGAATAACTGAATGCATTCAACCCTCTTGCTCTCACTTCTAAGCAGCTACTTGAATCACGCGTTTTCTGAAATCTAATCATTCTCACATCTTCAGAAATCAATGAAATATGCAAGAAGAATGCGAAGCTTCTTAGATGATCTCAGTTCTTCAGTGCTGCGTTAAAGAATGACATCTGAGAGATGTCAGAATTGTGTCTAGATGATACAATTAATGAAGATCAGAGTTGATAGTGCTTGATCTTTAGAGATAGTTATAACTGAACATTAAGAATACAGAAGAAAATTGATACAAAAGCTTCTATTTATGTAATATTCAGAGACTGCGCTAGACTTGAAAGAAAGATGTTTATGACACGAAAAGAATGTGATGTAGATGAACAAGATGTTGATGAAAGAAAAGAATGTTGAGAAAGAAAAAAGAAATTGAATCATATCTGAATCAAATCTGACTAGCTCGCTGATTAGTTCTAATCATTACGCAGAGAACTCGCTAGCGTTCACTGTAAATTGATTAGAGCTTCAATCTTGTTCAGTCTTATCAGTCTTGATATGCTTGTAACATTACTTCTTTCTTCGAAAATTCATGTTCACATGAATGTAGTTCATTTGCTCACTTTTGTTGATAGTTACTTCAATATTTAACGCGATTTGTTTGAATATAACTTATGAAATTCGTTCAAAACTTTCTCTGAGTCATTGAATTTTTCTTTATCAACATAGTATCATTTGTTGTTTCTATTTAAATCTGTTTATTTGACTTTGTACTGTATTTGATCTTGATAGCATCTGAAATTCAACATATCATTTATCTTTCAATGTTCATCATCTTTGATAGTAATTGATCTGAATGATTTTAAATGCTGTTCTGATAAAAGATCTTTTGAATATGATTGCAGTAACTTTGAGCTGAACATCAAATGCAGATGCTTTATGCTGATTGATAAATGAAGATGATAGAAGATACTAACTTTGACAGTGATTTGATAGAAATTTAGCTGTTTGTCTTTCAAATCTTTGCAAAGTCTCGTTGTCTTGACATTTCTGAAAGATAGTCAAACTCAGTCATTTACTTCATATGTGATGTCTCATCTGTGTTTATTGATTTGAACTTCAATGATCAGCTTCATTTTTTTCAATTGTTGATGATTGAAATTCAATAACTCTTTTATTTGAATGATAATATTGTTGACTTTTTTAACTTCAAGATGTTCACAAGTTGTTTTGTAATCAGTTGTATTTGAATCAAAACTCATTCAAGAGTGAAATCTCTTATTGAAGTAAAAAGAAATCATTGAAGTGATTGAGAAGATATTTGAATTGTCACTGAATTTCATCATAAATATTCATTTGATTCAGTCATCTTGCATGTAATTGCAATAAATTCTAAGTTCACGTTCAACGTCTTGATTAACTTGTTTCAATTGATCATTAATCTCAGAATGATAAACTGTGAATAGACTAGCTGTGATTCTCAGTCGTCTGCAAAGACTCTTTCACATAGTCAATATGAATTGAAAGTCTTTGTCTGAAATGATAGAACTGAGTAGATTATGCAGTTAATAAATGTTTCATAGCATGATTTAAACTGTTTCTTCAGCTGAGATGTTATTGTCTTTTCAATGACAGAAAACATAGTGATGATCTTTGATGAGACAACATATGATTATGCAAATGATGTTATAGCTTTCTGACAGAGATAGCTCAGTAATGAAGTTCATAGCTATATCTTTTCAGCATTTCTGTGAAATCAAGAGAGAATGATGAAGTTCATTGATGCTATTTCTAGAAACTTTGTTTCGTTGACAAGTATAATAGTTTCGAATATATCATCAAATAGTAGCTCAATGATCTGATCAATAGTAGAAACGCTGAACTAGATCAATAATTTGTTTATTGTTGAGATGAAAGATTGAAGATTGATCATGCACTTCTTGTAGTAATTTCATGTGCATGTTCTCAGAAATTCATAGAAGACTTTTTCTAAATAGAATGTCATCAATGATTTCGCAGTCTTTCAATTTAATGATATGAAATTTGAGCTTGTTTTCATTCATAGCTTGTTTATATTTGCTGCAGAACTCATCAGTTTAATTGATCATACATACTCATTGATAGAGATTTGCTTTCAATTCAACAGATAAAACATTAACTCTATCAAAGATCAGAATAGTCTGAAAACAATCTTCAAGTCTTTGAGCTGATTCAGAGATATTCGCTAAAGACATTCTGATTAAAGCATTGACTTTAGTATTTATTTTGCCTGATCTAAAGATGATCTGAAAGTTGAACTTCAATAGAATGTTCAAGTAGTTGACTTGTTGTCAACTTAATTGTTTGTTTTTCATGAAGATCTTTAAAGTCTGATGATTGATAAACATCTGAATAAGTAGTTCAATGCATTTCAGCTCAAGTCATCAGTGCTTGAAACATTGAATAATGATTAGCAATTTCTTGTCATAAATGTGATAATTGATTTCAGCTGATATCATGCTTTTGCTGTAGAAGATCATCGAATGAAGAACATTCTCATCATTGTACTGAGATAGTATTTTATCTTTTACATAGTTCAAAGCATTGATCTTCAGATTAGCTTGTTTTTTGAGATTGAAATGACGAAGTATTGAAGTCAAGCTGACTTGTTTCTTTAAATTGTCAAAGACTTGAACGCAGACTTCATTTTAAACAAAAGATATGTTCTTTCTAGTCAGCTGAGTGAATGATTTTACTAGTTTCAAGAAGTTTCTAATGAAACAATGATAGAAGTTAACAAATCTCATGAAGCTTTGAATTTCTTTTAGATTAATCAAAGTAGTTCAGCTGACTATGAATTTCACTTTGCTAAAGTTCATACGAAGATTTAGTTCTGATACTATGACTTTTAAGAAGACAGTTTCTTCTACATCAAATTCGCACTTTTGAATATTCATCTGAAGATCAGCTTCGCGTAGTCAATTC
>JAABUY010004697.1_pt1 | contig 14138 bp, 15 predicted proteins | sample 5560271 | NCBI WGS metagenome assembly JAABUY01 (sample SAMN10711886, study PRJNA513374) | rock metagenome | isolation source: Antarctica rocks | place: Antarctica: Victoria Land, University Valley
TGAGCATGCAGGGGCTGGCATGCCCTGCCCAGGCCCCGTCCTCCCCGGCCGCGGCGGGTGGTCAGGGCGCTGCGGCGGCGCCCGCGCCCCCGCCCGCCTGCGGGGCGAGCGCTCCCGCTGGCGCCCCGGATGCCGCCTGGAGCCCTGCGGCAGCCTTGCCCGGCGCGCAGCCGCCATGCGCGCTCAGCTTCTGCTGCCCGCCAGTGCCCGCGCTGGCGCCGAGCGGCCTGCTCAGCGGCGCCGCCGGGGCGCTGCCTGCGGCAGCGCCGGGGCTCCTGGGGCCCGCAGCCGGCCCTGCTGGGCTGAACGCTCAGGCCTCGTCCGCGGCACCAGGCGTGTCGACTGCCGCGGCTGCGCCCGCCCTGCCTCCGTCTACTATGGCGGCCACGACAGCAGCAGCGCCCCGGCCGCCGAGCCTGCCGGCGGCCACGGCCGGGCTAGCAGCAGGGCTGGCAGCAGCCGGGGCGGCATGCCTGGCGCTCTGCGCTTGGGGTGTCACGCGCGGCGCGCGGCGCGGCGCGCGCGGTGGGAGCCCGGCTGGGCGGCTACTGCCGTGGCCCACGCTGTCGGCGCCCAGCCCCGCTGCTCACGCGCTGGACCCTGGCCATAGCCGCGGAGCGGCCCCAGCGCAGCGGCGCGCGCCCGGAGCAGGCGCGGCCGCCGTGCAGCTGCCCAAGCCGCGGCGGCCGCCGCCGCCGCCTCCAGTGCCGCTGCCGCCACCGCCGCCGCCGCCGCCGCTGCCGCCACCGTCGCCGCCCACTTATCCCATCGCCGTTCGTGCTGGATGGCTGCCGAGCATGCCCGCGCCCGGCGCGGCGCTGCCGCCACAGCTGCGGCCCGCGCAGGCCGGCCCGGCGCACGCGGCCGGCGTGCGGCTGCCGAGCATTGTGACGGGCGGGCCCCTGGCGCGCCGCGGAACGTGGCCGGCGGCCGCGCTCGCCGCCGCGCTGCCCCGCTCGCAGGGCAGCCCCTGGCGCCCAGCGTCCGCGCCTGGGCCGGGCCGCGGCCCGGTGCGCGGGTGGGGCGTGGCGCTGGGTGCGCGGAGCTGGCGGCGTGCCGAGGGGCTGTTCGCGACGGCCCCATCCGGCGACGAGGGCCACAGCGGCATGGGTGGTCCCCTGGCGGCGCTGGCAGCCGCTGTGCCCGAGGCCAGCGCGGGCGCGGCTTGTGTGATCGAGCCAGGGCATGGTGGGCGCGCAGCGGTCCGCGCGGCCGATGAAAGCAGCGGCGGCGCTGCGGACGTGCCAGGGCTGGCGCGTGGCTGCTCGGTGCGGCCTTGCAGATCTTCCTTGCTGCAGAAAATGCAAGCGCCCGCATGCCCGGGTGTGACAGGCTGCCGCTAACACTGACCCTGAAAACAGCACCATGAGCAGCCGCGTCTGGAAAGCTTCAGGGAGGTGCATGCGGCTGCGCGCCCGGGCGGCGGCAGGCCGTCGCTGACATTGACCACCAGGTCGGAACCATGAGCAGCCGCAACTGAACAGCTTTGCGCAGGAACAGCCTTACACGGGAGTGTGCGCGCCGGGGCGGCGGCAGGCGGTCGCCGACATCGATTTCCAGAGCGAGGTGCGCCTGGAGGAGAGGATCGGCAGCGGCGCCTTCGGGTCCGTGTTCCGCGGTGCGGCCCCGGGCGGGTGGACACGCTGTGCAGCGGGCCCCTGCATGCGCTCGAATGAGTCGAGCTGGCTGGTGCCTGCCACCTCGCACGCAGCGCATGCCTTCCCACCACCCTGTGATCCGCTCAGTAGGTGCCTGGCGCACACTGTGCTCGGTGTCCCTTGCTGGCCGGGCCGATCGTGCAGGTCTGGGGATAGGACATCTTGATCCTGTTGGTCGGCATGTCAGACGGCAGTGTGCGCTAGGCGCTGTGGGGACTGCCCGGACGACCCACCTCCCATTTCCATCTCCTGTCCACGGGCTGCCTGCCACCAGACTGCCGTCCAGATAGTATGCCAGGCACATGCACCCACTCGGCTTCCCGCATCAGGCAATGCTCAAAAGGTCCTGTGCAGCACATGCCGCTCGGCAAATCCCAGCCGGCACACCCAGTCGCACCATGTCCTCCTGGGGATAGGATGAGGAGTGAAATCAGAGGATTGCCGTCCCATGACCAGGTAGTGCTGCCACAGGAGAGTGTGCGCGGCCGCAGGGCGCTGGCGCGGCCGGCTGGTGGCGATCAAGGTGCTGCGGCCGGCGTTCCCGGGCGACGCGGCCGCCGAGCTGGCCAGCTTCCGGCGCGAGGTGCGCGTGCTGAGCCGCCTGCAGCACGCGCGCATCGTCAGCCTGCTGGGTGCGGCCGCCTGCCCTCACCCTGCGCCAGAGCCCTGCCCTCTGACATGTCCCGGCTGCGAACGGGTGCCTGCGCAGCGCCGGCGGCCCTCAGCGCTGCTGGTGTCATGCAGCAGCAGTGCCGGCTCCGTGTGTTGCAGTGTGGCCAGGCTGGCAGCTTGAGCCAGCTTGCTGTCTCACGACCCAAGGTAGCTTGAACTTGGAATGTCAGCACGAAGGTGGGGGCACGCGCTGTCAAGCCCCAGCCGTCTGAGCCTCTGGGCCGGGCTCATGCTCTGTGAGCGGGGGCCGAGCGGGCGCTGCCGAAGCAGGCGCATGCATGGTGCCGCCGCACATCTGCCTGGTGGAGGAGCTGATCGGCGGCGGGTCGCTGTTCGACGCGCTGCACCGGCGGAGCGGCCGCCGTCATGGCGCCAGCCCCCTGGCCTACCCCCGCGTGCGCGGGCCTGCGCCCAGGGCGCAGAGTTCGCTCAGTCGCTTCGCCTATACGCTGCTCGAGCCTTGATGTACCCCAAAAAATAAAAATAAAAAAAAATGATGCTGGGCAGTATGCGGGTTGTCGGCCCAGGCCAAGGGGCTCTGTAGCGTCAGCAGCTCTGTCGCAGTCACGCAGCATTCATGCAGGCGTTGACAGCAGTGCCCATATGCATTACAACTCCTGGCCGAGTCGGGTGCGGAGATCCGCTCTGTCAGTGTCGCAAATGTGGCGGACTGCATCGGCCCGACGCGCAGCCCGAACGTGCGCGCGGCGCCAGCTGCTGGAGGTGGCGGCGGACGTGGCCGAGGCCATGGCCTTCCTGCACCAGCACCAGCCGGCCATCGTCCACCGTGACCTCAAGTCCAGCAACGTGCTGCTGGACGCCGCTGGCCGCGCGGTCGTCTGCGGTGCGCGCCCCGCCGCCGCCCGGCCGCGGCCCTGCCGCGCTCGCGTGCCGCCCGCGGTGCGTGAAGTGCCGCCGGCGCGGCGCGGCGCGCCACGCCATGCTGCGCGCTTCGGCGCCGCTGCCTCCGGCTGCGACTCATGGTACCGCCCCATCCGCCCAGCCCGCCGCCCCCCGCAGCTGACAGCGCGCCGCCGGTGCGCGCAGACTTTGGCATCTCCAAGATGAAGGACCGGACGTTCCTGTCCACGGTGATGAACAGCGCGGCGGGCACGCCAGCCTACATGGTGCGACGTCAGGCCCCGCTGCGGTTGCAGGCCGCACGCAGCATGCTGTGCGAGCACCATGTGGCTGCCTGACAGCCTGATTGCCTGCACATCAGTGCATGCCTCGGTGCCCCTGCGCTGCAGCGCCGTGCAGGCGGCGACCGCGGCGGGCGCGCAGGCGCCGGAGGCCTTCGAGGGCCAGCAGGTCACCGAGAAGGTGGACATGTGCGCCTCGCATCATATGTAGGGTCGGGGTAGGGTCAAGGTGGGGTTCTGTCTGCCCAAACAGAGAAGGTGGACATGTGCGCCTCGCGCCGCGCATCCGGTGGGACCGCAGTGCCTGATACCCCGCAGTCCGCCTGGGCTCAGGCAGCCCGCGCGCGCCTGCCTGACGCCGGGCGCGTGCGCCGCGCAGGTATGCGTTTGGGATGCTGCTGTGGGTGCGCCCGGGCGGACCGCGCGCGCGCGCCACCCCGCACGCAGCGGCAGCCTGCCTGCCTGAACTGATGACGCCCTGCTATGTTGCATGAGCCCTGGTGGGCTGGCCGTGGCAGAGCCGCTACGGTTGCGCTGGGGCCGGCAGGAGTGCCTGACAGGCGACCTGCCATGGGGCGAGCTGACCACGCCCATGCAGGCGCGCTGCCCAGAGGCCTGCTGCGAGCCTGCATGCGGCGTCGGGGGCCGAGGCCTCGCCCTGAGGGCAGGAGCGCTGCATGCAAGGCTGGCCGATCGCAGCACCTGCCTGCATGACAGAGACCCCAGCGTGACCGCCAAAGCAGCCCTATCCTGCTGCCCGCGCTCGTGCTGGCCCATGTGCCGGCCGCCGGCGCACGCGCGCAGGTCATCTACGTGGTAGGCGTGCTGGGCCGCCGGCCGCGCATCCCCGCCGGCTGCGCGGGCCCGCTGCGCGCGCTGATCTGCGAGTGCTGGCAGCGCGACGCGCGCGCGCGGCCGCCCTTCGCGACCATCCTGCTCCGCTTGCGAGCCATGCAGGCGCGTGTGGCGCGCACCCGCCCAAGCTTAAACACGCACCTCTGGGCCTGTCTTCACACCGGCCTGATTGAGAGCTCTGTCGGGGGTGAGCGGCCGCTTACCTGCGCCCTATGCTGCATGACTGGGACTCTCGACGCTTTGCCTTGTGCGTGTCGACCGGCTGACCCCACCCTGTTTGCCTGTGCACAGCTGAGAGCCAGTGTCCTTGGCAACATATGGACAGGTAACAACTGGCATGTTACTTGACCGCTACTTGACCTGCTCCTATGCGCACCCGCACCGTCGGGCAGGAGGAGCAGCGCAGACTGGAAGCGTGAGTGCAGCATGGGGCGGAGTGCAACGTGGTGCCGCATGCATTCGGTGTTGGCCTGGCGCATCCTGCACGGCAAACGTGGCCTCGCTGAAGCGGCTAGGCACAAAGCTGCGGTGCTCTCAGCACGGAGCTTGTGCACGCTGCTGTTGTCAAATTCGTGACGCACTGCGGACTGCAAATGGTTGGCCCTGGAAAGCCTGACAATCCCACATCCTGAGCAACACAAAACGCGGCCAGCAAACAGTGCACGCTGCGTGTTGCGGATTCTGTGACGCACTGAGAACTGCATGGCTGGCCCTGAAATGCCCGCGCTCACAGCAGTCCCACATCATGCAACATAAAACACGGCCAGCAAACACTGACCGGCACCACAGCAGCCCAAACAGCACCGCACAGCCCAGCCCCGACCCACAGACCCGCCCCTCCTGCCAATTCTGATGTTACAGACGTTGCTCACGAGCTCTCGCCACCCGCCGCCCCCGAGCGCAGTCAGCGCGTCACAGGTCGTCCTCCGAGCGCAGGTACTCGCCAACGTCGCTCTGGTGGAACACGACCACGCCGCTGGGGTCCATCTTGCGGCACTCGCTGGTGGACTTTGCGGTCACGCCAAAGCCTGCCGGCGGCCGGCCAGCGCACTGACACGCTTGCAGCTTGCATGTGCAGGCGGGAGGTCATGTGTTGCAGGTACAAGTTCTACAGGAACACCGCCACCGCCTTGCACAGGCCATGCACAGGTTTGCACAGGCCCATGCACATGCCCAGGCACAGCCGCACGCGGCAGGGGCGGCAGGCCGGCGAGCGCGCGGCCGCAGGGCCGCACCAAGCGGCACATCGGTCATGGAGTACACGACGACGCCTGTGTATGCGGGCGTGGCCTCCGTGATGCGCCCCAGGCCGCTCTTCAGCACGTGGTTGCCGTACAGGTACTGCATCTCCGCCGTCGGCTTCACCCACACCTGCGCGCGCGCATGAGCGCAGCGCGCTTGGCACGCGGCTGGGCGGCACGCTCAGCTCCAGGGCGGCACCGCAAGTCCAGGTGCGCAAGGCGATCTGGCGGGGCCGGCCGGCCGCCCTCAGCTGGAGAAAAGGGTTGTCAGCACGCGTACGCTCGAGATTGAAGACTGAGTTTTGAGGTCATCACTGGGCAGGCTCGCCTGGCCAGCTGTGAGTTGGGTTGCTTCGGGCACACTGCAGCTTCGCAGCCTGGGACGCAGTGGTGCGCCTTGGATGTTCTCAGGGTGACTGTCCATGCACGGTAACAGTCCATGCACTAGGTGTGCAACTCCCCTGTCCTCTCACTCCCTGCTGCGCCCTTTGCCGCGCGCGGAGCCCCACCTTGTAGCGCGCGTGCTGCGCCAGGATGTCCAGCGCGCCCACCGTCAGCCGGAACTTGCCACTGTGCGTGAGCTTGCCTATGCACGCTCCCAGGTGCACCAGCTTGTCCCGGGCTACCTGCGGCAGGCGGCGCAGCCGTAAGGGCGCCTGCAAGGCCCTTCGTGCACGGACAGCTGCGTCCTGGCAAGCCGCCGCGCGCGCTTCCTGCCCACCCTCAGCCTGTCTGCCAGTGTGGCAGGGTCCAGACCTTGCCTGCTCTTGTCGCCAGCCTGGCTTGCAGATACAACCGACTAGCTCAGCCTGGAAACGCCGCGGGCTGCAACCGGTATGCCTGAGCACCAGCGGCCCAGGGTATGGGCCGTACGTTTGTGGCGCGTCGCATCAGGCTCTCCCGTACATAGTATACGCGGTTGCGGTTCAACCGCAGCACATAGTCCTCGTCGCTGCGCTCCACCAGGTGCCTGATGCTCTTGCCCAGGAACTTGTGCAGCTTCTCGAACACGGCCTTTGTCTCCTTGCGCACCCCGCAGCAAGCACTGTCAGCGTGGGTGCCTCAGGAGGTGCAGGGGACACTCATAGCGCAAGAGCGTGCCTCCTCTGTCAGCGGCCGCATTGAGCCGTCACGGCCGCCGCTGGCGCTGCAGGATGTGCCAAGCTGCGCAGTCCAGACCCCCTGCCTCCTGTGGGGACTTGTGCCTATACCTAACACTGCTTGCAAAGGTTACTTGACCGCCAGTGCTCGACTCAACACAGAGATGCGGGTGCTCTTATTTGGTTTTTTTGGGGAAGAAAGGTAGGTAGGATGCACAGTCCTACCGCACAGGTACAATGGAATCAATAGCGCGGGACGTCCTGACTGCAGTCTCTGAGCTCAACAGTTGTATCAGTGCTCACTCCGCAGCTGGGGCTCTCCCCTTGCTGGATTGCCCCAATTTGGGGCTTTGCCCGAGGGCCCTGGGCTGCTGGCCGGTCACCGGGTCCTCACTTCGCCCCTGAGCACGAGAGTGTGTACGACCTTGGGCTGTACGTGTAGCTGACAAGCACATCAGCAGAGGGTGCACCTGTTCTCCTGATGACCGCCCCGCAGCTTGCCCTGCGCATCACGCTCGCCGCCCTGTGCTCGCCGACAGCCACGTCAGTGCGTGGCGCGGCGCGGCCGCACGCCCGCATTGCGGCGCGGCAGGCGTATCGCGGGACCGGGCCGCGCTTCTTCACGCCGGCCGCGCCATGCATTGGTGCGCGCCGAGCTCCAAGCGCGTGCTATGATGTTGCTTGGCATCAGATGTGTTAGGGGAAGCGCTATGTGTAGCTGTGCTCTGCGGGCGTCAGTGGTCGTGCGCCGCTCCCCGCGTGTGCCTGCTCACGCCTCGGTGTTCCACCCGCCGCCCAGCCTGCATGCAGGCACACGCCCCTCTGCAGCCCCGGGGCTAACCACTCGGGGGGCGGGCGGGCCCAGCGGCAGTGCTGGCGCTGCTTGCGCTGCCGCTGCTGGCAGCGGGCGATCCCGCCACGTTCGCTGAGGCTGCAGACCCGAGTAGCGCCCCACTGCCGGCCTGCAGCAGTGCTTTGGCAGCCCTGGGGCCGCACGGCGCGCCTGCTGAACGGGGGTGTGCCCGTGCGCCAGGCTCGGCCAAGACGTGCACGACGCAGGCCAGCAGCCTCGCCGACACAGTGCGCGGCCAGAACGCCAAGCACAAAGTAGTCGTCTACTCCAAGAGCTACTGTCCCTACTGCGCCCAGGTGACCCTGACGAGTATGCACTTGCATGGCTGGTCGTGCCGTGCACCTCGGCCTACCGTTTCCTTCCGGTATCCTAGGCCCTCCCTGGTGACAGCCATGTGAGGCGCACGTAGGTCAAGGGCCTCTTCAACAAGCTGAATGTCGACTACAAGCTCTTCGAGCTGGACCAAATCGGTGCGCCACCCAGGCTCGGTACCCGCGGCGCTGGAAGCGCTCTTGCCCGCTCACTGGCCCTGTGGCCGTGCGTCCGTGCACTGGTCGCAGAGCTCTTGCTATCACGGCTCCAGGCGACTGACTGTGGCAGTGCGACGTGCTCGCAGCGGACGGCGCCGACGTGCAGATGGCGCTGTTTGATGTCACCAGCCGGCGCACCGTGCCGCAGGTTTTCGTGGACGGCAATTTCATTGGCGGCGCTGACGGTGCGCGCACCCTTGGAGCATTGCACGCACAGTTTCTGTATGAGACTTGAGGTTGCAGCAGCCACACGCATGCATGCCAACAGCGCAGCGCCTGAGTGCAAATGGGTGCCCTCCGCGCCAGATACGATCGGTATGTACCAGTCTGGCGAGCTGAAGCCGCTGTTCAAGTCGGCCGGCGTGTCTGCCGACATGTGAGGCGCACGAGCTGGCCACATGCTCACACCTTGCATTGGCATGCGGAGGCGCTGTCCGGTGGTGTAGTGTAGCGGTATTGCAGCCAGGCCCCGGCGGATTCGAAGGACACAGGTCTGCCTGTGGTACCCGCCTCTGCTTGGAGCGTGTGGACAACCGTGTCAGCACGGCTGCCTGCCTGTATGCTGGCCCCTGGTGGAGAGGGCATGCTCCGGTTGTTGCAGAAGAGCAGAGTCTGGAGAGCGTGCGGCGTACGCAAGGCGTGTGAGAACACAGGCCCCTTACAACACGAGCCCGAGGCTCTGCAGGTCCCAGCCTGCTATATTCAGCTTTGCGTAGACGTCCTGCCCCACAACGCTGGGCCCGCCTGCACACCAGACCTAGTCACCTTCGGAACTCGGGGATTGCCGTGCTGTGCAGCCGCCTGGCGACAGGCGCTGTGGGCAGGCGCACCAATCGAAAAGGTCAGCAGCCAGGTCATGAAGACTGCAGATACTGCTGCAAAGCAGGCCGCTGAGCGCCACGTGACTGCGCGACGCGTACGTGTTAGGACGCTTGAGGGGTCGGTGCCACAGGCGTGCAGGCTGACCGAGCTAGGCTGGGCCCGCACATCTGGCAACCACTACGTCGTCCCCGTGCCGAAAGCCTGGCCAGAACAGCCAGACGTTCATGAACCACATCCATGGCAGCAGCGCAAAGCCGGAGTAGAACAGTGCTGCGCGGTGCACAGGAGGAGTCAGCTCCTGGGGTCGACAGAGTCCCAACAGTGCGACACAGGCTTGGCACGGGCGGTGCGCGGGGCGTATTTCTTCGGCAGACGCGTCGCGCCTCTGCCAGGGGGAGCTCGTCGCCGTCAATTGTCTCTACAGCCTGGTGCGCATCGGTCACCGGCACAATCGCTTCCGCAGGGGCCTCGCTGCCTGAAGGCCTGCCGTCTGCAGCACCCTGCGACCTGTCCGCCATCTCTACTGCCTCTCGTCCCTCCAGGACTGGCCCCTTGTGCTCTCAGGTCCCAAGCGCTGACCTGAGTGTCGGCACTTGCCCCGGCTCCCAAGAGCACTACAAGAAAACACAGAGGGGGTGTGATGAGCGTTCCAAGTGGGGACTCTGCCTGACAACAGCCTGGCCTGCAAAAAGCCAAGAGGGTCTGCAGTTTTTCTCGGCAGCAAGTTGTATCTCTGTGTGAGAGTTCTTGATCGAGCTGCGTATGGCCCTGCTCTAAATCTGCGTACACCACTGCCACGCTTCCATTGCGCCTGTGCCTGGCCATCAGCGGCGGGCTCGGGATGATTTCTGCGCTGTGCTGGCTGCCGCGGGGCGCCGCGAACGAGGTACCGCAGACAACCGAGCTGACGGAGGAGGACCTGCTTGCGCTGCGGGAGGCCGCCGGCGAGGCAGACGGTGCGGTGCTGCTGCCCCCGGCAACCGGCCCTGTTGGTACACGCAGGAGCTAAGTCAGCAATGCCTGTGCCAGGTGAAGGCATTGGAGACGAGGAGGAGGAGGACAGCTCGGGCAGCGACTTGGACGCAGAGGATGAGGCGCAAGCCGTCGCCAAGGCGCGAGCTGTGGCGCAGGCGCTCGCCAGCGGTGCGCCGGCAGTCACCTGCCTCCTCCACACACGTGTGTACACAGATACAGAGTCTTTGCTTCCTTCGAACGCGCTAGTGTGCACTCGCGAGCGTGCCGGTGCCCGCGCCAGGCGGCGGTGGCGCGTCGACGAGCGGCGCCGGCGGTGCCGCCGGCGACCTGGACGCCGCCATGGCCGAGCTGGACCTCGAGCACTACGACAGCGACGAGGCCGGTGCGGCCGGGCCGCGCGTAAACCTGTTCGGCAGCGGCAAGGCGTTCTACAAGGGCGCGCGCGAGGACCCCTACCTGAAGGGCGGCACGGGCGCGGCCGCCGACGCGGACGCGGACTGACGCCGACGACAGCGAGCGCGACGAGCTGAACCTGCGCCCCAGCGACCTGCTCATCCTGGCCGCGCGCAACGAGGACGACGTCAGCCACCTGGAGGCGCGCCCCCGTCCCCCCGCAGCGCGCCTGGTAGCCGCCAAGCGCGCGCCAGCTGCGGCACAGCGTCCGCTGTGGCGGCAGCTTCTGCGCGCCGGGCGCAGCAGGTCAGCCAGCGCCTGTGCGGCTGCCCCGCTCGTCCACCCTGGCACGAGGACCCTGCCGCACTCGCCGCCAGGCAAGCTCGCGCCCTCGACCTCAGGGCGCGCTTGCGGAGGCGCTCACGCCTGCAGCGCATTGGCTTTAGGGCCAGGCCGCCGGCGGGGCCGCAGGTGTGGGTGTATGAGGAGGCGGACGAGGCGAGCGCGTCCAACTTGTACGTGCACCACGACATCATGCTGCCGGCCTTCCCGCTAGCGCTGGCGTGGCTGGACTGCCACCCCGGCCGCGCCGGGGAGGCCGGCAACCTGGCCGCGGTGCGGCCCGCAAGAGTTGGCGGTTCCCCTGTGAGGCTGCGCAGCCAGGCGCGCGCGGAATGGACACAGCGAGCACGGGTGCTCATCAGGGCGCTCACCAGGGTGCTGCCGAGCTTGCCGAGTACCTCGGCTTGGTGTGCTTGACCCACGAGAAAGCGTTTGGCAGCCGCATGTGTGCGACTGTGTTGCTCCACAGCGTTTAGAACGGACACAACATTACACACAGGCGCTGAGCGCACGCAGGGCGTTGCGTGCTCCCCACCTACGCGGGGCTACAGGGCCGAGGCAGGTCTGCGGCGGGTGCAGGAGGGCTGCACAAGCCCCGGCTTCGAGGTCTGGTGCCGCGAGGCCTGAGGCAGGCCTGCGGGCGGGCGGCAGGTGGGCAGCATGAGCCCCAGCATCGAGATCTGGGACCTGGACGTGCTGGACGCGGTGGAGCCTGTGGCGGTGCTGGGCGGCGAGGCGGCTCCGGCGGGCGCGCGCCAGGCGGACCCGGCGCCCGATGCGGCGGACGGCCCGCGCAGCAAGGCGAAGGCCAAGAAGGTGCGCGGACGGGCAGAGGGCGCCTCGTGCGTTTAGGGTAGGGCGCTCTTGCGTGATTGCCTGCGTGTGCTCAGTGGCATGGCGGGGACTGCGGCATGCAGGGGCTCGGGCGGATTATCTTGAGTCAACGTCGCAGACTGCACCAGTGCCTGCATGTGGCGCTGCTTGTGATCACTGACCAGCGCAGCGGGGCACTCAGCAGCTGGGTAAAGGTGCTACTGGCACCGAGCGGTGGGTCGTGACGCCGGTGGGTCGGTGTGGGTCGTGACGCCCACGGACCCGTGGTGTCTGGTGTCTTTTAAACGTGCAAGGGAGCTGCCGGGTGTGCTAGCTTGCTGACCGATGCACACCGCTTCGGCGTGCACAAAGTGGCCTGCACTGGGCAAGCATCTGTGTTGCAGGGCGCGCTCGGGACACCCAGGAACAGCGTGCCCGCCGAGCGCGCGCATGCCCGCATGCGGTGCTGGCCGCCAGAGCGTCAGCCAGAGCTTTGCGTGCGGCGCACAGAAGCGGCGCGCCGCGGCCGCGGCGCTGCGGGAGGGCAGCCACGGCGAGGCGGTGCTGGGCCTGGCGTGGAACCGAGAGTTCCGCAACGCGCTGGCGAGCGCGAGCGCGGACCGCACCGTCAAGGCGCGCCTGGGCGCATGCCCGCCCGCGCGCACACTCTCCCCTACCCTACCCTGCACAGGGCCTTGTCGCCGCGCCCGCCGCGCCACGCAGCGCCGCGCCCATGCCGACCCTCGGCCCGCCGCCGCGCGCGTTGGTGGGGCGCGCACCTGAGCGGCGGCGGGTCGCTGCTGCTGGCAGGACGCCGCCACATCACCGCCGCGCAGCGCACGCGCGCCCCTGTGTGGGCATGCGCGGCGCGTGATGGCAGGGCGTGCCCCCGGCCCGCGCAGCGGAGGCGGGCATGCTAGGACACGGTCAGCAGCTGCGCTGGCATCGGGCAAAGGCGGACTAGAAACAGCCTGGCGCACTCTGCCGCGGCGCAGGTGTGGGACCTGGCCACGCAGCGCTGCGAGCGGACGCTCAGCCACCACAGCGGCAAGGTGCAGGCGGTGGCGTGGAACCCCGCAGAGGCGTCCGCGCTGCTCAGCGGCGGCTTCGACAAGCGCGCCTGCCTGGCGCGCCGAACTCTACCCTACCTTAATCTGCCGGAACAAAGCGGGCTAGGGCGGCCCGCCCGTAGCCTGTGTTTGGTATTGGAGCTGAGCATGGCATGGTCGTGTGAAACGTGCGTCGCTGCTCTGTGCGCATGCCCGCTCCCAGCGGTCAAGCGCACCACCTTGCACCACTGCGCTTGAGCTGCAGATGAGCTGCAAATGCTGACACTCCGAAGCGGGTTTGGCTCATTGATGTATCCTACATATCAAGCCACCTCGGTCAGCAAGTCATGCGGGGCACGTGCCTGCGCAGGCGGACCTGCGCGCGCCTGACGGCGACGCGCCGGCCTGGCGGTTGAGCGCGGACTGCGAGGCGCTCGCCTGGGCGCCGCACGCGCCCGCGCAGTTCCTGGTCGCGTCCGAGGACGGCCTGGTCGCGGGCTACGACGCACGCGCGGGCGCCGGCGCGCCGCCGCTGTTCCGCCTGGCCGCGCACGACAAGCCGGCCTGCGCGCTGGCGTTCTGCGCCGCCGCGCCCGGCCTGCTGGCCACTGCGTCGACTGACAAGAAGGCGCGCCGCGCGCCCCTGGCCCTGCGCTGGGGCCGCGCGGGAGGGGGGGGGGGGGACCCCCGGGGGCACCCCGTTACCGACACTAGCTGGGAGGCCAGGTCCCTTCGGACTCTGATCCCGGCGCTGCATGGATCGCTGCATGGTGTGGCGAGCTTGCTCTGCCCTGCCTGGCACTGAGGCTGACGGCTGGGGGATGTCGATGCGGGCGCGCCTGTGCTGCTGGCGCGGCTGGACCTGCCCTGTGGGCGCGGTGCCCGCGGCCGCGCCATGCGCTGGGCTGGGGAGCAGGACGCGCTTGTTCTGGTGCTTGCGCATGTCAGGCTAGGGTTCTATGGTATCAGCCGCCCAGGGGAGCACGAGGGTCTTGCACTCCAGCAGGCGCGCCGCGCGCGCAGGTCAAGCTGTGGGACATTGGCGCCGGCGCGCCGGCGCTGCTGGCGGCGCAGGACCTGCACGTGGGCGCCGTGTTCGCGGCCGCATTCTGCGCGGACGCGCCCGCGCTGCTGGCGGCGGGCGGCGCGCGCGGCACGGTGGCCGTGTGGGACGTGACGACGGCCGCGCCGGTCGCCGCGCGGTTCGGCAAGCAGCTGGCCGGCGTCGGCGGGGTGCGGCCGCTGGCCGAAGAATGAGGCGACGCGGAGCTTGCGTGTGCTGCCGCGCTGGTTCAGCGGCCCTTCCTCGACGTCCTGCTCTGTCAGCCGGCAGCGCGTGCGCAGCTTGGTGGCCCTCTGGCCTCCCTAGGGCATCGCACCAGGCGGTGCGTGCTGACCACAAGAGCTGGCCAGCGGCAGCGCGCAGCCGCTGGCCGACACGTGCCCGGCTGTGCATATGCGCCAAGTTGACGCGCCTGCGCCTAGGGCGGTTCGGCGGGCCAGCGTTGGTCCGGGGTTGCTAGGGCTACCGTTGCGAGCAGCGCTCGTCAGCGCGCGCTGACGAGCGCGCTGGATGCATTGCATGCCCAACATGCTAAACGGAAACCATAGCATGCGCGCATGCAGCAACTGTCACGCGCTTTAACACGCTTGCAGTGTGTGGCGCCCGTGCTAGGAGACCAGGGGCTCAAAC
>JAABUY010004698.1_pt1 | contig 14136 bp, 17 predicted proteins | sample 5560271 | NCBI WGS metagenome assembly JAABUY01 (sample SAMN10711886, study PRJNA513374) | rock metagenome | isolation source: Antarctica rocks | place: Antarctica: Victoria Land, University Valley
CAGGAGGGTATTTTCGGTCATGGCGGGTGTGGCGGCGTCCGATTCGACAGAGGTTGGCTTCGACATCCAAATCTCTGCGATGAAACAGACGCTTACGCTACATCCGCCAGCGAATCCCTACCATGCCGTGCATAAGATGGGTTAGCCCTTCCATGGACGCCTCCGTTCCGCCTCAAGGAAGCCCGATGGTCGTGGCCTATGCCGCAGCCCGCGTCGCGGTGCCCGGCCACCTGGTGCTCTACCGCGTCGGTGAGTTCTACGAGGTGCTCGGGGACGACGCCGCCACCGTGTCGCGCCTGCTCGGCATCCAGCTGACGCGCCGCCGCCAGAAGGACGCCCCCGACATCCCCATGTGCGGCGTCCCGGCAGGCGCCGCCGAGGCGGCCATCGCCCGGCTGCTCGCGGCAGGGCGCAAGGTCGCCATGTCCGAGCAGCCCGCCGAGCCCGCCGGCGAGCGCCCGCTCCGCCTCATGACGCCCGGCACGTCGGTGGACGCCGCCGTGCTCGCAGCCGGCAGGCCCAACACCCTGGCCGTTGCCCATGCCGAGGATGAGGTTGTCGCCCTGGCCTGGATCGATCTGTCCACCGGGGAGGCCGGGACGTGCATGGCCTCGCTGGGCGGCTGCGCCGCGGCGCTGGCCCGCATCGTGCCGTCGGAGATCCTCGTCTCGCGATGGCCGGATGGCTCGGAGGCGCTCGCCCTGGCCGTGCGCGGCTCGGGCGCCACGTTTTCCGACCTGCCCGGGGACAGCCTGCGGCCCGACGAGGCCGATGTCGTCCTGGCCCACGCGCACGGCCCTGGCTGGCGCGAGGCGCTGCGCGGCTTCTCTCCCATGGAACTCACCGCGCATGCGGCCCTGCTCGACTACGTGCAGCATGTGCTCGGCGCCTTGCCGGCGGGCTTGCCGCTGCCCCGCCGGGTGTCGGCCGGGGACACGGTGGAGATCGACGGGCCGACGCTGCGCGGCCTCGACGTGCTGACCTCAAGCTCCGGCCGCGACGGGTCGCTGCTGTCCGTCATGGACCGCACGGTGACTGCGCCGGGGGCCAGGCTCCTGGTGCGGCAGCTGTCCGCCCCGCTCACCGACCCCGCCACGATCGGGCGCCGGCTCGCCATGGTCCGCTGCTTCGTCGGCAACCCGACACTGCGAACCGACTGCCGCGACGTGCTCGGGGGCATGCCGGACATCCTGCGCGCTTGCGGGCGGCTGTCGCTCGGCAAGGCCGGCCCGCGCGACCTCGCCGCCGTGCGCGACGGCCTCGACCGCGCGTCCATCCTCGCTGGGAAGCTCGAGGCAGCCGGCGACTTGCCGCCAGGGCTCGCGCCTGTCGCACGGGACCTCGGGGCAGCCTCGGCCGGACCTTGCAGGGCCCTGGCCGGCGCACTGCGGCCCGCACTCGCCCTCGATCCGCCGGCGTCCCTCGCGGAGCCCGGGTTCGTCGCCAAGGGCTATGCCAAGCGGCTCGACGCCTGCCGAGCCGAGGCCGCCCGCGCCAAGGCGGCGATCGAGGAGCTGCAGGCGCGCTACGTCGGGGACACCGGGGTTAAGTCGCTGCGCATCCGGGTGAACTCGGTCGTCGGCCACCACGTCGAGGTGCCGGCCGCAAGCGCGCAGAGCCTCGGCCCGGGGTTCACGCTGCGCCAGGGGCTGGCCTCTTCCACGCGCTTCAGCACGCCCGAGTTGGACAGCCTCGCCGCGACACTGGAGGAGGCGTCCGCCCAGGCGAGCCGCGCCGAGCAGGCCGTGTTCATGGAGCTGTCCGCCGCCGCCATAGCGTCGCGTGAGGCGCTGACCCGGATCGCGCACGCGGCCGCTGCCCTCGACCTGGTAGCCGGGCTGGCCCAGGCCGCCGCCGAGGGGCACTGGTCCGAGCCGGAGCTGACCGGCGACACGGGCCTCGACATCGAGGGTGGCCGGCATCCGGTGGCCGAGGCGTTGCTGGACGCCGAGGGCCGCGCCTTTGTCGCCAATGGCTGCCGCATGGGCGAGGCGGACCGCATCTGGCTGCTGACCGGACCCAACATGGCGGGCAAATCGACGTTCCTGAAGCAGGTGGCCGTGATCGTGCTGATGGCCCAGGTCGGCTCGTTCGTGCCGGCCACCCGCGCCCGCATCGGCGTGGTGGACAAGATGTTCAGCCGCGTCGGCGCCTCGGACGACCTTGCGACCGGGCGGAGCACGTTCATGGTCGAGATGCTGGAGACCGCTGCCATCCTCGGCCAGGCGACCGGCCGCTCGCTGGTGATCCTCGACGAGGTCGGCCGCGGCACGTCGACGCACGATGGCCTGTCGATCGCGCAGGCCTGCATGGAATACCTCCATGATGTCGTGGGATGCCGGACGTTGTTCGCGACCCACTTCCATGAGCTGGCCGACGTGGCGGACGCCATGCCGCGCGCCACGTGCATGGCCATGGACGCCGCGACGGGGCGGCATGGGGACGTGTTCACCTACCGGATCGGCCCCGGCCGGGCCGGGCGGTCGCACGGGCTGAAGGTGGCCGCGCTGGCGGGCTTGCCGGCCCCCGTGCTCACGCGCGCGGCGGAGCTGCTCGCGGGCTACACGTCCGCCGTCCATCCCGACCCGGCAGCCTGATAGGCAGAGTGGCAGTTTGCCGGGTTGGCGCGGTCGCTATGATCACCCGGTCGTGCCCATGATGTGCTCGGCCGCCTCGTCCTGCGTGCCGATGAACGTCCGGCCTTCCTCGTTCTGTACCGCGATATATTCGCCCGTCAGCAGCGCCTCGCGCAGGTGCGCGGTGGCTTTCCGAGCCAGGGCATCGTCGTCCGGGCTGGCGGGATCGCACTCGAAGCGCAGATGCGGAATGAGTGCGGCCGGGTCAAGGCGGGTCCACGGCATCGGGGGTCTCCTCCTGCGTTGCCGGCCCTGGGCTGCCCTGGCGGGCAGCGCAGCCGTGGCAAATGGCATGGGACGGCGGCACGGGCAGGGAAGCCGCCGGCTCCTCCGCCCGCCCCGGTCGTCAGGCCGGCTCGTCCTGGCGCTCGCGGGCTTCGGCCCTCTCCACCAGCCACTCGCCGTTGTCGACGCCCGTGCGCTGCCACGGCGTGCCGTGCTCGTGGAAGTCGAGCGCCGCCTGCGCGCCCAGCGCCATGTCCGTCGCGGCCCGCGCCGCCAGCGCCTGCTGCGTCCACGCCGCGCGGGTGCGCCGCACCTGCTCGCGCGGCCCGTCCGCGAACGCCTCGGCACCCGACGCCCTGGCCGCCCGCAGCGTCGCCTCCGCCTCCTCGGCTTCCGCCTCGGCGTCGCGGTACTCCCAGCACAGCGCGTGCGCCTGCGCGACCTGGGTGGCGACCAGCCCCCGCAGCTGCGCCAGCGCCGCTTCCCGGCCCATGCCGAACTCCATCGCCTTCAGCAGGGTGCTGAACGCCTCGACCGCCTCGGCCATCGTGTCGGGCGCCCGGTCGTCGCCCGCCCGCTCGTCCGCCATCGCCGAGGCGAGGTCCTCGCGCGGCGCCAGCTCCTGGAGGCCCAGCAGCGTCGGCTTGGTCCGCCGTTCAGTCGGGAAGCGCACGACGCCACCCGTCCCAGGGATCAGATCGAACTTCATGGTGCACCTCTTGCTCTCGGTCCGCTTGTAAGCAGTGACCCCAAGGCAGTCAATGATAATATATTGTAATCATTGAGTTATTTTTCTGGAACATCCCAGGGCTGGCTTTGCGGCTGTCGGTCTCCGCTAATGGCCGGACTCGTCCAGCAGAACCTGAACAGGATGTTTGAGGATCAGGTCGGCTCTGGCGCTCGGACCGAGTGCCAGCCGCACAGATGCTGCAACAGGCGTTTCCGCAATCGGGATTTCAGCGCAGGTTCCAACAGGCGTGAGGTCGGCCGCGACGGTAGCGAACGTTGCTTCGGTTATCTAGTGAAGCGCATTGAGCCAGGCGCAGAAGAGAAGACGGAGATGGACATGGAACACGGCCCGGCTTCCGCGCCGGACGACGCGATGCCCGCGCTGCGGCGTGAGCTGCTGGCTCCGCCAGACCCAGCACGGCTGGAGCCGGCACGACGGGCCAACCATCCGCCGCGCATCCTGCTGCTCTATGGGTCCTTGCGCGAGCGGTCCTACTCGCGCCTGCTGGTCGAGGAGGCGGCCCGGCTGCTGCAAATTCTCGGCGCCGAAGCGCGCATCTTCGATCCGCGCGAGCTGCCGGTCGCTGGCAGCGCCGGCCCGGACGACCCCAAGGTGCAGGAGCTGCGCGCTCTCGTTGTGGTCCGTCGCTGCGGTCCGAGGGCCAGGTCTGGTGCAGCCCGGAGATGCACGGCGCGATCACAGGCGTGTTCAAAAACCAGATCGACTGGTTGCCGCTGGAGCTGGGCGACGTGCGCCCAACCCAGGGGCGCACGCTCGCCGTCATGCAGGTCAGCAGCGGATCACAGCGCTTCAACTCCGTGAACACCCTGCGCCTGCTCGGGCGCTGGATGCGCATGGTCACCATCCCGAACCAAGCGAGCATTCCCATGGCCCATGAGCAGTTCGACGCCGCCGGGCGGCTGCGGCCGGGGCCGCTCTACGACCGTGTGGTGGACGTGATGGAGGAGCTGGTCCGCTTCATCTGGCTGCTGCGCGACCGGGCGGATACCCTGGTGGACCGCTACAGCGAGCGTTCGGCCCGCATTGCGCTGCCAACAGCACGGTGATGCCCTGGCCGGCCCACGCCTCAGAGGGCCAGAACTGCTCCAGTTCCTTGGTTGAATGACGCCCTGCGGCCTGCTTGGGACGGCCTCGGCCTCTTGGAGCGGATTCAGTCGACGTCGCGACGTGCGACAGGCTCCACCCACGTGGCCAGGGCGTCGAGCACTTCGGCAAGCGCCTGTTTGTCTGTCCGGCCAGACCGGGCCGGAACATGGAACGAGTGGTCGGCATCCTGGACCGGCTTCAGTGTTGCCGCGTCCCCAAGCCGTTCGACGAGGGGCACCAGCAGCTGCAGGTTCGCGAGCGTGTCGCGGCTGCCCTGCAGGAACAGCATCGGAATGCGCACCTCGGACAGATGCTTCGCCCGGTCATCCGACGGCTTGCTGGCGGGATGCAGCGGAAAGCCGAGGAAGACGAGGCCGCGGACACCGGGGAGCGGCGCCTCGGCCTGCGCCTGGGAGGTCATCCGCCCCCCAAAGGACTTGCCGCCTGCAACCAACGGCAGGGACGGCGTGAGCCGGGTAGCCGCTGCGATGGCCGCGCGCACTGTGGCGTGCGCGAGGGCCGGCCTGTCCGGCCGCCGCAGGCCCTGTTCCATGGAGGGGAACTGATAGCGCAGCGTTGCGATCCGGCGTTCGCCAAGCCCGTCCGCGACGGCTGCCATGAACGGGTGCGTCATCCCGGCCCCTGCACCATGCGCCATGGCGTAGCAGGCGATGGCGTTCCCAGGGACTTGCAACAAGCCTGAGACGGCGTGGGTGCCGTCCACCTCGAACTTCACGGCGTCCCAACGCGTCACGTCAGCCTCCAAGTTCAACACCTGCCATCCTGCAACGGTCATCCACGTCGGCATATCGCTGGTTCAGCATGACCGCACATAGCAGGCTCAGTTCCGCAACGAGCGGACAGCACCTGGATCGATAGAGCGCCGATCTCCCAGGTTTCAGGCCTTCTGCCGCGTTCAGGAAGCAACGGACACCGGCAGCAAGGCTCGTAGGCGACGTGGGCGGTTCCGAAAACCGGGAAAACACGAGGAAGGACACCGGACGAGGGGGAGCGTCCTACGGCGGCCGGCGGCCCGCGGCAAAGGGTGGGGCCTCGCCAGCCTCGCCGGGCCAAGCGGCCCGGCTGCGGGTGGCTCCGGTCCCGCGCAAGCGCGCGCCTTTGCCGCGGGCCGCCGCCCGCCGTCTCCGGACCGCATCAGCAGGAACGCTGATGAGAACGGAGACGAGAGAATGATCAGCACCAGCACCATCATCCCCACGGACATCCCGACCCCCGGCACCCCGGCCTACTGGACAGCGCAGCGCGAGGGCGTCGCATTGGTCGATGCCTACGCCTTCAGCGACCCCGACCCGTTCGTGGAGCTTGATGCCCTGCGCCGGATCGCGGCGCACGGCTGCGCCGCCCGCATCATGGCTGCCCACCGCAAGCCCGTCGCAAGCTGGATCACGGACCTGGAGCGCATCGTCGCGGCCATCGACGCGGCCTGCTTCGGCGAGGACGACACGGACCCGGATGCCCCGCCACCCGGAGACGATTGGTGCCCTCGTGGGTGCCAGCCTCTCTACGGCATGGAATGCGGCATATGCGGCCACGACGGTCCCGGCGTCTGGGCCAGCGAGGTCAGCACCGTGGCCGAGCATTGCTGCCACTGCCGCGCCCGCACCCGCCAGAGCCCTGACGGCATCTGCGAACTCTGCGGCAAGGACGCGGAGGACGCCGATGACACACCCGCCGCGGCCGGCCCCGCGCCATGCGCCCGTCCGGACCCGGACCGCCACGCCCAGCCCCCCGCGATGGAGACGCGGGACACGCCCAACGGCTCGGCTCCCGCAACATGCGAATGTGGCACCGCCGGCGGAGAGCGCTGACATGGCGAACTACGGCCATACCCGGATCAAGGCGACCGGCCCTCAACCGGACCGCGCGGCCCTGCTCGCCCACGTGCGGGCCACCGCCGGCGACGGCCTCGACTTCACCCTGTCCGCCTGTTCGCGCCCGACGTCGCCTCCGACGGCCTGGTGCGCTGGGCCGAGGTGACGGCCACGGGAGGACGCTCCCCTTTGCCCCAGCCCACCCTGCCGTCTTAGGCGGCATCGGCAGGACCGCTGGCGGAAACGGAAAAGATAGGCCAATGGCTTTCTCGCTGCATTCGATGCTGCTCAAGAACCCGATCGCAAGCCCGGAGGATCGCGCCGAGGCCGACGTCACGGCGCGGCTGCTCAACGACAACCTGAACCGCCTTCGCGAGCTGGCCGACGCCGTGCGGTTCAACTGGCGCCACGCGAACGCAACCCCGGCTTGGCGCGCAAAGGCAATCCACGCGATCTGGAAACTCAAGCGCTTGCACCACGCGAGCCGCAGCGTGGGTTGGAACCTGCCTTCATACACGCCGATTGCGGCCCAGGATGTGCTGTATGCGGCCCGGCACGCTGCACGGCAGCCAAAAGATCACTGATCCTACCCTCCGACGCCAGCCCTCGCCCTCGTCTGCTGGCGCGGGTCCGGCTTGCAACCCCGGCCCGCTTTCCCTCATTCTCAACCAGGAGCCGCTCATGACCACCACCGCCATCAACCTTCCACTCTACCGCGTGCTGCGCGCGCTGAACGTGTCGGAACCCGAGGCCGAAGCCGCAGCCGAAGCCGCCCTGCCCGACCTGTCGCAGCTCGCCACCAAGGAGGAACTGCGCGCCGAGATCGCCGGCGTGCGGGCCGACCTCAAGGTCGAGGCCAGCACCCTGCGCACCGAGATCAGCGGCCTGCGCACCGAGATCGCGCAAACCGTGCAGCGGCAGACTACCTGGCTGGTCACCGCCGTCGTCGCCGCCACCGGCATCATCATCGCGACCCAGCGTATCGCCCCTCCGGCCCTGCCCACCGACGCCGTGCGCGCGGTCGTCGAGCAGACCGTGCGCAATCTTCAGCCGCAGCTTCCTCCCGCAACCCAGCCATCGCGGCCCGTCCCTCCACCCTGACACCACCCGAACCCTATGGGCCGCTCAATCTGACCTGGCTGGCTGGCTGAGCCAGGCCGGCCAGGCACGCCGCACTCCCACCCAGCGCGGCGGGGCGATTTGGCTGACCGACGCTCCGGCGAGGCCTCGCTGCCCAGCCCGGCGTCATCGGACAGCATCGCCGGACCGTGCCGCCGGGCGTTCCGCCAACGGTCAGGGACCGCCCAACACCCGGCCCGCTTCCGTCAGCCACTCCGTAGCCTGGGTCCCGTCCTGCGGCGCCCACGCCTCGCCGCGACGCGCCAAATCCACCGCGCGCCCGACCCCGCGCGCCACACGGCACTGCCCGTGAGCCTCGATCAGCAACGCCGCCGCCTCGTGCAGCCGTTGCTCCGCCGTCCGCTCCAGCGCACCAAGCCAGCCGCCGCCCATCATCCCCGCTTGTTCCCGCCGCCGACCGCGCCTCCGCCACCCGAACCGCCGCCTCCCGCGCACGACGGCACGCCTCCGCTGCCGACGCCACAACGGGCCGCAGCAGCCCGTCCAGCGCATGCTGCCGCTCGTGCCGCGCCAGCGGCAGCACCTGCTCGGCAATGTGGCGCGCCGTCTCCTCGTCCGCCCGCCCGAACAGGTCGGCCGGAGGCAGGTCCCACCCCAGGCGCTCCGCCACCTCGCGCGGGTCGGGTTCCAACCCGTCCAGCACCGCGGCCGAGGCCGCCACGCGCAGCTCGGCCGGAAACCGCACGACGTTCGCCGCCTCCGCCAAGTCCTCGCCAAACATTCGGCCTGCCTCCGTCAATCACGCGGGAATCTAAGCTTGGCCCGCAGCGCATCGCAAGCCCGAGGTGGAGCCACCATGGCATCTAAAGCTTGCAGGTTTTTCGTCAATAAAAGCAAGCATGGATGTGTCCCTGACGGGCCGGGCTCTATCGCCGCGAGCGCGGCGACGGAGCCACGCGAAGCCGCGCGTCTCCACACCTGTGGTGTAACGATCCCTTCTGTAATCGGGATTAGAGTGTCAAGTGGTTTGAGCGGCAGGTGACATTTCTGGACACGATGTGGGCGCTCGAAGACGTGGGCATGTGCAATGCGCAATCCATGTTTCTTTGTTCGGCTGAGGTCGTTTCTCCGTCCCAGCCTGCGTGCTGCCGCAGCACCGCGCACAGCGGCAGTCAATGCTGGCCGTAGGCCACCGCCGTAGGCGGCGCGCAGCGGCGTTGACTGGCGCGAGCACGGCGCTAACCTCAATCAGGTTGGGACCCTTGCTGATGGCGCGCTCTACAAGCCGTGAGCCTTTCCACGGCCTCTACTGTAATGCGTAACGTGACGTAAGAGAATGAACGCTTCCAGACTTTGCTCTTCTCGGGGGGCGGCGATCTGAAAGCAGGGAAGGGCGGCGAAACCGGGATCAGCGCCAGAAACTGCCCTGTGCAGTATCGGTCTCGGCATGCACATGGAAAGAGCGCTTGCCCTTTGCCCAAGCCGAGCCCCATGGCACGTGTTGGCACCAACAAAACGTTGAGCTTGGCACGAGGGGACTGCCGCATATGGATCCAGACATCACGACGACCGGCACACGAATGGTCTATGAGAACCGCTGGATGCGGGTGCGCGAGGACGCAATCCGCCGCCGCGACGGCTCAGCCGGCATCTATGGCGTCGTGGAGAAGCCCGACTTCGTGGTCGTCGTTCCCATGGCGGAGGGCGTCATCCATTTGGTGCAGCAATACCGCTACCCCGTGCAGGGGCGCTGGTGGGAGCTGCCGCAGGGCATGTGGGATGCTCGACCAGACGCGGCCCCGTGGAAGCGGCACATGCCGAGCTGGCCGAGGAAACAGGCCTGCACGCCGCGGTTATGACGCACGCAGGACGCTTGTTCACAGCATACGGCATTATGAACCAGGGCTACCATGTGTTTCTGGCGTCCGGTTTGACGATGGAGCAAGCCACGCCAGAGGTCGAGGAGCAAGACTTGATCACGCGCCCCTTCGCCATGGGCGAGGTCGAGGCCATGGTGCGGGACGGCGTCATCGCGGACAGCGTGACGGTGGCCATCTTGGGTCTGCTGCGTTTGAAGGGGCTGCTCTAGAGCAAATCACAGTTCGGTTGAGACGCGCACTACCGGGCGCGTGGTGCATTCCGTGTACGTTTGCTGTCCGAGCTTGCAGGTTCCTGACCCGAAAAAGGGCCTATTCTCGGTCGCGATGAAGCAGCCTGGCAACCACGAATGGCGGTAAGGCTGCTAGGGTCTGTGACTGAATTCTGCGATGCGGAAGTTGATGACGGTAGCGGCGAGATGGGCAAAGCCCATCCAGCTTTGCCGCGTTTTGTCACACCGGAGTGCGATGCGTCCCCAATCCTTCAGCCGCGAGAACAGGTTTTCGACGTGGTGGCGGCGGGCATAGATTGTCCGGTCCCAAGGCGGTGGATCGGTCATGCCGAGCTTGGGCGGCGTGTGGACGGCGCATCCGCCCGCCGCAAACGCGGCGCGCAGCTTGGCCGACACATAGCCGCGGTCGAGTGCGGCGTCACGCGCGGGGATGCCGGACACGAGGGCCGGGGCATGGCGCAGGTCGGAATGCTGTCCCGGGCTGGCGATCAGTCGCAGGACACGGCCTATGCCGTCGGCGCAAGCGTGCAACTTGGAGCATAGACCGCCGCGGCTGCGGCCGAGGCATTCCGCCTCGACGCTGCTGCGCGCGGCGCCGGATGCGGTGCGGTGCGCCTTGCATGTCGTGCTGTCCAGCAGCACCAGTCCATCTGCCGGCAAGGCCGGGCGCAGCGCCTCGAACACCAACTCCCACCAGCCGCGCACCGACCAGCGCCGGAAACGGTGGTAAACGCTGGGCCAGCGGCCCAGGTCGTCCGGCAGGTCGCGCCACGGCGCACCCGTCCGGCACACCCACAATGCGGCTTCCACGAAGCGTCGCAGCGCCGTCTCGTCGCGCTTCCATGCGTGCGGGAGCTGCTGCATCGTCAGCATCAACGACGCCCGCAAGGCATCGTTCAGGCTTGTCCTGGTCATGGCCGTGCGACTCCGGAAGCTTCGACACCTCCCAGGGTCGCACGGTCAGGCACCGGATCAGACCAAAACCGAATGTTCGGAAACTCCGGTCACAGACCCTAGGCGAGCATCAGCGTGAGGCGTTGGCACTGGCGCGGATTAGTTGCAGCACCGCATCGGCGCCTTCCACCCCCATGGCCTGATAGCCTGCCCGGTTGGGGTGCAGGTAGTCGTCCGCGCTGCCCTCGCTGTTCGGCACGAACGGCGCCTGGAGGGTCCCCGTGCTCGGGTCCGTGGTCACGGCCGCGAAATCGGCGCTGGCGTCGAAGATGCCGCTGGTCACGATGAAGGTGTTCAGTTGCATGCGATAGGCGTCAGTCTGTGCGCTCCCGTATGAGGCGGCCACCGCGTCGCCAGCTCCAGCGGCGAGGGGGCTGTTGGCGGGAACCTGCCCGCCAGGCACGAGGCTTGAGGTCACAGTCGCGCCGATCACCTTCACGCCCGCCGTGTGCAGGGTGCTCACCACCTGCTGGTATCCGGCGATGACCAGGTCGGGCGTGCTGCGCGCGTTGCCGAGATCGTTGATGCCTTCCAACCAGACCGTGAGGTTGATCCCGGACAGGCCGAGCACGTCGCGGCCGACGCGCTGCGTCGCCGGCTGGCCGATGACCGTCGCGGCAACCGCGTTCCCGCCGATCCCCTCGTTCACCACGCTGACACGGTCGCCGAACCTGTTGTGCAGCTGGCGCGACATGACGTTTTCCCAGCGGTCGTTGCCGTTGAGCGTGGAAAAGGTGCCGTCCGTGATCGAGTCGCCGAACGCGCAGATCACGAGCGTGTTGCTCGGCGCGATCACGTCCAACTCGCTGACGAAGAAGAAGGACGTCGTCGAGTACGGAAACGCGACATCGTCCTCGGCCTGGGTCACGTCGCCCGAGTTGGGCGGGCTGATGTAGTTGGTGGTGAAGCCGCTCGAATGAACGCTGGCCGGCCCGGAGCTGCCTGCCACGGCGAAGCTGACGGCCAGGTTGCGCCCGCGCAGGAACGGTATGGCCTCTTCGGTCACATAGGGCAGGCGGACAGGGTCGCTGAACACCTGCCGGCCGGGCTGGACGGTCAGGCTGGCCCGGCCGCCGAAGCTGAGCTTGACACTTGAATCGCGCACGAGGTTGGCCTGGTAGTCCTGCAACGCGACGGAGGCGGCGCTGAAGGTCACAGGCTTGGTGCCGAACAGGTTGGAGAAGCGCACGCGGACCACCTCGCCCCAGAGGTCGGGCTTGATGATCATGCGCATGGTTTGATTGCTGGCCCCGTCCGTGGTCGCGTCGGGCAGTGCGAAGCTGAGGTCGGGCTGCGGATCATACGCGGGAACGGAAGCGCCCTGCGGCGTAGTCGGCGCCATGTAGACGCCCTGGATGGCGGTGGCCCACGACGCGGCCCACTTCCGCCCGCCGCCCAGGTCGCCGGAGCCGTAGGCCGACGCCGAACCCTGGGCCCATGCGGGGGCGGTTGAGAGCACCCCGAAGGCGGCTGCGGCCAGCGCCATGGCGGCGCGGCGATGAATATTCCGTCTAAAAAGGGCTAGCGTTCCGTCGAGAGACTCTGGCGGAATTTGCTGTTCTTGGTGTCGCATTGTTTCCTCCTCGCGATTTTTTATCAGCATCGGTCCGGCTGATCACAGCGGACCTGTTCGTCGTGCGCGTCGAAGCGCAATGCGACTGTTCCATGACACGCAATTCTAGACAATCGAGAGTCGCTGGGGCAGAGCGCGGGTTAGGGTAAACCGCGTGAAAGCTGGGATGCCTGTGCCCATATTCAGGGGCGGAGGCTACATGGCTGGATCATATTCGACGGACCTACGCAGCCGCGTGTTGGCGGCAATGGAGGCGGGCGAGAACCCGACGGCGGCGGCCAAGCGGTTCTCGGTGGGTCGCTCAAGCGCGTATCGCTGGGCGCAGGCGGCGCGCGACGAAGGACGGCGCGAGGCCAAGCGGATGGGTGGCGGCCCTGCGCCGCTCATCACCGGCACGGTCGAGGCGGCGCTGCTGGACCTGCTCAGGGGTGAGAACAACCACCTGCCACTCGCCCAGTGCCGCGACCGCTTGGCCGAGCAGGCGGGCGTGCGGGTCCACCCCTGGACGGTGGGCCGTGCGCTACGGCAGGCGGGCTGGACATGAAAGAAGCGCACGCTGCGCGCGGCCGAGCAGGACCGCGCGGACGTCGCTGCCGCGCGCCGGGCGTGGCGGACCGAGACGGACGGTGTGGGCGAGATCAGCCCGGAGCGCTTGGTGTTTCCTGGACGAGTGCGGTGTGCTGACCAACATGGTCCGCCTGCATGGCCGCAGCCCGCGTGGCACGCGCACGCACGGCACTGCGCCGTTCGGGCACTGGACGCGGCTGACGGTGCTGGGTGCGCTCGGAGCACAGGGCGTCGTGGGCGCGATGAGCGTGGACGCCGCGACCAGCGCGGCCGTGTTCCACGCCTATCTCGACCAAGTGCTCTTGCCGGAACTGCGCCGCAGCAGACCAGATGCGGTGCTGGTCATGGACAACCTGCGCGCCCACAAGGCCCCGCGGGTCAGGGCGTTGCTCGACCGCTCCGGTTTCGCCTATCGATATCTGCCCGCCTACTCGCCCGACCTCACCCCGATCGAGCCTGCCTGGGCGAAAGTGAAAGCCGAGCTGCGCCGCGTCGCTGCCCGGACTGTTCCGGCGCTGCAGGAGGCGGTCGGTCCAGCTCTCGACACCATCACCCCACACGACGCCGCAGGGTTCTTCCGCCACTGCGGGTACAATCGTCCCAGATAACCTGCGGTTTGCTCTAGCCACCGGGCGCTCGCGTCCTGGATCGCGCTTCTGTACGGGGTCCTGCATCGCTGCTGCCCCATGATGGGATACGAGGGTTCGGCCGTCCAATCTCACTGCGCGCGTTCCGCCCGGTGGGCGTTCGCAGGGATCGTGACGGACTGGCCGTTCCCGTCGTCCAGGTTGCGGTCGTGCGGAGTAGAGCGGAAGCCGGCGCCGACTACGCGGCGGCCAGCTTCGGCCTTTCTACCCCGGTCTTGAACCGTCCCCCGGTGACCCAGATGCGGTGCATGATTACCGCGAGCTTGCGCGCCACGGCAACGCGGGCGCGCTTGGCCCCTCGCCGACGCGCGACAGCGACACCCCAGGCGCGGAGCTTGGAGGGATCCTTGCAGCGCGTGATCAGCGCCGACGCCGCCTCATACAGCAGATGCCGGAGCATGCCATCGCCGGCTTTGCTGATCCCTCCGGATCGGTCCACCTCGCCGGACTGATACAGCTTTGGCGTCATGCCGATATACGCGCCGACCGACTTCGAGGTGGCGAACCGTTCAGGATCGTCCACCGTCGCCCGGAATGCCAGGCTGGTGATTGAGGTGGTCCCGTCCGGTTGGACAGTTTAGCGGCCGAGTTAAGCTTGGTTCTGGTTGTCGTCAGGCCGCCAGTCTCTCCGTCACGCTTGCACCGTATGCCTCGTCCGGTGTGCGCCCGGCTAAT
>JAABUY010004705.1_pt1 | contig 14120 bp, 14 predicted proteins | sample 5560271 | NCBI WGS metagenome assembly JAABUY01 (sample SAMN10711886, study PRJNA513374) | rock metagenome | isolation source: Antarctica rocks | place: Antarctica: Victoria Land, University Valley
GCGCCGTCCAAGCCCGAAGCAGGCCGTCCTTGCCCGGATTCGGCCCGGCCTCGGTGACGGCCTGGAACCACAACGCCTTGGCGGCCTCGAGCTTCACGCGCATCTCGGCCACCGCGAGTTGCTTCGTGGGATACATCCGGCGCTTCACGGGCGACGTGCCGGGCACCTCGCCACGGAGATAGCGGACGGTGAAATCGTAGGCCGCCTGGCACAGTCCCATGTAGGTCGGCGACAGCGTCAGGAACATGTGCGGCCAGCGCGATGCCGCCTGAAAATAGACGCCGCGCGGCATCAGCGCCGCGTCTTCGGGAACGAACACGTCATGGAAGTGCAGCGTTCGGCTGACGGTCCCACGCATGCCCAGCGGGTCCCACTCTCCGCTGACGGAAACGCCCTCGGCCCGGGCTGGGATGGCCAGGTAGAGCGTATTTCGCCGGCTGGCCTTGCCGCCCTCGGTCCGCTCGGTGCACAGCACGCCGTAATAGTCGGCGTGGCCGGAGAGGCTCGCGAAGATCTTCTTGCCGGTTATTCGCCAGCCGCCCTGGGTGGGGAACGCTTCGGTCCCGAACGCAGCAGCGCCGGCAGCGGCGGCTCCACCCTCGCTGAACGGTTGCGAGTAGATTGCGCCGTCCTCGATGATGCGCCGGTAGTGCATAGCCCGGCGCCGCCCGTGCGCCGCCCGGTCCTCGGCCGGCATATCCAGATCGTCGGCAAGCCGGCCGGACCAGAGCGTGCTGCACACGTGCATGTTCCACGACAGCGCGGTGGCGCCGCAGTATCGCCCGATCTCGGCACCGGCCAGCGAGTAGGTTTGGTAGTCGGCGCCGAGCCCGCCCTGGTCCTTGGGAATGCAGATGCCGAGCAAGCCGGCCGTCTTGAGGTCCTCGTAGCTCTCAGTCGGAAACTGCGCCTCGCGATCGTACTCGGCGGCGCGCGGGGCGAAGCGGTCAGCGGCAAGGCCACGTATGCGGTCGAGCAGGGCGGCCTGTTCGGGCGTCAGGCGGAAGGCGCCAGGGTCGAAGATGGGCAGGTCATGCGTCGTCCTAGTCAGGGCGTTCATGGGGCGACCTCCTGCAAGAATGCGTCGAGCACAACGTTGAAGCGGGCCGGCTGTTCGAGGTGCGCCAGGTGGCCCACGCCCTCAAGCGCCACATAACGCGCGCCAGGGATGCGCGCCGCCATCCGTTCCATCGCGGCAGCGGGGGCGTTCGGGTCTTTCGTGCCGGATAGGACGAGCGTCGGCACCGCGATCCTTGGCAGGGCGTCTCGAAGGTCGAAGCCCAGCATGGCCCGCACGGTGCTTTGATAGGCGGGCGTGGGCGCGCGGGCGATGCAGTCCTGCGCGAGGGCGATGCCGTCCGGGTCCGGCTCGTCCCCGACCAGACCGGCTACCATGGCAGGCGCCATGTCCTCCAAGCGATGCCCCTTATCAAGCGGCCCGAGCCTGTCGCGGATGAACTGCTCGGCCCAAGCCGGGTCGCGCCCACCGAATGCGGCGCTCGTCTGCGCCAGCACGACGGCACGGGCTGCGTGCGGGGCCTCGGCGAGCAGGCGCTGGACGATCATGCCGCCGATGCTGTGGCCAACCAGGACCGGGCGATCGAGGCCAAGCGCCGCAATGAACCCGCCCAGCGCCGCCGCCAGCGTGTCCATCGTCACCCGCGGCAGCGGCGTTGAGCCCCCGGAGCCCGGCATGTCCCACGCGATCGCGCGGCGCTGCCGTCCGACATGCCGCAGCTGCGCGCGGAACTGGCGTGCGGCGCCACCGACGCCGTGCAGGAAGACGACGGGCACCCCCTGCCCCCTGCTGAGATAGCAGATGCCGTCCACGTGCTGCACCGGCCAGGCCGCCCAATCCGCATCGACCCGATCCGCATCGACCCGATCCGCATCGAGAGGTCCTGCTTCGAGAGTCATGGCAGCACGCGGTAGGCGCCGCCGCGAATTTCCACCATCACTTGGCTGTCGGCCTGTGCGCCGCTGTGGTCGGTGGGCGTCATGTTGAACACCGCCTCTGCGCCGACAAGGCCGCTGATCCGCTCCATCGCGTCACGCAGTGCCGTGCGAAAGGCAGCCGTGCCAGGTTGGCCGGCTTGGAGTGCCGCCGGGGCAGCCGCCTGCACCAGCAGAAAGGAGTCCCACATTGTGGCGCCGAACAGGCTGCGGCTCCCAGGGCCGTGCGTGCCTTCGTAGGCGTTCACGTAGGCCAACGCAGCCGTCTTCACCGGGTGGCCGTCCGGCATCTGTTCGGCCACCAGCACCGGGACCGAGCTGAACATCGTGCCATCCAGCGACTTGCCGCCGACCCGCAATGCGTCTGGACCCGCGATACCCTGCACCGTGTAGATCGGGCCAGTGTAGCCGCGTGCGCGCAGCTCGATGATGGGCGTCGCCGCCGGGCTGCTGCTGGCGGCAACAAAGACGGCGTCGGGCTTCGCCGCGATCAGGCGGAGCACCTGCGGCGTCACGCTTGGGTCTCCGGGGTTATAGCGGAGTTCGGCGACGGTCTGGATGCCGCGGGCCGAGGCCTGGGCGTTCAGCGCAGCGATGTAGCCGTCACCGAGGCTGTTCGCGAAACCGATATGGGCCAGGGTCTTCTTGCCCATCTTTTGCATATGGTCAACAATCTGCACGGTCGCGACGCGCTCGCTGGGGATCAGCTTGAAGGCCCAGCGGCGCGCACCCTCGGGCGGCTCGATGACGGCGCTGGAACCGGCGAGGCTGATGACTGGCACGCCGGCTTCGCCAATCGCGTCCAGGACGGCGATGGAGTTGGGTGTCGTAGAGGCACCTAGGATGGCATCCACGTGCTCGCCGTCAATCATCTTGTGGACAGCCCGCACGGCGGCGGCGGTGTCGCTGGCGTCGTCCAGCACGACCCAGCGCACCGGCTGCCCGGCAATCACCTTGGGCAGCAGCTCGATGGTGTTGCGCTCGGGGATGCCGAGACCAGCGCCAGGGCCGGTCAGCGACAGCAGCGCACCCAGCGTCACATCGGCGCGGGCCGGAGTCGCGATCAGCAGGGAGGCAAGCAGGAGCCGGATCATAGCGCGTCTTTCGAGCTAGGCGTGTCGGGTATAGCCACCCGCTGCACTTCGAACCGATCCGCGTCGATCCGCAAGCCCCGGTTTAGGCGACGTGACCGACAAACAGGGCAGCAAGCCATCGTCAGGCTGATCAGCGATGGTCGCGATCCTACACGGCCCAGTGACCGCGAGGGTGTGCGGAATGGCCGTCCGCGGCAGAACTAAGCTTTTTTGGGCTTTGTCAGTGTCCTCGCGGTAACCGGGGCAGATTCCTGGGCGATCAGGCCAGGGCGGCCTGACGGACGAGGTCTGGAAACGGCGGAATGGTGATGGCGCCTGGAACGTGCAGACGGTCGCCGATGAACGAGGCCCCGGGCTTGCTGCAAGTCCTCAATGAGGCCGAGCATGCCGTCGCACGCGGTGCGTCCTGCCGTGCCCATCGTGCCGCCGGAGATCTTGCGCTTGGCCACGCGCGGTGCAGGTGTGGGACGCGGCAGCCCAGCGCATTGGCGAAGCGTTCGCGGCCGAGCCGGTGCTGGACGAGACGGTGCTGGACGAGACGGTGCTGCGCGCCCATGCGGCCCGCGCGCTCATCCCCCTGGGTCGGAGGCACGCTGGCGGACGTGAACGCCGTCATCGACCAGGTGGAGCGCCGCGGCGTCGTCGTGCATAGGGCGGTGACACCGCTCATCCGCGGCCAGGAGAACGGCCACCTACGATACACCACCCAGGCCCAGCTCGACGCCGAGGCCGGCATCGTCGCGATGGGCCGCACCGCCGCCGCCAAGGGCGCAACGAGGAGCTGGCCGCGGCGCACGCGTTGCGGGACCAGGGCATCGACGGCCAGAGCATCTTCGCCACGGCCGCCTTGTTGATGCACTGCGAGAAGGGCAGGCTCGCCATCGACGGCCTCGGCCTCCATGCGCGCACCCACGCCGACCTCGTTCAGCAACCGCCGCGTGCCGTGCTCCAGGATGCCAGCGCGGATACGGCCAAGCACGTACTCGGCAGGACAGCGCTCCAACACCAGGGTCTCGACGCCCTTGCGCTCCAGCAAGCGCCCGAGCAGCAGGCCAACTGGGCCGGCACCGACAACGATGACTTGGGTGCGCATGGATCCTCCTGGCTCGTCGTCGCCGTGCCGGACGAGCCGGTTCGGTCCCGGGTGTCAGGATCGTTCGCGGAATCAACGGGTCACGATGAGCGCATCAAGCGCGAGCGCGCCTTGGCCCTTCGAATAGATGACGACCGGATTGACGTCGATTTCGGCGATCTCCGGCATCGCGCGGACCAGCGTGCCAATCCGCGACACGATGTCGGCGACCACGGCCACGTCAAGGGCCGGCGAGCCGCGGACGCCGCGCAGCAGGGCAGCCCCTTTCAGCTTGCCCAGCTCCGCGGCGACCGCTTCGACCGAGAGATCGGGCGGCAGGAGCCGCACGTCGCGCAGTGCCTCCGCCCAGATGCCGCCGAGCCCGACCAGCAGGATTGGACCCCAGTCCGGGTCGTTTCGCGCGCCCACGATCAGCTCCGTGCCGCGGGCGGCCATCCCCTCGATCAGCACGCCGTCCAGCACCAGGCCTGGCTTGGCGCGGGCGAGGTCGGCGTGCAGGCGGTCCCAGCCAGCGCCGAGGGCGGCCGGGTCGGCGAGGCCCAGCACGACGCCGCCCGCGTCGCTCTTATGCGAGAGGGCGGCCGACTGGGCCTTCAGCACGACGGGAAAGCCGATCTTCGCCGCTGCCTCCAGCGCCGCCGGGAGGCCCTGCACCATCGCCCCCTTTGGCACGGGAACGCCGACAGCAGCGAGCGCCTTTTTGCTGAGGTGTTCCGGCACCGTGCCCCGGGGTAGCTCCAGGCCGGGCAGACGCGGCGTGGCATCGGGTGCGGGCGGCTCACCGCGCGAGGCGAAGTCGGCCAGCCTCGCAAGCGCCGTGAACGCCCGCTCCGGCGACGCGAAGAACGGCACGCCGAGGCGGCGCAAGCGCGAGACGAACTCGCCCGGCACCGCAGCACCCTCGTCGAGCGCTGCGAAGATCACCGGCTTCTCCGGCCTCATTTTCTCCAGGGCGGCGATGATCGGCGGCATCTTGTGCCGGCTCGTGGCCTCGTTGGTGAGGATGATCCCGAGCACGAGACTGCCATAGGCTTCAGCGGCCAGCAGTGGCCCCATGGTCCTGCGGTAGAGATCCGGGTCCACCAGCCCCTGCGCAGTGAGATCCAGCGGGTTGCTCGGCGGGATGAACTCCGGCAGGGCCTGCCGAAGCACAGTCTTGGTCTCCGGCGGCAAAGCAGGCAGGGCCAGCCCGACCCTCTCGCAAAAGTCGAGCGTCAGCGCCTTGAAGGCGCCGGACTCGGTCATCACCGCGGCGCTGGCCCGCGGCAGGGACGGGCAGCGGACGAACAGCTCCGATACATCCAACAGCTCTTCCAGCGTGTCCACGACGGCCACGCCCGCCTGCTCCACCTTCAGGCGCATGAGCTGGTAGTCCCCTGCCATCGCGCCGGTGTGCGTCTCAGCGGAGGCGCGGGCGGCTGCGCTGCGCCCCGGATGCAACAACACGATCAGCTTGCCGTCCCGGCGTGCTGCCCGCGCCAGATCGAGGAAGCGGCGCGGCTCGCGGAACTGCTCCACGATCATGGCGAGCACGCGCGTCCGGTTGTCCGCGAGCAGCAGGTGCTCGACGTAGTCCTCGACCCCGGTCACGGCCTCGTTGCCGGTCGAAACGGAAAAGGAAAGGCCGAGTTCGCGCGCCTGCAGGCCGACTCCGACGACCGCTGCCATGGCGCCACTCTGCGACACGATGGCGATGCCGTTCTGCCCTTCGAAGCGCGTTGCAGGCGTGTCCACGAAGGTGAGCGCCACGCCGTCGGCGTAGTTGACCATACCCAGGCAGTTCGGTCCCTCGACGGCCATGCCATGGGCGTGGGCGATGCGCGCCAGCTCCTGCTGCGCGGCGCGGCCCTCGGGACCGCCCTCGGCAAAGCCGGCCGAGAACACGATCGCGGCGCGGACGCCGCGTCGCGCGCAGGCCGCCATCGCGTCCAGGACTCCCGCGCCCGGAATGGCCAGCACGGCGCAGTCCACGCCTTCAGGCAAGTCGTCGGCGGAGGCGAGGCAGGGCCGCCCGCCGATTTCTGACCGCCGCGGGTTGACCAGGTGGATGGCGCCCGCGAAACCGAAGCGCTCGAGGTTCGCGAGCACGCTCGCGCCGAGGGACCCCAGGGTGGGCGACGCGCCGATGATCGCTACGGAACGGGGCCGCAGCAGGCGGGCGATGGACCCCTGCGCGGGGCTGGTGTTCTCGGCATCGTTCATAGCGGCTGGCCTTCAGTCCGACGCTTGCGATGGATGGTTTCCGGCGGCGGGCCGCCGGTTAGAGCAGCTTGTCCGAGCGTGCCTTGAGCCCCAGCAACGCGACCAGGAGATCGTCCCGCTCCCGCGCGATCCGCTCGATGGGCACGTCCCCGATCTCTGCGTCGGTGCCCGCGACGACCTGCTTCTTCAACGCCTCGGTCAGGCGCACCGTGCCGAGGTCCCGCCACATGGCCTCCGTGGGCGGGCCGAGGTGGTCGAGGGTGTGCCGCATCCCGCCGGCGCCGCCGGACAGGTGCAGGTTGAGGAACGGCCCCAGCAAGGCCCAGCGCAGGCCGGGTCCGTGGGCGATGGCGGCGTCCACGTCGGCCACGTTCACCACGCCCTCGCGCACGAGGTGGAACGCCTCCTGCCATAGCGCCGCCTGCAGACGGTTGGCGACGTGGCCGCGCATCTCGCGCCTGAGCCGGATCGGGCGCTTGCCGCAGGCGGTGTAGAACGCCATTGCCTGCTCGACCGCCGCCTCCGAGGTCTGCCGGCCGCCCACGACCTCGACGAGCGGGATCAGGTGCGGCGGGTTGAACGGATGGCCGAGCAGGACGCGCGTCGGGTCCGCGCAGGCGTCCTGGAACTCGCTGACCATAAGCGTGGAGGAGCTGGACGCCAGCGGGACGCCGGGTGCTGCGGCCACGTCCAGCCGCCGGAACAGCGCGCGCTTGAGGTCCAGGCGCTCCGGCCCGCTTTCCTGCACGAACTGAGCCTCCGCTACGGCGTCCTCCGCCGCGGCGAGGAAGCGCAGCCGGTCCGGTGAGGCGCCGGGTGCGAGACCCATGGACTCCATCGCCGGCCAGTGCGCCTCCACCGCCCGGCGCAGCCCCGTCTCCGCTCCCGGCGCCGGGTCGCTCGCCCGCACGTCCAGCCCGCGCGCCAGGAAGCACGCCGCCCAGCTCGCGCCGATGACCCCCGTTCCGATGACAGCGACGGTGCGGACCGCCTCCACGGTCCTATGCCGCCGTGGCGCGGTTCAGGCCGAGCATGTCGCGCGCCTCATTGGGCGACGCCGGCTCCATGTTCAGCTCCTTGATGATCCGCACGGTGCGGGCCACGAGCTGCTCGTTGGTGGCGAGCTGGCCCTTGCTGTAGTAGTTGTTGTCCTCGAGCCCGACCCGCACATGGCCGCCCAGCAGGATCGCCTGTGTCGTCGCCGGGAGCTGCGCCGGGCCGATGGCGCTGACGCAGAAGATGCTCTGCGGCGGCAGCATGCCGATCATCGCCGTGAGGATGTCGTGGCCATAGGGCATGGCGCCCTGGAAGCCCTTGTCGGCGCCGAGCACCATGTTGATGTAGTAGGGCGGCTTGTCGTAGCCCTTTTTGATCAGCGTCGTGACGTCCTGCAGGATGTGCTGTGGCCCGAACACCTCCCACTCGGGCTTGATGCCGCGCTCCTGGAACCGCTTGGCGAGCGTCTCGCAGCGGCCCGGCGTCGTGATCACCAGGATTTCGCGCCCGCCATGCACGTCGGCGAAGGTCATGCCGTCGAAGGTGCCCATCTCGGCCCCGGCGTCGAGGCCCTTCAGCCGCTCCTCGAAGCTGCTCTCGAACAGGCCGTCCGGGCGGGGCACCAGCATGTCGCCGTTGCTGCCGCCGCCGGTCGAGTTGTTGATGACAATGTCGCAGCGCTCGCGGATGCGGGCGTTGATGTCGGCGTAGATCGCGGCGTTGCAGGTCGCCTCGTCATCCGGGCGGCGGGCGTGCAGGGCGGCGATGGCGGCGCCTGCCTCCCACGACCGATGGACGCTCGCGGCGATCTCCGCCGGTTGGGTCGGCAGGTTGGGGTTTTGCGCCTTCGACGCCATGCCGCCCGTGGGGGCGACCGTCACGATGACCTTGCCTTGCGTCATGCTTCCTCCTTTGGCCGCTCTCGGGCCGTTGCATGGTGAATGGGCCATGCTCCTTCAGCGTGTTCAAGCGCGATTGTTGCCTGCCCGCGTCGCCGCCCGGCGTCATGCTGCAGCGGGACGGCGAACTGGACCCAGAGGCGCTCGCCGGACAACCTGTTTTAGACGCCGAACTCGTGCTGCCACCTCGCGACGATGGCGCCGTGGCCGATGTGGTGCCAGACCTGCGGCCCGGCGGCGAACACGCGGTCACGGTTGCCGTCGCCCGCCCGCAGGGCGTCATTGTCTTCGTTCACAGTGGTTTCCCACCTGGATCTATCATCTCGGCTTTCAAGGCGACCAAGCAGTGATGGCGCATAGCTAGATGCCCTATGCACCAGGCTTTGGGGTGCTGCAACAATAAAGTAATGCCTTATAACGATTTTGCTTGACCCTGGCCCGATCGGACCGATGATGCCAGGCATGACTCAACGAGCACCCCCCCTGCCGGATAGCCTGGCGGTCGAGCAGCGCGGCCCGGTGGCGGTGCTGCGGCTGACCCGTCCGCAGAAGCGCAATGCGCTCGACGACGCCACCGTCGAGGCGATCAGCGCGTTCTTCGCAGCGCCTCCCTCCGCCACGCGCGCGATCGTGGTGCATGGCGAGGGCGAGCACTTCTGCGCGGGCCTCGACCTCAACAGCATCGCCGAGACGGACACGACCGCGGGCGTTGCGCACTCCCAGCGCTGGCACCGCGCCTTCGAGCGGATCGAGGGCGGGAACGTGCCCGTTGTCGCGGCGCTCCATGGAGCGGTGATCGGCGGTGGGCTGGAGCTGGCCATAGCCTGCCACATCCGGGTGGCCGACCGCACCGCCTACTACGCGCTGCCGGAGGGGCAGCGGGGCATCTTCGTCGGCGGGGGCGCGGCCGTGCGGCTGCCGCGGCTGATCGGGCTCGCGCGCATGCAGGACATGATGCTCACCGGCCGCACCTACGGGGCAGAGGAAGGGGCCGTGGTCGGCTTCTCCCAATACTTGGTCGAGCCGGGTGAGGCGCTGGCGAAGGCGGTCGAAGTCGCGGAGCGGGCGGCGCAGACCTCGCCGCTCACCACCTTCGCGGTGCTGCACGCCCTGCCGCGGATCGCCGAGGCCGACCCGCGGACCGGGTCGCTGATGGAGAGCCTGATGGCCGCCATCGCGAGCGGCGACAAGGACGCCAAGGCCAAGCTGCGCGAGTTCCTGGACGGGCGGGCGCCGAAGGTGGTCCGCGGCTAAGCGCCTGGCGGCAACGGAGACGGAACGGCGGCATGTTCATCAACACGCGCGAGCTGACGATCGAGTGGGGCCAGTGCGACCCGGCCGGAATCGTATTCTATCCCCGCTACTTCGAGATGTTCGACGCCAGCACGGCTTTCCTGTTCGCAGCCGCGCTCGGCATGACCAAACGCGAGATGCTGGCGCGCTTCGACGCGGTCGGCTTTCCCATGGTGGACACGCGCGCGAAGTTCCACGTCCCCTCCGCCTTCGGCGACCCGGTGCGGATCGAGAGCACCCTCGCGGCGTTCCACCGTAGCTCCTTCGAGGTGGAGCACCGGATCATGAAGGGCGACGCGCTGGCCGTGGAGGGGTTCGAGACCCGCGTCTGGGTGGGCCGCCACCCCGATGATCCCGCGCGGATCAAGGCGAAGCCCATCCCGGAGGAGGTGGTCGCCCGCCTATCCGCCACACCCCGCCTGTCTACGATACGATGAGCCTAGCCGCCGTCTGCCGCGAGTTGCCCGAGCAGGCGCAGCAGGTGCTCGGCCCCGCCCGGCTCCAGGCGCTTGGCCAGGCGCCGTTCATGAGCGCGCACCACGCGGTCGGCCTTGCGCAGGAGCGCCTCGCCTTCCGCCATCAGGTGCAGCGTGATGGCGCGCCCGTCCTGCAGGTCGCGCTTGCGCTCGACCAGGCAGGACCGTTCCAGCTCGTCGAGAAGCGGGACGAAGTTGGTGCGCTTGATCCCCAACGCCTCGGCCACCTGGCTCGGCCGCAGGCCCGGGCTGTGCTGGATTACGTGCAGGACGGAGTATTGCGCCGGGCGCAGGTCGAGCGCCGCCATGCTGCGGTGGAAGTCCTGGTACACCGCCACCTGCGCCCGGCGCAGCGCGTAGCCCACCCTCTCGGGCAACCGGCCGAGATCGACCACTTCGGCCGGGCTTTCCACGGGATCGGACATTGGGACTCGGTCTGCTCCGGACACTGGTGGACGACAACCGGCGGCGGCCGGACGAGAAGGAGCCACCCACAGCCTATGTCGCGCCCGCGGGCTGGTGGGTTTCACTCCGGCCACGTCCTCGCAACACGAACGGAGAGGGGGAAGCAATGAACAAGACCGTCACGGCACTGGCCGCGCTATCCTACGCGATCGCTGCCTCGACGGCGCAGGGGCAGGAGAAGCCGATCAAGATCGGCGTGCTCAACGACATGAGCGGGGTCTACTCCGATTACCAGGGCGTGGGCTCCGTTGTCGCGGCGCAGATGGCGGTGGAGGATTTCGGGGCCAAAATCGGGGACCGCCCGGTGCAGGTCGTCTCCGGCGACCACCTGAACAAACCCGATGTCGGCTCCGCGATTGCGCGCCAGTGGCTGGACCAGGACAACGTGGACCTCATTGCCGACGTGCCGAACTCCGCCGTGGCGCTCGCGGTCGCGGACCTCGTGCGCCAGCGCAACAAGGTGTTCCTGGGCTCGGGAGCGGGGACGGCGGCGCTCACGGGCGAGAAATGCTCTCCCAACACGGTGCATTGGACCTATGACACATGGGAAGCCGGGCACAGCCTGGCCCAGGCCGTGCAGGCGCGGGGCGGGACCAAATGGTTCCTCCTCGTGGCCGACTACGTCTTCGGCCACGACCTGGCCAGCAGCACCACGGATGCAGTGAGGCAGGCCGGCGGCCAGGTGCTCGGCGAGGCGCGCCACCCGTTCGGCACCAGTGACTTCTCCAGCTTCCTGCTTCAGGCACAGAGTTCGGGCGCCACCGTGCTCGGGCTGGAGAACGCCGGCGGGGACACCACGACGGCGCTGAAGCAGGCCGCCGAGTTCGGCCTGTCGAGCAGCATGACGTTCGCCGGGCCGGTCATCAACGTCAACATGGTTCAGGCGCTCGGCCTGCCGTCCGCCCAAGGGCTGCTGATCGCGACGCCCTTCTACTGGGACATGAACGACGGCACCCGCGCCTTCGCCAAGCGCTTCGCTGAGCGCCACCCCCGCCACAACATGCCCAACGACATGCAGGCCGGCGTCTACTCGGGCGTGCTCGCCTACCTGAACGCGGTCGCAAAGGTCGGCGGCAATGCCGAGGACGGGCGCGCGGTCGTGGAGGCGATGAGGCAGGCGTCGCCAATTCGCGATCCGGTCTATGGGGAGACGACGATCCGGGTGGACGGGCGGGCGCTGCACCCCGTCTATGTCTTCCAAACCAAGACGCCCGCGGAAAGCCACGGCAGTTGGGACTTCTTTCAGTTCGTCTCGACCATCCCGCCAGACCAGGCTTATCGCCCGCTTTCGGAGGGACATTGCCCACTGGTGCAATGAGGGCCGCAATCCCGCGGCGGAGCGTCATCGTCGGGCGGTGGTGACCAGCGGGCAGGCGCTCTGGGACAAGGGCCGGAACACCTCCGGTCCGGGCAGGGTGGCGACGATGCTCGCGACGTCCCACTCGCCGCTGCTCTCCGCCGGGTTCTTGGCCTGGAGCACGTGGATGTCGCGGACGACGCGCCCGTCCTCCCGCACCTGTCCGTCGCGGGTCATGAAATCCCGGACCGGCAGCTCCCGCATCCTGGCCATGACCGCTCCGGCTTTCGTGCCGCCGGCTGCCTGCACCGCCTTCAGGTAGTGCGTGACGGCGCTGCCCACGCCGGCTTGGAAGCTGTTCGGCGCGGCGTGGGCGCGCTGCATGAAGCGGCGTGACCATGCCCGCGCCGCCTCGTCCTGGGTAGCTGCTCATCCCCCCTTCGATCTGGAGTGTGCGGTGCGGGGCATGATGCGGCTTGACGTGACTGGGATGGTTGGGATTCAAGGCTGGGGTGATGCAGCTTCCTGATCTCAGCCGTCTGACGCACGAGGAGAAGAACGCGCTGATCCGGGCGCTGTGGGGCAGGTTCAGGCGCTGACGGCACGGGTGGCGGAGCTGGAAGCAAGGCTCGGGGCGCCTTTTGAGGACGCCGGACAACTCCCGCCTGCCGCCCTCGCGGGGCAAGAAGCCGAACCGGCCAGAAAAGGCCAAGCGCCACGGCCCGCGCCCGGGCAGCCTGGGGCGGATGGGCGGTGGGCGGGCGCTGGCCGCGACACCTGACAAGACCGTCAGTGCCAAGCCGGTGCGGTGTGCGCATTGCCAGGCGGCGCTGGGCGAGGCCGACCATGTCCTGCACGGACGCTACAACAAGATCGACTTGCCCCAAGTCGCGCCGGTGGTGACGCGGGTGGAGCGCTATGCGGGCCGGTGCCGGTGCTGCGGCGGCACGACGCTGGCGCCGGTGCCGGAGGGCCTGGAGCCGGGCACGCCGTTCAGCGTCGGCACCGTGACGCTGGCAATGTCCGGCGAACCGCTGGTTCGACGTATCTGCGTTTCGTGCGCGCGATCACCTATCAGCGGCTGAGCCGGCTGTTGCTGGAGCTGTTCGGCCTGGCCATCCCGCTGGATGCTCTTGCATCCGGCAGCGAGGGCGCGCTCGACGCCGCGTTCCGCCGGGGCAAGCCGCACTCCGACGCCGATGTCGCCGCCATTCTGGCCCGGCTGCGCCGCGCCCGCGTGGTGTGCTCGCACGAGACCAGCGTGCGTATCGATGGCCGCACGTGCTGGAACTGGGTGTTCCCAGCTGAAACACTTGGTTTCAGCGAGAACGGCGAGGTGGTGATCCATGTCATCCGCCGCAGCCGCGGCGCCGGCGTCGTGGCCGAGGTGCTGGACGGGCACCGGCCGGCGCTTTGGGTGTCTGACCTCTGCAGCGCGCAGCAGGGCTATGCCGAGGAGTGGCGGATCTGCCTGGCGCACCGGCTGCGCGACTGCGCCTACGCCATCGAGGCCGGCGACGCCGTGTTCGCCCCGCGCATGAAGGCGCTGCTGCTGCGCGCTGTCGTGTTCGCGCGGCGGAGCCGCGGCCTGGCCCCAAGCACCCGGCGCGAATACCGCCGGCGCCTCGAGTGTGCCCTCGGCGCCGTCATGGCGCTGGCACCCACCCACCGTGACGGCCAGCGCCTGCGCAAGAGCTACGGCAAGCGCCGCCCGCACCTGTTCACCTTCCTCGACCATCCCGAGCTGCCCGCCGACAACAACGGCTCCGAACGCGAGCTGCGGCCCACCGCCACCTACCGCAAGGTCACTGGCGGGTTCCGCTTCGATTGGGCGGCCGACCTGTCCGTAGGCGTGCGCTCCGTCATCGGCACCGCCGCACGCCGGGGCGTGGGCGCCTACCAGGCCATCCAGCAAACCCTACGCGGGCAGGCCGCTACCTACCCGGGTTGAGCAAATACCACGATTATAGATGTGCACGCCAGTTCTGAAACATTCAAGCTGTCCTCGGACAAACACTCAGCGTCGGGCGGCAGGTGGAAGTCGATGCTTCCTGTGGACTTGTCATCGCGGTAGCACTTCCTGAACTCAATGTTCAACGGAGAACGCTGGACCCGTTGAACCCGCGACACCACTGCCAACTGTGACACGGGCACCCGTTCCATGGCATGGCGGACGGATGGGGCACGGCAGTCTTCGCTTTCATCGTCGAACGGCATGCCAAGGCTAAGTGTAGCGGCTTGCATGTGTGGACGACCCCTGGGGTGCAAGTGGTTTTGCTGCACGATCTGACGGGCGGGTCGATTGCGATCATGTGTCCGGCCTCACATGAGGGCGTCTTCGTCAAGCTATTT
>JAABUY010004706.1_pt1 | contig 14118 bp, 14 predicted proteins | sample 5560271 | NCBI WGS metagenome assembly JAABUY01 (sample SAMN10711886, study PRJNA513374) | rock metagenome | isolation source: Antarctica rocks | place: Antarctica: Victoria Land, University Valley
TGAGCGAGCGAAGCGACGTGGGGATCCGTCCACTGAGCGGGGTGCGCCTGCACCCGGCCGCCCCGCAGGTGCAGGATCTTTCCGGCATCGGAAGTCTCACTCTGGCGGTGCGTGACGTGCACCACCGCCATGTTGCCGCGCCCGGCAAGCTCGGCAAACAGCTGCACCAACCGGCGACGACCCTCAGCGTCCACCATCGCCGTGGACTCATCGGACAACAGCAGCGCCGGCTGACGGGCCAGCGCGGCCGCCACCGCCAACCGTTGCAACTCACCTCCGGACAGCGTGCTCGTCTCGCGCTGCCCCATTCCGGCCAGCCCGACTGTGACCAGCAGGCCCTCGACGTCGACCGCAGCATCGGCGGGCAGGCCCCAGACCACGTCATCGGCCACCCGGACCCCCAGAACCTGGCTTTCCGGTCGCTGCAGCACCAGGGCGGTGCCGCCACGCCGACCCAACCCGACTCCCCCCGGCCGGGTGAGCGTGCCCGTCGTGGGGGCGCGCCCCGCCAACAGCTGGACCAAGGTGGACTTTCCGGAGCCGTTGTCGCCCACGACGGCCAGGAAGTCGCCGGCGTGCAGGGTGAGGTCGACGCCGGTGAGCGCGGCGCCACGGGCGCCCGGGTACCGAAAACCGACCTGGCTCAACGTCACCGGAAGCGGAGCAGGTGAAGCATGATCCGAAAGGGCCTGCGTGCGGTGACCGACGGGGGCCTCGTCGAGCCGGGGTAGCACCGCACTGAGGAACACCCACGCCACCCAGGTGCCGCTGATGATGGCGGCCAGCAGCAGCATCGGGATGGTCACCCACCAGTACTGCACCAGCGCCGCAGTCGCATTGTCGATCTGAGTCGCGGCGGCAGCCAGGGCCGGGTACCGACTCATCAGCGCGCTGAAGCCGTGAACCGTATTGGTCAACGCCTGCAGCAGCAGAATGCGGGTGTTGCTGAACACCAGCAGTAAGCCATCGACGAACAGCGCGACCAACGGCGTCACCGCGACCAGGTAGACCACCAGTGTCGCCAACCCTCGGCCGCGTCGCTTGACGTCCCCGACCATGGCGCCGGCCAGCGCCGACATCCACACTCCGCCCAGCGCCGAGGTACCCGCCACCATGAAGGCGACGACCGTGGCGGCCACCGTGGCAGCCAGCACCGCACGCGGCCGGTGCCGTTGCGCGACGATGCCCATCGGCACCGCAGCCAGCAGACCCAGCGCGCCCGCCACCGGGATCACCACCGCAATCACCGACAGGGCGACCGTCACTCCGGCCAACACGGCAGCAGTCGCCACCTCTGCCGGACGCAGCGGACCGCGCACGGTGGGGGTGGGCTCCGTCACCCGATCAGTCTGCCACCGGCCGCCGACCCGACTCAGAGTCCGAACAGGTGTTGGGCACGGTGCAGACTCTGGACCCGCTGCCTGCTGGAGCAAGCGAGGACGTTGCGGTGAGCGTGGGAGATGCGCGGTGCTCGGCTACCTTCCCGCCGCACTGAGGAGTTCGGAGTGACGATGGTCGCGTTCCGCGCCGCTTTGCTCTGCACGCACGAATGCACCATGGCCAGTGCCTCGCGGTATGAAGCTGCTCAGCGGGCCGGGACCGGCTCGGCGAGCTCATGCCCGTGCGCGGTGAGCAGCGTCGCCAGGATGACGACCGGGGCGTTCGTCTTGTTCTCCCCGAAGTGCACCATGTTGCCAGCCTCCGTGACGGCGTCCCCGCGCCCCAGCTCGATGGTGGTGGGGCCGGTGGTGGGCGTATCGGTGGTCGCGCCAGCGCGTCGGACCTGCGCGGACCCGACATGACGGTGTAGGTGAGCGTGCCCGACTCGATCGACGCCATCTGCACGCGAGGTGCACGTGCGGTGCGAGCTTGGCCCCGGCCGTGATGGTGTAGCGGACCAGGCTCAGAGTGCTGTCCGGGGCGCCGGGCGGGGTCATGTCATTGTCGAGCACGTCGCGCACGACGGTTGCGGGGGCGGCGGTGGTAATCGTGGTCGTTGTTGTCGTGGCTGGCGCAGAGGTGGCATTCTCACTGCTCCCGCACGCCGCGGCGGTCGGTATAACCAGTACTACGAGTAGCGCCACGATCACTGTCCGCGTATTCGTGACGTGAACCTAGACTAGTACGTGTCTGCGCAGTACCCATCGGAGGCCGAACGGCGCTCCCGTGGGATCAACGCGGTCCCAGCCCAGTTGCGATGCGCGTGGCGGTGCCGACGCCGGCGTCGATGACCATCTGTTCAAGGCCGGTGAGATCCTCGGCGGCCAGCGGGCGGTTACGGCGTGGCTTCTGCAGGGCCCCGTGGTCTTCAAGTACCCGCAGGTACGCCCGGGCCTCGGCCGAAAGCGTTGCAAGTAATCGGGAACGGCCACAGCATCCGCCCGCACCTCCAGGCTCGGTCGCGGGCGGCTCCAGTACGATCATCGACGTCGCCAGGAGCCTCGTGGGTCACTCGTACGGCCTCCTGCCTACCCCCGCCTCTATAGCTCAGGGGATAGAGCATCGGTTTCCTAAACCGTGTGTCGCAGGTTCGAATCCTGCTAGGGGCACCAGATTTGCGCTGGTCAGCGGCTTTCGATGTCTGCGAGGTCTGCCACAGAAGCCGAGGGGCGCGCGAGTTCTAGCCCGCGCGTCATTTGGACGCTCCGCTACGGCGTCCAGCTCGTCCTCGAACAAGTGCCCATAGCGGTCCAGCGTCAGGGCCGCGCTCTTGTGTCCAAGCATCTTCTGCACCGCCTTGGCATTAGCCCCGGATGCGATGGACAGTGACGCCGCCGTATGCCCCAACTCGTGCGGGACGAGACCTTCGAGCCCTAATGACTTGGCAGCGCGGTCGAACCCACGAGGCCGGAAGTTCTGCACCCGAAGCACCTCGTTTTGCGGCGATGTGAACACCAACTCCCCCGGCCCCTGCCCTGCCATCGCCGCCTTGAGGTCCTCGTGCAGGAACTTCGGCACCAGGCCCGAGCGGTGCTGGTGCGACTTGGGAGAGCCGAACACCATATGGCCCCTGACGTCGACCACCGCCTCGACAACTTCGAGCCGCCCGCGCAGAAGGTCGATCCTGCCTACCGGAAGTGCCGCCGCTTCACCCCACCGGATACCGCAGTAGGCCAGGACGAGCACCAACGTGCCCGAGCCCTTGCAGGCGTCCACGAGGTCGCTCACCTGCTCGTGCGTGGGGTATCGGCGCGGCGTGATGGCCATACGCGGGAGGTCAACGCCCACAACAGGGTTGCGGGCTATCTTCGAGTCCTTCACGGCGTGGTCAAGGATGGCGCTGAGCAGTTGGTACGTCAGCCACCCTGGTGCAGCGTGGCTGAGCAAAGGAAGGAACACCCATGATCCAGCTCTCGGTCACGATGGACGCGACGATTGAACGGCTCGTCGACGAATTTCCGCACTCGGTGTCGCGGCAGACCATCGCAATGGTCTTCAAGGGCTGCCTCAACGAACTGGTAGGAACACCCCATCCCGACCTACCCGAGCTGAGCGAAAGAGCGGCGCGACAGCGACTCGGTGGCAGCCTTGCTACTCAACCGATCCCAAGATAGCTCTCCTGCACCCGCGGGTCGGCGAGAAGCTCGGCGGCGTCACCGGAGAGCACAACGTGGCCGGTTTCCAGCACGTAGGCCCGCTCTGCGAGCGTCAGCGCTGCGTCGACATCTTGCTCCACCAACAGAATCGATGTGCCCGAGGATGCGACGTCCGGCAAGCGCGCCAGGATCTCGTCGACCACGACCGGGGCCAGACCGAGAGACAGCTCGTCGATCATCATGAGGTGGGGCTCGCTCATCAAACCGCGGGCGATCGCGCACATCTGCTGCTCGCCACCGGACATGCTCCCTGCGACCTGCTTCAGCCGTTCGCCGAGTCGAGGAAACAGCTCAACGACCCGGTCGATGTCGGTGTTGCGAGTGCGCCAACCGCCCAGCCGCAGGTTGTCCCGCACCGTCAGCCCAGGGAACAGGCGTCGCCCCTCCGGGACGTGCGCTATCCCCATGCTGACGATCTGCTCGATCGAGCGGCCCTGCACTCGGTGGCCACGGAAGGTCACTGTGCCGGAGCGGACGGCCGTCATCCCGGTCAGTGCACGCAGCAGGGTCGTCTTGCCTGCACCGTTGGGGCCGACCAGCGCCACGATCTCGTTGTCCCCGACGCTCAGATCGATGTCCCACAAGATCTGGACACGTCCGTAGCCGGCGGACAGCTGCTTGGCCTCCAGCATCAGGAGTCTCCTCCGTGGCGTTTGGCGTAGCGATGGCCGAGGTATGCCTCGATCACGCGGGGGTCGGCGAGCACCTCTCGGGGGTCACCCGAGGTGAGGACCTGCCCCTGGTGCAGCACGAGCACCTGGTCGCTCACCGCCAGGATCGCTTTCATCACGTGTTCGACCACGATGATTGTGATCCCGGAGGCCTTGAGCTTGCGGATGAGTTCCAGGCTGGGCTCGATCTCGGTGTGCCGCAGCCCCGCCATCACCTCGTCGAGCAGGAGCAGCCTGGGTCGCAGTGCGAGCGCCTTTGCGAACTCGAGCCGCCGGGCGTCGGCGACGGACAGCTCGCCCGGTGCCCGATCACCCAGACCGAACAGACCGACCTCCTCAAGCACCTCGTCGGCACCCTTGAGCGCGTGGCTCATCAGCTTGCTGCCATGGGGTCCGTAGAGGATCCCGATGGCGACGTTCTCTCGGACGGTCATGCCCCGGAACGGCTTGACGATCTGGAAGGTACGGGCCACCCGTGCCCGGGCGATGGTCCACGGCCGGGCGCCGGTCAGGTCCATGCCGTCGATGAGGACCTGGCCCTCGGTGGGTTTGATGTGCCCGGTCACGAGGTTGATGAAGGTGCTCTTGCCGGCCCCGTTCGGGCCGATGATGCCGAGCACCTGCCCCGCAGGAACGCTGAACGAGACGTCGGAGACCGCCCGCAGACCGCCGAAGCGCCGGCCCAGACCGCGGGTCTCGAGTACCGGCGTCTCCACGACGGGTGGCGCGCTCACAGCCGGTACCTGCGGATGTTGGCCAGCAACGAGAACTCTTTGGTACGTCGCGCTTCGCGCACGTAGTTGACCGCACCCTGGGGGATCAGGATGACCGCGACGATGATGATCGCACCGAGGATGAAGGTGTGCAGATTCGCGAAGTGCTGCCGCAGGTACTCCGAGAGAAACTGCAGAGCCACCGCGCCCAGCAGGGGGCCGAGGACCGTGCCGCTGCCACCGATCACGACCATGATGATCATCAATACGGTGATGTCCACATCGAAGAGCCGTTCCGGGAAGATCGTCACCTGCTGGAACGCGTAGGTTGCGCCGACGAGGCCGGTGATGAACCCGGACAGGGCGAAGGTCAACACCTTCATCCGGGTGGTGTTGATGCCCATCGCGGCGGCGGCGTCCTCGTCCTGGTTGATCGCGCGCAGGGCGTAGCCGAACTTGTTGCGGGCCACCAATCCGCCAACGAGCACTGACAGCGCCGCCAGTGCCAGGAAAAGCAGGTAGAACCCGTCGTTGCCGAGGTAGGCCGTGGTGGCGTTGTTCCCGACGGTCGGCAGGGTGATCCCGGCACCCCCGCCGGTCAAGCCCGGGAGATTCGTGACCACCTCCCGCATGCCCTCGGCCACGCCGAGGGTGGCGATCGCGAAGTAGTGGCCCTTGAGTCGAAGCAACGGCACCCCGATAAGGGCGGCGAAGAGCGCGGCGACACAACCGCTGAGCAGCAACGAAACCCAGAAGCTGAGATGCCAGTGACTCATCGCGACGGCAGTGAAGTAGCCGCCGACCCCGAAGAATACGACCTGGCCGAAGGATGCGTAGCCGGCGAAGCCGCCGATGAGGTTCCACGCTTGCGCCAGCGCGACAAACATGAAGATCGCCGCGACGGTCCGTTCCTGACCGGAGTAGAGCTGGCTCTGCATTCCGAGTGCCACGACCACCGCCAGCACTCCCAGCCCCCACGGCAGCAGGCGCCTGGCCTGATTGCCGCGCCCTGTGGGTATTTCTGAGGTGGCGCCCTTTTCGGTCACCGTGGTGGACGTCGGCATCAGACCTCCAGGCGTGCTGCGTAGTAGGCGCGGCCGACCAGCCCGGTGGGCCGGACGACGAGCACGACGATCAGCACCAGGAAGGCCAGGGCGTTGACCCAGGTGCCGGGCAGATACTGGCCGCCCCACGCCTCGACGAGCCCGATGACGAGACCCCCGACGAGCGCGCCGTACATGTTGCCCAGTCCGCCGAGCACCGCCACGACGAACGAGATGAGGGTGAAGCCGGCGGCCGCAGAGGGGTTGAACGTCCCCACCGTGCCGATCATCGCGCCCGCCATGCCGGCAAGCCCGGCGGCGATCGCGAAGGTGAGGGCGTAGACGTGTCGCGCCCGGATGCCCATGAGTCGGGCCGCGCCACGGTCCATGCCCGTCGCCATGATCGACACACCGGTCCGCGTTCGGGTTACGAAGGCCACCAGCAGCAGGGTGACCGCGACCGCGAGCACGAAGGCGAGCAGGCGACCCTCGGGCACCCGGACCGTGCCGAACGCCAGACTGTCGCTGGCGTAGGACGTCGGGATGCTGCGGTAGTCGGCGGAGAAGGCGAGGTTCATCCCCTGCACGATCAACAGGTCCAAGCCGAACGTGAGCAACAGGGTGATAAAGATCGGTCCGTTGATCACGAGGTTGATCAGGTAACGCTGCACGAGGTAGCCGAGGACGAACAGCACCGCAGCCGAGACGAACATGCCGAGGAACGGGTCCAGCCCGAAGCGGTTGTGCATGTCCAAGCCGACGTAGGCGCCGAGGATGACGAACGAGCCGTGGGCGAGGTTGACGACGTTCATCACGCCCCAGACCAGGGAGAACCCGACGGCAACGAGTGCCAGGAGGCCGCCTTGGAGGAGGCCGTAGACCGTGGCCTGCAGGAACGCGCCCACTACTTTGTACCGGGCCAGATCATTTTCGCCTCGGCGCCCTCCTTTGGCCACACCGTGACTGGGTTGCCGTTCTGGATCTGGATGACCGACATGGGCTTGTAGATGTTCTGACCGGTGGCGTCGAACTTGATCTTGCCGAAGAAAGAGGCGGTGTCCAGGCCCGCGAGTGCCGCCCGGACCTTGTCGGGCTGCGAGGAGCCTGCCTTCTCGGCGGCCAGCACCAGGGCCAGGCAGGCAGCGCTGGCCTCAGCATCGTGGTAGTCCGGGGCGTGGCCGAACTTGGCCTGGATGGCTTGGGCGTAGTCCTTCGCGGTGCCGAAGTACTTGTCCTGACCCTGAGTTGCGTCGGTCCACTGGCTGGAACCGAGGACGTTCTCCGCCGCCGCGCCGAGGGCCTTCGCAAAGTCCGGAGTTGGCGGTGCCACGGTCTCGCCGAAGCCGGCCGGGAGCACCCCGAGCTCCTTGGCCTGCTTGATGATGGCCACACCCTCCACGAGGTGCACCGAGCCGATGATGACATCCGGGTGCTCGCCCTTGACCTTGGTCAGCGCGGAGCTGACGTCGGAGGTGCCGTTGGGGAAGTATTGGGTGTCCAGCACCGTGAAGCCGGCGTCCTTGGCGGCCTTGATGCCGCCTTCGGTGACCGTCTTGGAGAACCCGTCGTCGGCGGAGAGAAAGGCAACGGTCTTGGGCTTGGGGGTGGCGAGCTCAGTGATGGCTTTAATGATCGACGCGGCGTACTCGGTAGCCGGTGAGAGCACGGCGAAGGTGCGCTGGTAACCCTTGCTGAAGATCTTGTTGTCGGCGCCGGCCGAGTCGACCATGACCTGACCGTTGCGCTCGACAACTGCAGCCTGCGCCTCGGTATTGGCCGAGCCATAGGAACCGAGGATCAGCTTGACTCCCTTGTCGTTGAACTGGTCGACCAGTTGGGCCGCGACGTCGGGTTTGGACGTGTCGTCCTGGTACTGAATGTCCAGCTTCGCCTTAGTACCACCGATGTCCACGCCGCCCTGGGCATTGACCTTGTCCTGGCAGAGCTGGTAGCCCTCCTTCGTCAGCTGCCCCTCACGGGCCAAGGATCCGGTCAGGGACAGCGACGCACCGATCTGCAGCGTTCCCGACTGGGCCGCACCCTGCGTCGGAGCCGCGCCCTTCGAGCCACACCCGGCCACCACCAGAGCACCCGCGGTGACGAGCACTCCCACCGCCACTGTCTTCGACCTCACGACGTTCGCCTCCCTCATTTGCGTACTTCCGATAGGCGACTGTCTACAGTGACGCAGGCCACAAATCAAGACGCTTGGATATTGGATCCGAAGCGTGTCGCGCAGCGGTGCGCCTGCTCAGGAAAGCGCTGTGACCAGCGTATGGCCCCTACCAGCCGGTAGGGAGAGCACGACAACGACGCCGAGGGCCAGCAGGACCAGCACGGTGCCGACCTCACCCGGCCAGGCGAAAGCCGCGTAGAACAATCCCCCCACGAAACCCGCGACGCTGGAGCCGACGTGGTAGCCGAACAGGTACAGTGCGGACGCCTGGGCGCGCTGGGTGGTCGCCGATGAGCTGACCCAGCCACTCGCCACCGAGTGCGCACCGAAGAAGCCGAACACCATCGCCGCGGCACCCATCAGCACCAGCGGCAGCAGGCCGGAAAGGGTGAGCAGGGCTCCCACTGCCATGATCACCATCCCGAGCAACAGCACGCTGCGCCGACTGCGCCGGTCGGTCAGCCGTCCCATCCAGTTGGCGCTGACGGTGCCGGACAGGTATAGCAGGAAGACGAGGGCAACGAGCGCGGCCGAAAGGTTGAAGGGTGCGCCGGCGAGGCGATACTGCAGATAGTTGTAGAACGAGACCAGACTGCCCATCAGCACGAATCCGCACAGGGCGAAACGGATGGTGACCGGGTCGCGCATCGGCACCTGCAGCCTCGCCAACCGTGTCCGCATGCTCCCGGGTGCGGCAACGAAGTTGCGCGAGGGCGGCAGCCGCAGAGCCACCCACAGGCCGCCGGCCAGGCACACGCCACCCACCGCCGCCATCGCTACTCGCCAGCTCGCAGCACTGGCCAACAAGCCGCCCGCCAGGCGCCCGGTCATCCCGCCCAGGCCGGTGCCGCTGATGTAGAGCCCCATGGCAGTCCCGAGCCCGGAGGGGTGGAACTCCTCGGCGACGTAGGCCATGGCCACTGCGGGGAGGCCGGCCAGCACCACGCCGGTCAATATCCGCACCCCGAGCAGCGCCCCGAAGCTCGGCGCAACCGAGGCGGCGAGCGTGAGTACCGCCCCGAAGAGCACCGCCCCGACGAGCAGCCCCTTGCGGCCCTTCCCCTCCGACCACGAGGCGGCGACCAGGACGGCCACGGCGAGCGGCAACGTGGTGAGGGAGAGGGTGAGACTAGCCGCCGCCGGCGAGACACCGAAGTCCCGACTCACGCCGGGCAGAATGCCTTGGACCACGTACAGCATGGCGAACGCCATGTAGCCAGCCGCAAACAGCACTATGCTCGTCCTGCGGTATGCCGGAGTCCCGCGAACCAGGCGCGTCGACGGCTCCGGGGATGACAAAACCATTCCGGAGCCCTCCTCACAGCGATGTCGGTTCTGACAAATTGGATCCAGTATTCGATATGGTACGACCGTGGCCATCCCTGGACCCCTGAGCGGTGTCGTCGTGGCGGACTCCTGCAGGGTGCGGGCCGGACCGTACGCCACGATGCTGCTCGGCGGCGACGAGGAAAAGATCCTCGCGTGGCTCGACGGCGACGCGGGCATGGAGGGGGAATGACTGTGGCGTTCCAACGGCCACCAACCGCGCAGGAGGCGGTACTCCTCGAACTGCGGCGGTTCATCGCCACCGGAGTGTTGCGCCCCGGTCAGCAGGTGATCCAGGACGCCCTGGCGGACAAGCTGGGGGTCAGTCGGGTGCCGCTGCGCGAGGCGTTGAAGATGCTCGAGGGGGAAGGCCAGGTCACTTACGTCGCCCACCGCGGCTATTTTGTCACCGAGCTGTCACTTTCAGACCTGTTGGAGGTCTATCGTATCCGCGAGATCCTCGAGGCCGAGGCAGTGACCGTCGCCGTGCCCCAGATGACCCCGGAGGACATCGACCGACTCGAGGAGGCCGAGCGAGACGTCCGGGGGGCTTCGGCGGTTGCGGACGTGGTCGCCATGACCGCCGCAAACCGCCGCTTCCACTTCACACTCATCGAGGCCTGTGCGCTGCCCCGGCTGGTGCGCCTGATCCGCCTGCTGTGGGATGCGACCGAGGTCTACCGATCGGTCTACTACAACGAGGAGCACAACCGCGAGGTCGTCGAGGGCGAGCACCGCGCCGTGGTCACAGCGGTCAAGGCCGGCGACGCCGCAACCGCACTGTTGGTGCTCGGCGAGCATCGCGAGCACGCCGTCGCCGCGCTGCGTGCGGTCCTGGAACACGTCGAGAACGGCGAAACGGCCTGACCCCTGGGGCGGGGTGCTCCATGTGGATCTTGGCCGTGGCACGGTCGTCGAGCTCCCGAGGAGACGTAGCGTCGGCTGAATGCCACCAATCCGCAATGGCCGATCATGCACGCCGTGCTGGACGGGGTCAGCCAAACGCGGGGGCGTCCCTCAGCGTTTGCCTCAGCACGCCACCGGCATCCTCTGTCTATCGAGGGAAATCGAAACCAGGAGGATGATTGCCATGCTCTGCCAAAGTGCGTTGGTGCGGCGATGAGGGTACTGCTGGTGGAGGACGAGCCCCGCCAGTCGGCATCGACACGGATGACTACCTGGCCAAACCGTTCTCCTCCTTGGTCCTCACCGCCGGTTGCGGGCCTTGCAACGGCGCGGCGCCCCCGAGCGGCCCAACGTGCTCACCGCCGGTGACCTGTCGCTGGATCCGGCGCGGCGGCGGGTGTCCTGCCAGGGGTCTATCGCAAAAGACCTTATGCGGTAGACCCGACGGCACCGCTTCAGCCAATGACGTGCGCCCAGGTTGTTCTCCCCCGAAACTCCCCCAACCAGGCGATCGTGTCGGGCAAAGCGAGTAACTCTTCGGCGCCGGCGCGGTGGTGCCCATACTTGCAGCGTGGCTCGGCAGCCGACAGCCCGGGTGATCTCCACGAGCCGTTGAGTGTCCCACCGCCACAGCGAGTCATCCTGCTCAAACACCACGCGCGTAGCGCCGAGATCATGGGCGTAGGTCATCACGGCCTGCAGGCCCGCTCGCCGTGCGTCGAGTTCGCTGCCATAACCGTTGCCCACGTCAAAATTACCCGCCTCCATCGAGCTGCCGGCGATCGTGTCAGCGATCAACCGCTTGCGGGGCTCACTCCTTCTTCATGTGAACGCGCCGCTGACCCGGCAACACCAGCGATCGCACCAACTGCAGGACGGCAGGCCGCACCACCGCGGCGACCATCAGATGGTTGCGGTGCTTGGGTTCATCGACGAAAAGATGTGAACTCACCGGTACGTGGCCCGGCCCAGTTCAGACACCCTGCGATGCAGCGTGGCCCGACTGGCGCCGGGGACCTGGGCCACCGCCGTGGCGTAGACCGCGTTATCGGTAGGGGGTGCCCCATGCGGGGATGGTCCGTGACGGGGCAGCGTTGGAGACGGCCCGGTTGATCAGCATGAGCAACTGGGCGGTGAGAGCGGTGGACATCGGGGGCCCCGGTGAGATGGCAGACCACCCGCACCATCGGCCACGGTGTTGAACCAGAAAGGCACGTCCGCCTCGAGGGGGCGTCCGCCCTGCGCGCTGCCCGCGGCCAGGGCCGCCAGTACCGCCCGACCCGTCCTCGGCGAGCTTGCGTAGGCGACGGTCGGGGGCGACTGCTCGGCATCCCGACGGATCACATGCGGCGCCGACCAGCCACGTGTCCTCGCGCACGAACAGCCGAGCAACGAATCGACCGGTGGCCGCCGGAGAAGGCGCGCAGCTTTGGCCCGCTGTGAGCAGCGCGGCCGCCGCCCGGTCGCACCGTTGAGCCGCACCCGGCGTTGAGCACCACCCACAACTCATGCGCCGAACCGAGCTGGGGAGAACCCCCGGGATTACCGCATCTTTGCCAGAGCGTGCAACAAGTGTGCAACGCGGTGCCCCCGGCGCATCCCACTGAGCCAGGCGTTTCCCGGTCGGCGCGCCAACACGGCCCAGTGGAAGCCCAACGCGGCCACCACGTCCGGGCGGTAGGTCGCGGACGCGGCGCCCGCGGGGCCATGACCCACGGTTGAGCCGCCTGGTCAGGGCGCCGCTCGACCCTGACCGGCCACCGCTATCCGAGCCGCCGCGCCAGCCCCAAATCAGACGACGCGTCTCGCCGGCGACTTCGTCTGCGCAGGATCGGTTTCGGGGAGGTCGCCGAGTGCCTCGTCGATCGCCTTGAGCACGTCGGCGTCGAGCTTGAGTCCAGATGCCTGCACGTTCGACTGCACCTGCTCGGGCCTCGATGCCCCGACGATCGCACCGGCGACATTGTCGTTGGCCAGCACCCAGGCGACGGCGAGCTGCGCCATCGTCACGTCAAGCCCGTCAGCAATCGGCTGGAGGCGCTGCACAGCGGTGAGAGTCTCGTCGTTGAGGAAGCGCTTGATCATGTCGGCGCCGCCCTTCTCGTCGGTGGCCCGGCTGCCTTCCGGTAGCTCGGCGCCCGGCTTGTATTTGCCGGTCAGCACGCCCTGGGCGATCGGCGACCACACGATCTGCGAGACACCGAGCTCGTCCGACGTCGGCACGACCTTGTCCTCGATGACGCGCCACAGCATGGAGTACTGCGGCTGATTGGAGATCAGCTGGATGCCGAGGTCCTGCGCGAGCGCATGGCCGGCGCGGATCTGGTCGGCAGTCCACTCGCTGACCCCGATGTAGTGCGCCTTGCCCTGCCGAACGACGTCGGCGAATGCCTGCATCGTCTCCTCCAGCGGCGTCTCGCAGTCGTAGCGGTGAGCCTGGTAGAGGTCGACGTAGTCGGTTTGCAGACGCTCCAGCGAGCCGTCGATCGACTCCAGAATGTGCTTGCGCGACAGGCCCGTGTCGTTCGGGCCGCCAGGACCGGTGGGGAAATAGACCTTGGTGAAGATCTCCAGGGACGCCCGGCGCTCACCCTTGAGGGCATCGCCGAGCACCGACTCGGCCTTGGTGTTGGCGTAGACGTCCGCAGTGTCGAAGGTTGTGATCCCCGCGTCGAGGGCGGCGCGCACGCAGGCGATCGCGGCGTCGTTCTCGACCTGCGAGCCGTGCGTGAGCCAGTTGCCGTAGATGATCTCGCTGACCTTGAGTCCGCTGTTTCCGAGGTACCTGAAGTCCATGTTTCGAGCCTAGCGACGGGCGGCCGAGAACGCCGCCCAGAGCGAGCCGCTGTCCGCCAACGCGCCCTCGTGAGTCACATCGTCGGCATGGCCGAGATGTCGGCGTCGCTGCCCGAGCAGGTCAAGCCCATGCTCACCGACGCGCAGCGGGCCATCATGGCGGCCGGCGTCACGGCGGCGGCTGCACCGAAAGCCACGATGCTGCTGTTCGCCTTCCACCCGGGACGGCGGGGGCCCCTACCGCGGGGCAAGCCGGACCGACATCGAGCAGGCATTCACCGGCTGGACGGTGATCGACGAGGAGCACGCAGGCACGTCGGGGGTGCCCGGGCCCTTGAAGGAGGCCGCCCCGCTCTGGTACCGACTGCGCCGGAGCTAGCTAGCCCCCGGCCATCGCTCCCACCACCATGAACGGCTCCTTGCCAATCGCCACGGCCTCGGGCAGCGGGGTGTCCGGAAGCTCGTGCGAGAGGTCCTCCTCGCAGGCGAAGTAGCGGACGAACGCCCGCCGCTTGCCGCTGCCCGTGTCCCGAATAGTGCCGCGCAGCATCGGATACTGCTGCTCCAACGCATCGAGCACGGCACGCTGGGTCGCGGCGGCCTCCACCGACACCTCACGGTCACATTGCGCGAGCCGGCGCAGGTGCGCGGGCAGCACGACGCGGATCATGGCAGCGTCTGCACTTGCACCGACAGCACCGCAGGCAGGTCGCGGACGATGGGCGCCCAGCTGTCCCCGGAGTCGGCCGAGCCGTACACCTGCCCGCCGCTGGTGCCGAAATACACGCCGCACTCCGGCAGTGTGTCCACGTCCATCGCGTCCCGCAGCACGTTCACGTAGCAGTTCTCCTGCGGCAAACCTTTGGTGAGCGCTTCCCACTCGTTGCCGCC
>JAABUY010004707.1_pt1 | contig 14118 bp, 17 predicted proteins | sample 5560271 | NCBI WGS metagenome assembly JAABUY01 (sample SAMN10711886, study PRJNA513374) | rock metagenome | isolation source: Antarctica rocks | place: Antarctica: Victoria Land, University Valley
GAGTTGAGCAGCCCCAGGAGCAGCGCGGGTGCCGCGCTCGCGCCCACCGCCGCTGCAGGCGTCTGCTGCTCGTGTCCGCGCCCCTGCCGCCCCCGGGGCAGTGCATGATCACGGCGCTACCCTATCCCATTCTGCCCAGTAGTGCACGGCTTGGCAGGCAAGCGCCTGCACGCGAGGCGGGCACCGCTGCGCCAGGCAAGCACAAATCCCAGGTCGGGAATCACTTGCGCTGGTTGTCAATCCTGACACTCGAAGGCACGAAAGTCAACATTGCAGCACAGTCGTTCCATGCGGCACCATGCGGCCACCATTAGCCTGTTTGTAGTCATATCAGGGGTGAATCTTCGCGCACGGCTGCATGTGGGACTCAGGTGCTGCACAGTTCTGCTCTAGTCTAGTGCAAAGGCATTAGCGCACAGGGAGCGCTAGGGGCTCCGCCGCACCTGCAGCTGCTGCAGCTTTGACAGGAAGGAGCTCTGGTAGCGCACAGGCGGGCTGCCCGCAGACCGGAACGCAGTCATGTTGGCCAGCACATGCACCGCCGGGAGGCTGACGCCCGGGTCTGCGGATGCGCCCACCTCAGCTCCAGCGCGGCATGTCTTTTCTCTGGGGCATGCAGCATGGCGGGCGGCGCCCCTTAAACTATGGCATGGGTCTGGACAGAGAGCACCGCGTCAAGCCACGCGGCATGCATGCAGGCGTGGGTGATAAGGCCCTTTCCTCTCACAGGCAGTGGCGCTGGGCATGCACGCGTGTGCTTTCTGCCAAAGGCAGTCCAGGCAGAAGCGATTGTGCCAGCAATGGGTGCGCCGCACCTGCATACTGCAGCAGCTGCACGACGGCGGCCACCGTGTCGGGCGCCGCGAGCTGCTGCCGCAGCGCGTCCAGGTTTGGACCATGCGCCACGTTGTTCGTGAGCCTGTTCGCAGCCGCAAAGCGTCCCTCACGCACTGCACACAGCTCCTCTGCACGGGCAGCACAGGGTGCATCCGCCCAGCGCGACGGCCAGCATATAAACACATAGGGCCTTGGCGAGTCTCCCTACATGGCACAGGACTGGCAGCGCAAGCTGGTGCGGGATCCGCGCGCACCGCCCCGGGTCGTGCAGCAGCGCCTGCCAGACGCCGGCCGCGGCGGGCGTGCCGGTGGCCAGCGCATGGGCCAGGCCGGCCAGCAGGTCCGGGCGCTGGCAGACGTCGGCGTGCACGCCCGCGTCGGCGCCGGCGGGCGGGCACGCGAGCCGCCACAGCAGCGCCGCGGCGCGCTGCCGCCCGTGCGCGCTCCCGCCCGGCGCCAGCAGCTCTGTGAGGGCCTGCCGGGCGCCTCCGCTCAGGAGGCGCCGCCTAGCTGGGAGGCGCGAGGGCGCATAGGGGTGCCGCCACCGCAGTGCTGCACGCCCTGTGGCCTCGCCGCGCAAGGCACGTTTGACGAGCATGTGAGAGACTGCTACGCTGCTAGCCTTGAGTCGCATCCGTGCCGAGCGCGCCCCGCTGCCCCTGCGCCTGCCGCGCAGGCCGGGCGCGTGCGCCGCCAGGCCAGTACGCGCCTGCAGCACGACGGGCCGGTTTGCGGGCAGGCGCGCGAGCGCGGCCAGGCCGCCGCTCGCGGCCGCGACGACCGCGGCCGGGCACGCGCCGTCGGCCAGGCGCCGCGCGAGGCTGGGCGCGCAGCCGGTGCCGGCGGCCGCCAGGTGCGGCAGCTGGCCGGGCGCCGCGGGCGCCGCCAGCGCGTGCACCAGGCATGCCGCTGCGTAGCTCACGCCCTCGGCGTCGCCTGCGGGGGTCAGCGCTCTCAGCCACGGTCATGCGCGCGCGGCAGTACGTCAGCGGCCGCCGCTGCCGGCGCCTGCTGCGCCCTGGCGTTGCGGCGCGCCCAGCGTGACAGGCGGGCCGCCGCCCCAATCGGGTCGCCCTCGCAACTGCATTCATGGCAGGCGGATTGGCGCGGACACCCATGCCCGGAAACACCACCCGTCGGCCGCCTCTTGCGCAGTGCCGGCATGGAGCGGGGACATGCCAGCAGCCTGGGGGCGTGGTGAGCGCCCACATAACACTGAAGGTTTAGGGTACCATACCCTTCCATACTACACCATGCCCTACCCCTACCCTAAGACAAACACACACGCGGGTCCTGACCACTGCTGGGATCATCAGACAGGCGCGGACCGGCATGGTACAGCGGCTCGAGCGCCACGAGCGGCGCGGCCGCGCCGCGCGCGGCCGTCGCGGCCGCGCACAGCGCGCCAAACACGCGCGCGTGCGCGGCAGCGCTGCTGCGCGCCAGGAACGCGAGCGCCAGCGCGGCCTGCTCGCGCGCGGGCGGCGCAGGCGCCGCCAACAACCGCGCCAGCGCCTCCGCGCCGCCTGCCGGCCGCAGGTCGAGCCGCTGATAGACGGTTGTGAGTCATTCCTTCGTTTGTTAATTGGTCGGCGCCGTTGGACTGCCAAGTAACTGTCTGGGTGACTGGCGGGACCCAGAGCACCTGAGCGTGAATCAGGTAGCAAACAGACACACTGGGCAAAGGTGGTCAAGAGTGTTTGGCGGGGCACGGCGTGTTTGCAGGAACCTTGCGTTTCTGCAAGCAATGGCTTTCTGTGCCTCCCTGCCGGCTTTCAAACGGCCTGTCTTATAGCATACTGCTCCATGCACTGAGCTTGTATGCAGAGCACTGTACGTTTCCGTCACCATACAAAGACAGTGGCTGCAACAAACCTATGATTCAGGGCAGGGGTGCCGCAGACCGTTCCCTGCAAATTGTACCGGCCCCTCAGCCGTAGCCATGCAGCGCTGCAGAGCAGCCTGCAAAGGGCATGCATGGTGGGCCGTGCTACTCGTAAGCTCTTCACACCGGTCTGGATCAGGTGTGCACGGGCGGACTTCCCCCTGAAGGGCACACCCGCTTCGCAGACGGCCGCGCCGCGCTCGGGCGTGTTGACCAGGCGCCGCAGCGCGGCCGCGGCGCCCTCGGCCAGCTCCGCGTGCGCCAGCAGCCGCACGAGCAGCGCGGCCGCGCCGCCGTCCGACGCCGCGCGGCGGCACGGCTCCTCGGCGGCCAGCTCTCGCAGCTGCCACAGCGCGTAGTTGCTCGCGCTGCGGAAGGCGGGTATCTGCACCAGCGCACGCTCAGCTCAGCAGTGCCCTGGTGAGTGTCGCCGCACCTGTGCTCCTGCGCTGCGCGCTTGCACTCACTGTCGGATCGTGCGCAAACCAATCACCGGTCTGGCAATCCAGTAGCAGCAGATGCCTGGCATCTGCTGGCTGCTGATCACTAGAAGTCAGCACAACACACTTCTGCATACTGTGCCTGGTGCGGCGACGGGCGTATGGGCGGTGGGCGCAGCTCGCAGGGAACCTGCCCCAGTGCCTCGCAGCTGTGACGGCAGGCACTGTCCCGCGCACCTCCATGCTAGGGGCCTTGAGCCGGTTCAGGATGTCTGCAACCTGTGCAGTTCCGGTCTGCGGCCCAGTGGCGCTCAGGTTCGGATACCGCTCGCCGTTGGCATGCGCTCCGCCGCTGCGAGTCTGCTCCTCGCGCCAGGAGGCGATGCAGCCCTTCAGCGCAAAGTTGGTGACCAGCTGTGCAGTCACCAGCTCCTTTGTCGTCAGGGGACATATTTTGCGCCCGCGCTCCAGCCATGCGACTATCGACTTGCGGTCGTACGTCTGCCCGGTCTCGACCAGGATCACAGGGTCCTCCATTACTTCCTCAGAGATAGGACAAAGGAACTCTGGGGGCGCCGCCCGGTGTTCGGCTTCTTGAACCATCGCGCTTTTGCAAATGCAGGTAACGGTGCACAACTGCTGTGCCTGGTGCGCTACATGACACGCGCAGGACGTCAAAGTTGCCGGCAGAGCACTTCTTGGCTGGAGTTGCCGCAGTGAGAATGCAAGAGCAAGCTTGCAAGCTAGGTAGGGGCCAGATGCATCCAGCTTGCCAGCCTTTGCTACAATGTCCTGGATCTAGGCCCTGAGGCAACTTCCTGATCAGGGCAACTTGAGACCATCAACAGCATGCTGACATCCAGACAATCGAGCGGTGCAGTGGTGCATGCGACGGGCGACGCCTCCACAGTCCTCACTCCGCCCTTGGCCGGACGTTCAGGTAAATAGCTGCACGCCACAACAGCAGGCCGCAAGTTAGCATGCGCCGTGTGTACAAGCTGCGTGTCACAGGATGCGAGTGGCTCGCCAGACGACCGGGAAGCGCACCCGGGCCAAGGATGGGAAGGCAGGAGAGGACCGGCAGCCACTTGTCCCTGCGCGCGCCCCGCCCCCAGGACGCTCAGCCAAACCATGTCAGGGCCGCGCCACTCCACAGCCTCCTACATGACGTTCCTCTTGACCCCGCAGCACATAAAGAGGTAACCGCCCAGAGCCCGATGACGTCCGGCACCACGCTGCGCAGCAGCCGCAAGCTGACACAGCACAGCTGAGCATGCGGGGTGCGGTTGCGGCCGTGGCCGCGCAGGGCGGGCGGGGTGGCGGGGTGACAGGCAACGCACCGCTGCCCCGGCTGCTGTGCTGCACATCGGTCTACACACGGCAGGAGCATGGCAGCATCAGCGTCAGCAGGGCTGGAATGGCATAGGGATAGCGTTGCCCCCCTCCACAAGCGCAGAGGAGCCGCGCACCGCGCGCCCCAGCCGCGGCGCTGCGCATCGTTCCACATCCAGAACGGGCAGAACAGCGTCAGCGCGCCGCAGTCCAGCGTGGTCACGTGCACAAAGCGGCTCTCGTCAAACAGCTTGATGTACTGCGCCCAGGCCTGCCCGGGCGCCGCCGCCGCCTGGCGCGCGCGCTGCCGGGCTCGCGCGCGCCGTCCGGGGCATGGCCAGCACGTTGTGAGGCGGCGCCAGCTGCTGTCCCGCACACTAACACAGACCGGCAGGCTCGGCAACCGCGCAGAGCAGCGTGTGTCCTGACGACTCTTAGCAGCCACATGGTGATGTCCTGTGCAGGCGCTGCGGCACCCCGCACTGGTGTTTGCCCATGGCAGGGGCAAGGCACAGGCTGTCAGTCACATACCTACCGCACAGCGCTCTGAGCAGTGGTGCAGGAGGTGAGCAGGTAGGCAGAGGTCAGAGAGTGCCTCGGGTGCGTTGCTGCGGTCTGGCACAATACTTCTCGCACGTGGCAGCCTCCTGGGCCGCTGCGCCGCGCGCGCGCCTGCCCCAGCGTCACGACCGTGGCAAGCAGCAGCAGGGCCGCGGTGACGCGCGACTCGGTGATGCGCAGGCTCAGGTTGCGCCAGCCCTTCAGGTCGGCCGCGCGCGGCGGCGCGACCACGTCGCCCGCGGGCGTCCACAGCGCAAAGTACGGCCCCAGCGCCAGCACGCCCAGGGCGAAGGACAGCCCGACGAACGGCCACGCGGGCACCTGCGCGTCGCGCGACGTAGGGCACAGCCTCAGTGCCAACAAGCTCGGTAACAACCAGCCGCGCAGGTGCCAGGCCGGCACCCGCTTGCTGCTCGCACCTGCTTGCGCCGCGAGCACAAAGGGTGACACCAAACCCACCTTTGCCCAGAGTGAGTCGTTCTGTGGCACAGGTCTCTCTGCAAGGGGTTGACGCTCACCCTGTTCCCGCTCCTGGCAGACGGCACCAGGATGCTGGTGTAGATAGCCGGCCACACGCCCATGATGTTGAACAGCTGCGTGAAGACCGCATTCACGGGCGTGCCGTCGCTGGCGCCCAAGCCGACCAGCTTCTGCGCACAGCAGCAGCCATGGTTGGCACCTGCCTGTGCACACCTATGTGTGCACGTCTACAGGCTCAACGAAAGCAAGTGCTGGGCAAAGCAGCAGTCGCCAGGCTCTGCAGGCGCAAAGGTGAAAACCTTGGTTCACGGCGCGGTTGCGCTGAAGGGCCACAGCTGGGAGCTAACAAGTGGGGCAAGGGGCGGCCGAAGTGATGTCAAGTATGGGAACATAGCTAGCCGTCAAGACATATAGCTCGAGTGGGAAGCCAGTGCCTCTGTGGCGCACCTCCAAGAAGTACTGGTCGCGCAGGGGCGTCTGGTTGGGGCTGAAGAGGATGGCGTAAGCTGCGCAGCAGCCAGCAGCCGCCCGTCAGCACGGACGCCGGCGCAGGTCGAGCAAGACGGGCGCCCGAGCGGCGGGGCCCACCCACGAACGCTGCCCACAGTGCCAGCCCGGCGGCGCTGCTGCCCAGCGTCCCCGCGCTGGAAGCAGCCTGCGCAGCGGAGCCGCTCTGGTCCGCGAGCTGCTCAGCCTGCTCGGACCGCTCGCTGGTGCCGCGCACGGCATGCGCTGCATGGCCCGCTCCGGCTTGCCTCCTGAACAACCAGGGGGTTGCGCTGCGGAACACATCACTTTGTCAGGCGCTTGGTCATATGCCAAGAGTGCACGACAAAGCTTGCACCGCAAGGAACTCCACTTGACACATGGGAGAGGAGGAAGCAAGCCATGGCTCTCACACCTGTTGCTGTACATGCAGGGGCGTGCGGCGGCGTTCCTAAGGGCGCAATGCCTCTTCAAAGAAAGCTGATGTCTCCTTCCTGTGCCCGCTACGCTCTGGTGCGAGCACTGCTGTGGCAACACGCCGGCCAGCATGGCTACTGCAGCTTCGGACTGAAGCACCGCAAAGTAGCTCAAGAAAGCAGCACTGTATACATCGACCGCACTGAGCCACAGACACGTTGGACTCCGAGGGACGTCTGGGGTGGACGGTCAGGGTGGAGTGGCAGCCCTCCCCTCTGCACCAGCCTCCCGGGCAATTGCAGCATGCTTGTAAATTATAAACATGTGCTGCATATCTCTGGCCCGGCGCTGGTCTCACACCCCGACCTGCGCCGTCACGGCGCGCCCTGCCGCTCGAAGCGCGCATACATGTCCAGCTCGGCCGCCGTCGGCGGCGCGCTAGGCGGCACAGCGGCCAGCGCGGCCTCGAAGTGCGGCGCGCGCACTACGGCGGCGCCCAGGTCCTCCGTAAGCGCGGCCAGCGCCGCCTCGCGCACGACGGCCGCCAGGTCCGCGCCTGTGTACCTGCCGCCCTCGCCGTGCAGGTCATTGGCCCTGCAGCCTGCCTAACCCCAACCCTGCCCTCTCGCGCCAAAAATGACCTGCCAGAAGGCAAGCAGCCTGCAGGCAGTGATGCTGCCTGCAACCCACTGGCAGAATGTGAGCAAGCGCACTACACTCTTTTGCAGCAGGCACACACATAGTTTGCACATGAAGGACACCATTGCTGCCTGGTTCTTGCCGTAGGCCCACGCGCTTGCCAGCGTCGCATCCTCGGAGTATTCAGTCTGGGCCGGGAACGAGCTGCGCTCTCAGGGAGCGATCAGCGCAGGCCACAGCAGGTTGGGCGCCGCGCGGCGCGCCCGTCGGTGCGCTCCGCGAGCGCGGCGAGGCACACGTCCGGCGCGACGGGCGTCCGGCGCGTGTGCACGGCCAGGATGGCGCGCCGGCCGGCCGCGTCGGGCGGCGGCACGCGCAGCGCGCGGTCGAAGCGCCCCGGCCGCAGCAGCGCCGCGTCCAGCCGGTCCGGCCGGTTGGTGGCCGCGAGGACGACAACCCCGCCGCGCGCCTGGGCGCGGTGCGGGCGATGGACATGCGTTTGGTGGCCACGAAAAGCCCGCAAACGTGCATTTGGTGGCCATATAGCGGACGGCGACGCCCCTTGCGTCGTATCACAGGCCCTGCTCCGCATTGTAGGCCCCTTGCTGGGTGTGCACCCGGCAGGGTTTGTAGGGTTGTGTAGCGGGCGCCGAGGCCGGGGCCTGCGGCAGGGCCTGCAGCGCCCTGGGCGCGCATGTCAACTCCAGCACAGGCCTGGACCGCCAGCGCGCGTCAACGGGCGTGCAGCCACCACAAGGACTGCGGGTCTGGCAGCCAGGCTGCACGATGCGGACTGCAGGCTGGGCACAGGTTGCCGCACACAGGCGCTGCTCCCCGGCCAGTTTGTCCTTCGACTGCACGGCTGAATCGAGGCGGGCAACCTGCAGGCCATCCATCTCGGTCAGCAGCTGCGCGAGCACGCGGTCGCCGGCGCCGCCGCCGCCGCCGCCGCCGACGCCGCGCGCGCCGGCGAGGCCGTCGATCTCGTCGAAGAAGATGACGGCGGGCGCGGCGCCGCGCGCGCGCGCGAACAGGCCGGCGACCGCGCGCTCGCTGTCGCCCACGAACTTGCTGAGCAGCTCGGGGCCCTTGACCGCCAGGAAGTTGAGCCCCGACTCGGCGGCCACCGCGCGCGCCAGCAGCGTCTTGCTGCACCCCGGCGGCCCGTACAGCAGAATGCCGCGCGGCGCCTGCGCGCCCGGCGCGCGGCGTGCCACCCGGGCGGCGGGCCCAGGGTATGAACCGAACGCACAGGGTAGGAGCTGGTCTCAGGTAGGCGCGCGGCTAGAGCGCGGCGCACGGTCCGTGTGAGTGGGCGCGCGCGCCTGCACTGCGCCATAGACACCCTCTGTGACCCATCGGCCGTAAATGGGTGCACCGGTCCACGGGGCACACGCCCGCGCGCCCACAATCAGGCAACTGCACAGCCGCCCCTTCGAGGCGGACTAAATGAGCCGCGCGCGCGCGCACCCGCGCGCCGAGCCGGGCGAGCGCGTCGGGGTGCCGCTGCGGCCACTCCACGGCCTCGGCCAGGCGCTGCTTGATGTCGGCGAGGCCGCCCACGTCCGCCCAGCGCACCGCCGGCAGCTCCAGCGCCTGCTCGCGCAGCGCGCTCGGGCGCACCAGTGTCTGCGCCACGCGCATGTCCGCCGCGGTCACCTGCGGCCGCGCGCGCCCTGCTCACTGCACATACCCTGCTCGGAAGCATCGTGTGCTACTTGCACCCCAAGGCGCATGCTTGCATGGCAGACCCCGTCAGATTGTGCCCAACACTGTTTGCGCCTCGAGGCACATGTTCGCATGATGGGCCTCGGCAAGGTCCACGTGTCAAGGTAGGATTAGCGTTATGGACCCTGGCGCAACCATGCATGCGGCGACACCTGCAGATTGGTCAGCAGGCGGCCAAGGTAGTGTAGGGCAACGGATCCTGGCGCAGTCAGGCACGCGGCGGCACCTGCAGCTCAGCGAGCGGGCGGCCCCCGCGCCGGGCGGCCACCGCGCGCCGCAGCGCCGCCAGCGCGGCCGCCTCGCACAGCGCGGCGAGGTCCGCGCCCACGAAGCCGTGTGCGGCGGCCGCTAGTGCGGCCACCTCGGCCTCGCCCAGGCCGTGGCGCAGCCGGCGCAGCTTCACCCTGCCCGGCCGACCGGGACACATGACATCGGGCCGGGTGGCTGTCGGAGGAAATTGACGTCTCACCATCAAATGCTACCTCTGCAGCACCCGACCTGCTGGGCTTGGGCTGGCGGCGGACAGGGAGGTCTCAACCTGCGCGGGCGCACGGCATGTGAGCGTGGTCCGCCGCATACCGCATGCGAGCATGGAGGCCAGAGTGCTCTGATCACGGCGCGGCGGGGGCGAGCGGGAGGGGCCTGAGCGCACCGCACACCACACCTCCTCACACCTGTTGTCTCGTCTCGTCCGCACAGCACTCCTGGCTGAAAGAAGAGGACAAGACAAAGGCGTAAGCACCGCAGGGACCCCTCCTCCGCCACTGCTGCCGCACACGCTTGCCCCGACCGTCCGTACTGTCTGGCCTGGCAGGCTGGGGTATAGGTAGTCCATATGTGTTAGGGTAGGGTTAGGGTTGGCACCGCAGGATGTCCGCGCGGTCGGCGGGCGAGGGCACGCCGACCTCCAGCTCGCGGTCGAAGCGGCCCGGGCGCCGCAGCGCCGCATCCAGCGCGTCCGGCCGGTTGGTGGCCGCCAGGACGACCACGCCGTCGGCCGCGCCCGCGCCGCCGCCGCCTGCCGCAGGGCCGCCAATCATGGGCAGGCGGCTGTGTTGGGAGTATCAGAGCCCTCACCGCGGTGGCGGCTGTCGCAGTGCATGTGCATGATGGCAAACAAGGTGCGAGTGTAGGGCCCACAGCTGCTCTCACTGGGTATGAGTCGGACTCGCCAGACTGCCAGCACGAATGGCAGCATCCAAACTTCACCAAAGCAGGTACCCATGCCAGGCATGTCTCGTTGCGGCGCTCTAGCACCACCACAGCATCTGTCACACAGTCCATGCTGCACGCTGCGCTCGGCCCAAGGACTGCGCGCTCTGCAAGCCGTCGAGCGCGGTCAGCAGCGTCGTCACCACGCGCGCAGCCATGTCGCCGCCCGCGCTGGCGCCTGCACAGCACACGCGAGTCTGGGTGCAGCTGCGACACCCACGCACAGCCGCACGACTGCCGCGAGCAGCAGGCAGCGCTGTAAGGCAGGGGCCGCACTCGACAGCTCCCTTTCCAAAACACTGCCCCTAGTACGAGCGGAGCCTCACTATGCATGTGCTGTGACACCGCCAAGAAGGGGAGCCAGCCAGACGGGCATGTAAGCGCCGCACAGCGCACAGCGTCGTGCAGGGACGACGCACCTGCGCCGGGCCCGCCGGCGCCGCTCGCGTCGCCGCGCGAGGGCGCGAGCGCGTCCAGCTCGTCGATGAACACGACCGACGGCGCCGCGGCGCGCGCGGCGGCAAACACGCCCTGCAGAGCGACGCGCGCTGATCAAATGCGCTGGCCGTCGCATGCTTGACGGGGCCGCGCTGCCGCATCGGGCCGCGGCTGCGCGGGCGCCAGCCGCTGGCAGCGTGCGCCGTGGGAGCCGCAGAGGGGCTCCTGAGTCCATGGACAGCTGCCCTGCCCTCACAGATGCCAGCATCGACCACCGCACAGGCGTCACTGGATCATTAGACGAAAGAAGCTCCGCAACTCCCCAACGGCCTCGCCATGCTGCATACTCGCAGGAGCATCAGACAATGGTGCTGCACTCAGACGATGGGGACGAACTCATGACAGACACGATAAACACGAACGAGCGTCCATGGTCACAGGGCACCCTGAGCGCGGGCTCCCGCGCTCGCCAGCAGGCCGGCCTCGCTGGCGCCGTAGAACTCGGACACGACGTCCGGCCCGTTCAGCACGAACAGGCGCGCGCCGGCGTCGGCGGCCGCCGCGCGCGCCAGGCCCGTCTTGCCCGTGCCGGGTGGGCCCCACAGCAGCACGCCGCGCGGGGGCCGCACGCCGAAGCGCGCAAACAGCTCCGGCGCCTGCGGGCATGAGTGCGCGCATGGGCTTCTGCAGCAGAGCAGGGCATGATGGCATCAGTGCGCATCCTGTGCCCGTGCCGAGCGCAGTGTGAACCGTGGTGCAGTATCCAACATATCTTCAGTCAAGGCCAGTAGGCACCTGACATGGCTAGTGAGGCTGCCTGATAGTGGCGACCGCCATCTTGCCAACTGTACCGTGCTCGCGTGCGTGCGACCTCACTCTCCCCAGCGAGCCTGTCTGTATGCCCAAGGCATTTGGGGACTGTCACGTGGCTGCATCACTGCCTGCAGTGTGATTGCTTTCAGCGGTGGTCGCACCCGCAGCGGCAGCGCGACCAGCTCACGCAGCGCCGCCGCCTGCGCGGCCACGCCGCCCAGGGCGCCAAAGCCCTCGCACGCCGCGGCCGCGCCGGCCTCCGCCGCCCGCCGCGCGGCCTGCGCGGCGGGGCCGTCGGGGCCGCCGCCGACTGCTTCGGCCGCCGCCTCGCCCGCCGCCGCGGCCGCGCCTGCCTGGCGCGGCGCACACCGTGGGGGCCTGCGCGCCTTGCGGGCCGCGCATCCTGGGGCACCGCTGGCGAGGCTGCGGGCCGCGCGGGCTCCGCACCTGCTCCCTGGTGAGCGCCGCGGCGGCGCCCTGCCCCGGGGTATCACCGCTGTCGCCGCGCCCGTCCTGCGCGCCGCCGCCGCCCTCGCCGGCCCCGCTGCAGGCCAAGCGGACCGCGGTCGCGTCCCCGACCAGCGCTGCTGCGCCCCAGGGCGCGCCCGAGCCAGAGCCGGCGCCCGAGCGCGGGCCACCATCCGCCGGCTGCTCGTCAGCCTCCACGCTGGCCACGACGGCCAGGCACTGGCGGCCGAGCAGCGGCAGCAGCACCGGGTTGCCCGGCAGCAGCGCGCGCCTGCGCGGACGAGGGCAGGCGCTCGGGGAGCGCTGGCTGCTCTGGGGTTGCATGCGAAGCTTGCTTTGGGCCAGTCGCATGCACAATGCAGGCGATCACAGCGCACAGCGCATGTCTCACATACAGGAGAAGGCGCGCAGGACCTCACCTAGCTTGTATGAGCCGCACATCAAGCGGCTTTAATCTGTCTCCCTGACAGACGTGTTAAGATTCACAGATGCATGCTGCCTGCGTGCCGGTGCTGATTGTAGGTGGCGCAGCTCTTGAGGACATGCTGCAAGTGGAGACGGCATAACGTACTGCCTTGCACTCTCAGTGCCAGTCCAGGAAAGATAGGGCGTGAAGAGCGGCGCGCGCCGCCGGGAGGACCCAGGCCTGCAGCGGGGCCGCTGCTTGCGCACCCGCGGAGGTGCCGCGCGGCCAGCAGCTCCAGCAGCTGCGCCGCACGCCCGCCGCCGCCGCCGCCGTCGCCCAGCTGCCGCAGCACCCACTCCGCAGCGGCCGGCGCCAGCGGCGCCGCGGGCGGCGGCGGCTGCGGCCTCGCAGAACTCGACGCGGGCGACGCGGCCCTCGCGGCGGGGCTGCCAGGGTAGGGTGCGGGACCCTGAGGCCCTCCCGCACCCGGCTCCGGTGGCAGCACGGCGGGCGCGCGCGCTGCCGCGTCCAGCACCAGGCGCAGGCGGACGCGTGCGGCCGGCCGATGCCCGCCGCCGGGGCCGGCGCCGGCCGGCGCGGCGGGGCAAGCGTACAGCGCCAGGGCCGCGCCCGGCGCCGGGCGGCCCAGCGTGGCCGCGAGCTCGGGCGACGCGAGCGCGCCGCCGCGCGGCAGGCGCGGCAGCGGCCAGGCGCATGCGAGCAGCGCGCGGCCGCCCGCGCGCCCCGGCCCGGGCCCGCCGCCTGACGCGCTGGGCGCGGCGCCGCCCGGCGTGTGCGCACCGTCCGCCGACCCTGCCCCCGGGCCTGCCTCCGACGGCTCGGGCGCCAGCCCCGCCGCGCCGCACAGCGCCGCCAGGCGCGGCCAGAGCGGCGCCGGCGGCCGGGCGCTCCCGGACTCGCTGGGCAGCAGCGGGCGCGCGCTGGCGCCCTGCCCGTCGCGCTCCGCGCCGGGCGCAGCCAGGCCCACCTGCGGCGGCGCCCCAGGCTGTGCGGTCCTGTCTCCCTTAGAGCTAGCGGACGGAAGCAACAGGGGTCTGCCGGCGGGGCGGGGAGCGCGGCGGGCGCAGGGGTTTCAGCGACGGGGTTCACGGCGACCAGGTCGGCGGCGGCGAGGCGCGCGGCGTGCATCGCGTCCGGCGGCAGCCACAGGCGCAGCTCGCTCGGCGGCGCGGCCGGCGGCATGGCCGCGCACAGCTGCACCGTGAGCAGCGGGGCGCCTGCGTATCCAAGCATTGGTCCGCTGCTCGGCGCAGCGGAAACACGAGGCGGCCGCACAGGCAGCAGCGTCGTGGCTGTGAGGGTGCAGACGCGGTCGGGTCACACATGGAAAAGCGTCTGCAGGGCCGTGCAGCTCCTCGGCCCCGCTCCCGGGAGTGGCAGGCGACACGGCGCCCGGCGAGCTGCGCTTTCTGTGCTTCTTGCCGGGCGTGGTCATCGCTGTGGCACCCCGCGTCTGTTTGCTAGACCTCAGTTGAGACAATGCTTTTTGTTACTGGTCAGTGAGGGGCCCAATGTCGGCATAGGTGCGAGTTTCGAAACGTGTCCGGCCTCCTGCACACTGTGACAGGCTATGCCTCATTGGTGCACATGCACACAATGTTTTTACACACACTTAGCAAAGTGCATATGAAGATGGGCTCTATCAGCTCAATGGGTTATAACTAGCTAATTAGCTCCAGTCGGAAGAGAGCTAAGCGGGTAGGGTGGCCTGCAGGTGCTCCCGCGCGGGAGAGGAGAGATGGTGGCCTCGATCCTACCTGGCTTCCAGTAGCGCATCGTCGCATTGCAAGCAGATCTGCATGCTGCCGTCTGCCAGAAGCCTGGCAGTTTGATGTTGGACGCGCGCCGCGGGCTGCGGCGCCCGCGCCGGTGGCCGTGCAGGCGGGCTGAGCGCGGGAGGTGACCCGGGCGCGGACGATGGCCGGCCCGCCGCCGGACGTGCCCTGGCTGGTCCC
>JAABUY010004712.1_pt1 | contig 14104 bp, 23 predicted proteins | sample 5560271 | NCBI WGS metagenome assembly JAABUY01 (sample SAMN10711886, study PRJNA513374) | rock metagenome | isolation source: Antarctica rocks | place: Antarctica: Victoria Land, University Valley
ACAGCTCCAAGACGCTGGTGCAGGATGGCAACCGGGCCTATCTTGAGGCAGCCGCCAATATTGTGACAGACCCTGTGTTGGCAGCACTAGCATGCAACACCTTTCCTAGCATTGCTGGTGATGAGGCAGCTCAACGGGCCTGCACCATAAGGCATGGCTGTGTATTTTAGTGCATGCAGACAGGTATGGCCACGCCCGCACATGAAACATATAACAGGCTTCAACCAGCACACAAAGGATGCACTCAAGCAGTCATGATATGCATGATTTGATACACGCATTTCGTTCGCTTGCGCAACTCATGGCTGAGAGCGAGAGGCCTGCATCAGCTTTGCGGCAAGCTATAACCTGCAAACCATGCAGACAGGTCTGACAAGTCTGCATGTCTACCGCCACCTCATAAGCAGTATAGACATCTTCCACACGGTACCATGATACCAGACCATTGCCTAACACATGACTTACTTTCGGTTTTTTCATGAATGATAGTTGAGCAGCGAAACTTGCGCTGCACAGCCAGGCTGGGGCGGCTGCGCAGGCTGGCTAATGAGCGTCCAACCATTGTCAAGATCTCAAAATGTGATCCGCCCATCCCGCTGCGCGCGGTAACGCAAGGTGGGCATATTTACACATTCGGCATGCCAAGCTACGCTAAGCTACCCTAACAAACGTTTGCGGTTAACCCCTCTCTGCACCTGAGCAGCACCGCTCCATCATTCCTGTTGATTACAAAGTACTCTAGGAGCTCACATCCAGCTGTTGTGGCCCAAGATGTATGCAATCGCGAACCTGCCGGCCAGGGCTGCTGCGCGGGTCAGGGCGATCGAGGCGGGCGCTCCAATGCTGGCTGCCGCAGCAACGGGTCCCCTGCGGTTGCTGGACCTGAGAGACCCCGACACGGCAAGTATGCTCAAGACCATCATCACGCCCGACCTGCTACGACCTGAGGACATAGAGGAGCGCTTTCCGCTGCGCAAAGCGCAGCTCATCTACAATGAGCCTCGCACTCTTGCAGTGCTGGCCACGCTAGTCAGCTGTGTGAGGCGCATCGCGTGGGAGGACCTCCTTGTTGAGCGACAGCTTCACGAGGATGATGGCCTATTAGAGATGGTAATATATACAGTGCAGACACTGTGCCTGCTGCTGGCGGGCCCGTTCTTCATATGCCAGTGCAAGGCCTGCGAGGGCCCCAAGCATCGCAAGGCGATGCGCGAAGCTGCAAAGAGGTGAGCCTGCGCGAACGCGCTCGCTTTCGTCTGCACCTTGGTGTGTGCGCAAGCGCGCACTTGGCAGACTGGCGCCGCCCCTCTTCAAAGCAGCGTGTGTCCTGCGCACAGGTACGCACAGTTCGACGTATACGGCCTGGCCGCAGGCCTAGCCACGTCGTGGGCAGCGCTGGCTAAGAGCAGCCCCGAGCTTCTACACGACTCCTTGGCATATGATGTGCTCCTCACCTGCGCAGGCTTGCTGAAGTGGGTGAGCCTTCTGCCTGTCCTGCTTGCTGTGCCAGGCAGTTCTGCACAGGTTGCGCCACGGTAGGCGCGCGACGCAGGTGGTCTCTGAGTGGTGTCACATCGATGAATCAGACGTGTGGGGCGAGGCTGCTACGTCTGCTTTCTGGACGCAGTACTGCCCGGGCCTCACGGCGCTGCTCCTGTGGCTGACCAGCGCTCCAGTCAACCGGCCGCCCCGCAGATTCGCGTCGGGGGCTGCGGTCGTTGGCCGGTACGAGAGCGCGCTCGCGTTGTCCTCTCGGGTGCGCACCGCTGTGTATCCCAGTCCAGCAGCGCTTGCAGGCAGCACCTGAAGATGTGCGCTGGGCCCGCCGCAGCACTTGTACAGCAGGGCCTGCCTGTACGGAAGGCTGAGCACTGCCGGCAAGGCTCCGCATGCCGCATACCTGACGACCTTCTGCAGCGCTGCCGGGGGCCGCCTCCTGGTCCGCGTCCTAGAGCAGGGCATGCCCATGCGCGGTACGCGTCCGTCGCGGCCCACAGGCCGCGCAGCTCCTGCGTGTCACAGTCATTGCAGTGCCGCATGCAGAAAGCGAGCATGCACCCTAAACCTAGCTCTTGCAGACAGCAGGCCGCGCTCCCGCAGGCGGCCCGCGCGAGGCCGTGTACGCCTGGGAAATGACGCTGACCGGCATCGACCGCGCGCTGGTGGCGCTGGACGCGCTGGACGAGCCGCAAGCAACCCTGCTTGACCCAAAGGCGGAGCGGCGGCTGCACGCCCTGCTGGCCGAGCGAGGTGGCGCCGCTGCTGCTGCGCTGCCTGCAGACGTGGGAGGGCGGTGCGGGCGCCTTCGGCTGGCTGTGGGGTATGGTGCAGCGTGCCTGCAGCGCGGCTGCCCTGCTTCGGTGTTCCTCCGGAGGGCGCCGTGTGCGTGTACTGGGGCTTTGGCTGGTTCTCATGCATGCTGCTCTGGTCTGGAGTCCACTGGTGGGGCTGGGCCGGTGCGGTTCGGGGTGCCCGCAGGCGCGCAGTTGCCGTGCGCGCCAGCCCTGCAGCTGCCATGCACAGATGCTAGGCTATGCCTGGGCGGTCCAAGGGCAGGTCCCAGTACCGGCGCGGTCCCAGGGGCGGCACACCAGCTTGCAAACTGCGCACCGGCTCGGCGTGCTGCAGGCCAGCAGCTCGTCCCCGAGGAGATCGCGTGCGTGTGCAGCACCGCGCTGGGCAGCCTGCTGGCGCGCACGCGCGTGAGCGAGCGCATGCCCGTGGTGAAGATCATTGGCGGCATGCGCTGCCTGTACGCCATGCTGCAGTGGACGCTGCGGCGCATCACAGAGCTGGCGCGCCATGGGCGAACCGCGCGCAAGCAGGCAGCAGCGCCGATGCACGTGGCGCATGCGCTTGCGCTGGCAGCCAACTCTGCGCTGTCGCTCCGCCGGAGCTTCATGCATGGGCCGGTCCCTGCATGCAGCGCAGCAGCCATGTGCCTCCAAGCTAGCCATCATCACAGGCCGGCGCACCTCGTTGCTAGCCGCCATGCCTGTGCAAGGGGGTCACTAGCGCTTACCACTGGGTTGGCTGGCAAGTCATCTGGCAGTCAATGCTCGCGTTGGGTCCCTGCCGCGAGCTGCATCCGATGGCGCGGCTGCCCCGCGCAGAGCGCAGACGAGGCGAGCGCGCCGTCGCGGGCGTCGCTGAACATCACGTTTGAGCACGCGCTGCAGCACACGTGCGGGAGGCTCGCCCGTTGCCACTGGCCCTGGTTGCGGCTGGTGCGACCCCGCACCAGCGTATGCCCAGGGCAGGCGCGCACCCTCTGCGTTCGGCATGGCGCATGGCTTCACGTGGCTCACCAGGATCGCGCTGCATGCCAGGGCCTGTGCACCCTCAGGAGCGCGCTCTGTGCTGTACTGCACTCGTAGAGCATGATGGCGGGGCTGCACGTGCGGCGCTCACCTTGCAGGCTGTTGTTCGTCAGGTGGATGAAGGGGTTTCGCATGACGACGCCGGACGACGCGATGCCCTGCTCCCCCTGGCCCTTGCCGCCATGGAGGCGGCGCTCCGGCGCTTGCCGGACACGCTGGGCTGCGCGGAGATGCGCCGCGAAGGCAAATTCGCCTATCACGTGCGCTCACCGCGGCGCCTCAGTCCCTGCCATCCCATGGCGGCGCGGTGCCTTGCGCACACTGACCGCCGCGCATCCGGTTGCGCTCTGAGCATGCTGGCAGGGCTGGTGTTGCAGGCGCGCCCGGCGCAAACCCTAACCTGCGCTCAGCGGGCTCGCGCGCAGGCGGTGGGGCATGCGGTGGAGGTGCTGCTGTGCCTGGGCGCATGCAAGATTGCCCCGCCGGCTGCAAGGGCGCTGCTCTCGACGCTGGCCAAGCTGTTCGCGATGGCGCATGCGCCCGGCTCCGCCCTCTGCGCAGAGCTGCGGGTGCGCCGCATCGGCGTCCGGCAGCCGCGGCGGCCCAGCACAGCGCGCCGCGTGCATGCAAATAAACCCGTGTGTGTGCGCTTGTGGTGCCTGACGTGGAGGAGCCGGAACGCGTTCAGGACACCCTGCTTGTTCGAGCAGACGGTACCCGAAAGCCTGAAACCTGGGGAAAAGCCTAATATAAGGAGGGCTGCAGGAGGCGCTCGGCGTCGCGTGCATCGGCTGGGCTCCGGACCTGCTGTGTTCGGATGCGGGCCTCCGCGAGGGTGGCTATGCGCTGCCGGCCGCGCTGGTACCATACGCTGCCGCCCTGCTGCTGCCCGTCCTGCTCCTGTCGCCCGAGCGCGTGCGCGCGCTGGAGCTGCCGCGCCACTTGCCGCTCGGCGGCACCACCCGCGTGTCAGATTTCCTATCCGACCTGCTGGTGAGCAGAGATTGTATTCTCTATGCGCTTCTTGCTGGCGTGGGGCGCGGCCTGGCGTGAATGGTCTCCTGTGCGCCGCAGGGCGCCTGCGGCCGGCTCGCAGCGCGCGGCGGCCCCAAGGAGTGCAGGGCGCTCGTGCCGGCATGCGCGGGCCTGGTGCCGTTTGTTGTCGCGGCGCTGCGCAGGCTGGCCGATGGTCCCTGGAACCCGCCACGTGCGCGCCTCCCTCATGTGCTTGATGGAGCAAGGACTGCCGGGTAAGTGCAGGGTGTCACCTTATAATTTCACCTGCAGCTGCAGAGTACTGTGCTGAGCAGCAGGCGCACGCCGCGTGCCTGCGCACTTAAGGAGAAGCAGTCACAGAGTCTGACCGTGGCTCTGCCCCTGCTGCGTAACGGCCCTGAGCGCGTGAACGAGCTGCGCGCGCGTGGACATGCCTGGCGAAAGTGAGAGGCGCCCACGAGGACATCTGCATGCATGGCTGCCCAGCCAGTGCGTGCAGCGAGGCAGCGCGGGGCGCGCCTGCCGCAGGCCGTGGCGCGGCCGGCGGGGGCGATGACGGCAGCGCGTACTGGGCCTGGATGGAGCGGGCGGAGCGCTGGGTCAGGGAGGCGCTGGAGGGCGCCGCCAAGCTGGGCGGCGCGTCGCGCGCGTTGGCCGCGGCGCTCGCGCGCGCCGGCGCGCTGGGCGCGGCCGACCGCCTGGTGCAGAGCTATGTGGACGTGCGCGAGGAGGGCAGCGACAGCGAGGACAGCGAAGCCTTTCTGTGCGAGGTCCACCTTGAAGAGGTGCTGCTCGCCATCGGGCGGCATCTGCCAGAGGTGCGCGCGCCGCAGGCCGCGCCGCGGCGCCCGTGCTCGCTCCGCTCGCTCTGGGTGCGGGCGGCGCGGCCGGGCTGACACGCTGCGGGCGCCGCGCCAGGCCGCCCCGCTGCTGGCGGACCTGGGCGTTGACAACGACGGCTCCAGCGTGCGCCCTGGTTGCCCCGGCAGCAAGACTTTGCATCGCACGTCATGCGACCTGTCTCCGGCACGCACATGCACATGTGGCCATCACCTGCACAGGCTGAGGCTGGATTTGCGGCGGCGAGCGATGCAGCGCATCCGCACGTTGCCTGCACCCTGCATGCACGCGGAGGGCCCCAAGAGCTCCCTTTTTGCTATCTGCACAGGCAAGTGATGAGGAGTCGGAAGCAAGCAATGCGGCGCAGTCGCGACCAACAAGTACAGACAGTCCACGCACCACTGCGGCGGCCATCGCGCGCTTTGAGGCCGAGGTCGCGCCGCGCATCGCGGCGGAGGCTTTGTCGGAGGTCAGCCTGGAGGACCTGCGCCTGCAGTGTCGCGCGCTGCGGCCCGTGGGCTGCTGGTGTATGGAGTGCGCCCGGCTCTCGCCGCTGCTTGCATCCTGAGGGCCCCTGATGCCGGCTGGTGCCCAGCACAGGGTGGGCGCTGTTTGTGGAGCGCGCCTATTGCGCACGCGCAGGTGCCAAAACCTGTCCGGCATATCGGAGGCGGGCCTGCGGCTGCAGCTGTGCTCCGGCTGCAACACCGCGCGCTACTGCTCACGGGCGTGCCAGAGGCTCGCCTGGCGCGCGTGCCACAAGGGCGCGTGCCGGCGCCTGCACGCGCGCGCTTGACAGGCGCGGCCGCTTGGCCATCCCGTGTCACAGGGAAAGGGCGCCAGCTGCTCTGCAGCCAGTGCATGGTTTCTGCCGTACATGGCGCTCTTTGCTCGCCCTCAGCATCTGATTTCATGCCGGCGGGCAGGAGCGCAGCAGCGCGCCCCACACAATGAGCAGAGGGCCGCCTGGTGCGCGTGGAAGGTGTGGGGGGGGGCTCAGTTTGCAGACGCTGGTGCAGGATGGCAGTCGGGCCTCTCGCAGGCAGCGCCCGATTTTGTGACACGACACTGTATTAGCAGCTCTGGCATTACAAGTTTCTGAGGCATTGCTTGCAAATAGGCAGCTCAACTGGCCTGTGACGACTTGAATGTATTTTCAAGGTATGCAGACAAACTTGCCAAGCCTGGACATGAATAGATAGGCTTGAATCAGCAGACAAAGGATTTGCAGGCTAGTCATGGTATGCTACATGCGTCCCCTTCCATTGGCTTGCGCACTTTCGTCAAGCTGCACATATGGCTGAGAGAAAAGGCCTGCATCCGTTTCGCGGCAGGCTATATTCCACAAACGTGCAGACAGATTGGACAATACTGCACCTCTATGGCACGTCTAAACCTCAAGTTACCCTCAGTAACTGGACATCTCAGACACAATGCCACGAGAACCACATCTTTAAGGACTCATGACTCATCTGCATGCTTGCATGATAGTGCGCAGCGCAACTTGCGCTGCACAGCCAGGCTGGGGCCGCTGCGCAGGCTGGCTGATCAGCGCCCATAATTCGTCAACATCTTATGTATGATCCACGCTCGAATAAGAGTCCCGCTGCGCGCGGTAATGCAGATGGGTGTGCATACACACTCGGACATGGCTGCCAAGCTTAGCTGACCCTACTGACCCTAATAACCCTCTCTGACCTCGTACGGTGCTGTTTGCCATCGAGTAAACGAACTCTCCTTCACATCAGACAGTCCTCAGGGAGCTCAGGTCCAGCTGTGGGTAGCCTAAGATGTGCGCACTGGCGAGGCTGCCGGCCAGGGCTGCAGCGCGGGTCAAGGCGCTCGAGGCGGGGGCTCCAATGCTGGCAGCCGCAGCCACGTGCCCCCTGCGCCTGGTGGACCTGAGAGACCCCGACGCAGCAGCTCTGCTGAGGACTATCATCATGCCCGAGCTGCTGCGGCCTGAGGACATAGAGGAGGGCCTGACGCTGCGCACAGCGCGGCTCGTCTACAACGAGCCTCGTTCTCTTGGACTGCTGGCCACGCTAATCAGCTGCACCACGCGCATCGTATGGGAGGACCTGCTTGCTGCGCGAGGTCTTCCCGTATACGAGCGCTTGCTGGAGATGGTGGTATATACATTGCAAACGATGTGCCTCATGCTGGCGTGTCCGTTCTACATATGCAAGTGCTGCGATGGCCCTGGGCGCTGCGTGGCTATTAAGGAAGCTGCCAAGAGGTGAGCCTGCGCTCGCTTTCGTCTGCACTTTGGGGTGTGCGCAAGCGCGCACTTGGTAGACTGGCGCCGCCCCTATAAAAAGCAGCGTGTGCTTCTGCACGCAGGTACGCAAAGTTCGACATATGCGGCCTGGCTGCAGGCCTGGCCACGTCGTGGGCAGCGCTGGCGGCGAGCTGCCCCGAGCTTCTACACGACTCCTTGGCACATGACACGCTCTTCACCTGCGCACGCTTGCTGGACTTCGTGCGCCTTCCGCCTGTGCTGCGTGCTGTTCCAGGCCACTCTGCACAGGCTGCGCCACGGCAGGCTGCGCGCGACGTAGGTGGTCGGTCACTGGTGCGAGGTTGATGAGTCAGACGTGTGGGGCGAGGCTGCTACGTCCGCTTTCTGGACGCAGTACAGCCCGGGCCTCACGACGCTGCTCCTGTGGCTGACCAGCGCTCCAGCCAGCCGGCCGCTCCGCAACTTTGCGTCAGGGGCTGCGGTCGTTGGACAGTGCGACAGCGCGCTCGCGCTGTCCTCGCAGGTGCGCACTGTTGCATATCCCCGTCCGGCAGCGCTTGCAGGCAGCACCTGAAGATGTGCACCTGGTCCGCCGCAGCACCTGCACAGCAGGGTGTGCCTGTACGACACGCTGAGCGATGCCGGCAAGGCCCCGCATGCCGCATACCTGACGGCCTTCTGCAGCGCTGCCGGGGGCGGCCTCCTGGTCCGCGCCATGGAGCAGGGCATGCCCGTGAGCGGTGCGCACCGCCGCAGCCCAGGCGCGGCGCAGCTCCTGCCTGGCGCCGTTGCAGCGCCGCATGCGGAAGGCGAGCAGGTAACCCTAATCCCGACCCTTGCAGACTGCGGGCCGCGCTCCCGCAGGCGGCCCGCGCGAGGCCGTGTACGCCTGGGAGATGGCGCTGAGCGGCATCGACAGCGCGCTGGACGCGCTCAACACGCCGCGCGCGGCGCCGCTCGACCCGGAGGCGGAGCAGCGGCTGCACGCCCTGCTGGCCGAGCGCGTGGCGCCGCTGCTGCTGCGCTGCCTGCAGGCGTGGGAGGGCGGTGCGGGCGCCTCCAGCCCGCTGTGATGTGCCGCTGCGTGGCTGCAGCGCGCCTCCCTGGCTTGATGTTCTTCCGGAGACCGCCGTGCGCGTGCACGGCGTGCTCTGCGCTAGCTTTCGCTGGGTGCATGTGCATGCCGCGCTGGCCTGCAGTCCACTGGTGGGCTGGGCGGGTGCCCTTCGGGGTGCCCGCAGGCGCGCAGTCGTCATGCGCGCCAGCCCTGCTGCTGCCATGCCCAGAAGCTAGGCCTGTGCCGGTGCCTTTCAAGGCCTTTCCAAGGCCAGTGCCGGCGCGGTCCCAGGGGCGGCACACCGGCCTGCAACCTGCGCACGGCCTCGGCGCGCTGCAGGCCAGCAGCGCGTCCCGGAGGAGATCGCATGCGTGTGCAGCACCGCGCTGGGCGGCCTGCTGGCGTGCGAGCGCGTGAGCGAGCGCATGGCTGTGGGGGAGCTCATCGGCAGCATGCGATGCCTGTACACCATGCTGCAGTGGACGCTGCGACGCATCGCGGGGCTGGTGCGCGCACAGGCGCAGCGCGCGCCCGCAGGCAGCAGCGCCGAGCGAGCGCGGCGCACGCGCCTGCGCTGCCAGCCAGCTCTGCGCTGTGCCCCGCCGCAGCTCCTTGCATGTACCGGGCTCTGCGAGCAGCGCAGCAGCCATGTGCCTGCAAGCCAGCCATCATCGCAGGCCGGTGCACCTCCGTGCCAGCTGCCATGCCTGTACAAGGGGGTCAGTAGCGCTGACCGCGAAGATGGTGCTGCTAGGCGCACGCTTCTGCCGCCCAGCGCAGCGCCGGACTGGCTGGCTAGTTGTCTGGCAGTTGGCGCTCGCGCCGGGTCCCTGCGGCCAGCCGCATCCGATGCCGTGGCTGCCCCGCGCAGAGCGTGGACGAGGCGAGCGCGGCCTCGCAGGCGTCGTCAAGCATCACGTTCGAGCACAAGCTGCAGCACACGTGCGGGAAGCTCGCCCGCTGCCACTGGCCCTGGTCGCGGCTGGTGCGCCCCCGCACCAGCGCATGCCCAGTAGGCGCGCGCACCCTCTGCATACGGCATAACTACAAACCTTCATAAGACGTCATGAGGCTCGCCAGGCTACTTCGGACAGCGCTGCATGCCAGGGCCTGCGCAATTCCAGGAGCGCGCTCTGTTTTGATGCTGCACCGGTACAACAAGACTGTGGATCTGCAAGAACGGTGCTCACCTTGCACGCGGTTATTCGTCAGGTGGATGAAGGGGTTTCGCATGACGACGCCAAGCGACGCGATGCCCTGCTGCCCCTCGCCCTGGCCGCCATGGAGGCGGGGCTGCGGCGCTTGCCGGACGCGCTGGGCTGCGCGCAGATGCGCCACGAAGGCAAAGTCGCCTATCACGTGCGCTCACCGCGGCGCCTCAGTCCCTGACATCCCATGGCTGCGCGGCGACTTGCGCGCCCTCGCCACTGCGCATCTGGTTGCACGCGAGCATGCTGGCAGCGCTAGGGTTGCAGGCGCGCCCGTCACAAACCATGACCCTAAGCTCAGCGGGCTCGCGTGCAGGCGGTGGGGCATGCGGTGGAGGTGCTGTTGTGCCTGGGCGCTTGCAAGGTCGCCCCGCCGGCTGCAAGGGCGCTGCTCTCGACGCTGGCCAAGCTGCTCGCGATGGCGCATGCGCCAGGCTCCGCCCTGTGCGCAGAGCTACGGGTGCGCCGCATGAGCGTCCGGCGGTCGCGGTGGCCCGTCGCAGCGCGCCGCGTGCATGCAAACAAAACTGTGTGTGAGAGCTCTTGGTGCCTGACATGGAGGAGCCTGGGCGCTTCCAGGACACCCTGCTTGTGCGTGCGGATGGCACCCGCAAGCCTATATCCTGCAAGAAAACCCGACATAAGGAGGGCGGCAGGAGGCGCTGGGCGTCGCGTGCATCGGCTGGGCTCCGGACCTGCTGTGCTCGGATGCGTGCCTCCGCGAGATTGGCTATGCGCTGCCGGCCGAGCTGGTACCATACGCTGCCGCCCAGCTGCTGCCCGTCCTGCTCCTGCCGCCCGAGCGCGTGCGTGCGCTGGAGCTGCCGCGCCATTTGCCGCTCGGCGGCACCACCCGCGTGTCAGACTTCCTTTCAGACCTGCTGGTGAGCAGAGATTGTATTCTCTATGCGCTTCTTGCTGGCATGGGGCGCGGCCTGGCGTGAACGGTCTCCTGTGCGCCGCAGGGCGCCTGCGGCCAGCTCGCAGCGCGCGATGGCCCCAAGGAGTGCAGGGCGCTCGTGCCAGCGTGCGCGGCCCTGGTGCCGTTTGTTGTCGCGGCGCTGCGCAGGCTGGCCGACCGTCCCTGGATCCCGCCATGTGCGCGGCTCCCTCATGCGTTTGACTGAGCAGGGACTGCTGGGTGACTGGAGGGGGCCGCCTTGTCATGTTACCAACAGCCGCAGACCGCTATGCTGAGCAAGAGGCGCACGCCGCGTGCCTGCGCACCCAAACATAATCATTCGCAGAGTCTGACTGTGGCTCTGCCCCTGCTGCGCGACGGCCCTGAGCATGCAGTCAAGCCACTCGCGCGTGGGCATGCCTGGCGCACATGAGGACGTCTGCATGCACGCGTCCGCACAGCCGGTGCGTGCAGCGAGGCACGCAAGGCTCGCCTGCCGCAGGCCATGGCGCGGCCGGCGGGGGCGATGACGGCAGCGCGTACCAGGCCTGGAAGGAGAAGGCGGAGGGGTGGGTCAGGGAGGCGCTGGAGGGCGCCGCCAAGCTGTGCGGCGTGTCGCGCGCGCTGGCCGCGGCGCTCGCGCGCGCCGGCGCGCTGGGCGCGGCGGACCGCCTCGCGCAGCGCTTCGCGGACGCGCACGGGGAGGGCAGCGGGAGCGAGGCCGGCGAAGTGTTTGTGCGGGAGTGCATGGAGGACGTGCTGCGCGCCGTCGGGCGGCACCTGCCAGAGGTGCGCGCGCCGCGGGCCGCGCTGCAGCACCCCTGCCTCATGCTCGGGTGCGGGCGGCGCTGATTCGCTGCAGGCGCCGCGCCAGGCTGCTCCGCTACTGGCGGACCTGGGCGTCGACGATGGCAGCTCCAGCGTGCGTCCTGGTTGCCCTGGCAGCATGCTTTGCATTGCATGTGATGCACCCCTTCTCTGGCATGCACGTGCCATCATGGCTCATGTTGCCGTCACCTGCGCAGGCGCAGGCCGGAAGTGAGGCAGCAAGCGACGCGGCGCACTCCAAGCAGGAAGCGAGCGAGTCAGATACGAGCCCAGTGGGGTCAAACGACCCCTGTGCATGCCCTCCAATGGTCCTACCGCACGCTGCCTGCACCATGCATACATGCGGCGGGCCCCAAAAGTTCCGTTTTGACATCTGCACAGGCCAGTGACGAGTGGTAGGAAGCGAGCAATGCGGCGCAGTCACGACCAACAAGCACAGACAACCCAGATACCACTACGGCGGCCATCGCGCGCTTTGAGGCCGAGCTCGCGCCGGGCATCGCGGCGGAGGCCCTGTCGGAGGTCAGCCTGGAGGACCTGCGCCTGCAGACGCCCGCGCTGCGCCCCGTGGGCTGCTGGTGTACAGAGTGCGCCCGGCTCCCGCCGCAGCCTGCATCCTGCGGCGCCCTGATGCCGTCTGGTGCCCAGCACAGGTTGCTGGCTCTGGAGCGTGCCTGACACGCACGCGCAGGTGCCAGAACTTGTCCGGCGCGACGGAGGCGGGCCTGCGGCTGCAGCTGTGCTCCGGCTGCAATACCGCGCTCTACTGCTCACAGGAGTGCCAGAGACTCGCCTGGCGCGCGGGCCACAAGAGCGCGTGCCCGCGCCTGCACGCGCGCGCTTGACAGGCGCGGCTGTTTGGCTTTTCTTGTCAGGGGTGGGCACCAGCTCCTCTGCATGCAGGTACATGTTGCGTACAACCCTGGCCAGACCCTATTCTGCACCCACCTGGAGCACGCCGATGACCAGCGGTTCCGCATGACAAGATTGGGCCCGCCTGGCTGCTTTGGCAGGAGCGATGCGCCTCGCTTGGACAATTGCTGCATGCCCTGTCAAGCTGACACTCGTGTTCTGCCTGGTGACACCTGCTGTCCTGCGCCGCAGAGGCGCTTGCAAGGTCTGGCTCAACTTGCTTTTGGATAAGCTGGCGGGTTATCTCCAAGACGCTGGCGCTGGTCGGCTGATGCGCTGGAGTGTGGACAGCCCCTTGCGCGGCTATGGTGCCCAGCAGAGGCTGTTCGCCGTCAGGAGCATAATCATGCATGTCTTATAGCAACCACGCTTTTGTGAGCCTGCCTGCGCGCAAGAGTGTATAATGAACATGCCTGTTTTAAGCAACCGTAACAGGCTTGCAGTGTATACATGCAGATAGGAATGACACTGCCTGCCTTTGTTGCGTGGCGTCGAAGACGGTCCCTTCAGCCACGTCTTTCCTGTTTGTGCTAGGAAACGAGACAGCATAAGCTCTGGCGGCGCACTTGGCCAGGCGGGCAGCCAGGCATGCATCCTGCACACAGACAGAGCCTTGGCTGAGGCTCGCGGACATGTGCGGCACGCCTGACCACAGGCAGGGGACTCTGCAAGGCCCTTGCGTTGCGCTGCAAGACCGCACTAGCGCTGGAAGGCTGCCCTGCCATTCTGGAAACGGTGGTTGAGTGAGAACAGTCACCAAGCTGAGCCGTCGCGGTACTCGCACAGCAGCTCACCTAGCCTGCACATGCTTTGCAGGTGCGAGGCGCAGTTGCCACTCCATCGCCTGACCATAGAGTGCTGACACCCTACCCCGCACGTGCCATTGAGGCTGGCATGGAAGGGCGGAGTAGTGCCTGCCATGCTTTGACGTATGCTCCACACAGATGACCCGCGTCGGTTCCGCTGCAGCGTGCCAGTGCCCACAGCGGGGCATCATGCCCTCAAAAGGGCAGATCCTGGCCCACAGCCCTTGAGCACTGCCGCGCGAGCCGCTGCGGCCGCCACCAGCCCTGTCAGCAGCTCGCAGCCGCGTTCACATGCCCTCAGCACGCGGAGCGGCCCGTTCTGTTCCACATACATGCCGGCGCAGGGGCCTCAGGTCCCCCTCCCGCCAACTCTCGGACGGCAACTCAAACTCAACCCGACCGCAGCAGCAGGCCCGTGCGCAGCCCCCCGCCCCTAGTCGCCCGCCTTGAGCGTCTTGGGCAGCTTGATGACCTTGCCGATCGCGATGGTGCGGCCCTCGTCGCGCAGCGTGAAGCGGCCCAGCTGCGGCACCACGTCAAACTGCTCCACGCAGATGGGCTTCTCCATGGTGATGCGCGCAATGATCACCGCCCCGCTCTTCACGTACTTGACCTGCGCGGCCGGGCGGGTTGCTCGGCACCAACGTGCCGCCAGGATGCCGCCGGCATCGGCGTGTGCGCGACGGCTGAAGTGGCAGCCGTCTTTGGGCGGGCCCGCAGGCACTGCGCATGAGGCAGGAGAGAGGATGGCATGCGGAGCCAGCTGCTCATGGCAACAGTGGCAAGCAGGGGGCGGCCGCTGGGCACACGGCTGCCGCGGCGCGAGCCAGCAGCTAAATATGGTGCAAGCATGGTGCCCGGTGGCCGGCTGGGGGCCGCGCCTTCTTGCGCTCGCGCGTCTTCGGGTCGACCTGCGCGAGCAGCTTGGTGATCTCGCACTCCTCCACGAGCGAGTGGATGTGCAGCACGGCCTTGTACCCGGCCGTGAAGATCG
>JAABUY010004713.1_pt1 | contig 14103 bp, 18 predicted proteins | sample 5560271 | NCBI WGS metagenome assembly JAABUY01 (sample SAMN10711886, study PRJNA513374) | rock metagenome | isolation source: Antarctica rocks | place: Antarctica: Victoria Land, University Valley
AAACTCCGCTAGCGCCTGAAAGGCACATCAGGCAACTGGCACAAGGCAGCAAGCACCACCACACGCAGTCTACTCACGGCCTCCTAGGGCTTGCATGTACATGCGTGTTGCGCGAGAGCTGAGCCGTATTGAGCTGAGCCGTATTGCGCCACCAGAGGAAAACCAGTAAACATCAACTAGAACTGGAAATGGCTAAAAGCAAAATAGAACCACCGCGCCGGGCATCAGGAGCACGGCAGCATTTTGCACAGGACAACCCAAAAGCACAACCGGAAAGCACGAGCCAGTCACCACACCCTGCAGATGTTTCCCTGTACATGTGCGTATGGTGGCTGGCTCATACACGGCTATACACGCCAACCGCAGTGCCATGCAGCCATGGCACAGCAGTTACAACTTTCAAGTCACACAGTGTGCTCAACTTGCGCGCCACCTTGGCGCCTCCAGGCGACAGCAGATTGCGTGTGCTGCAAGCTCGGACCAGGTGACATGGCCGTGGCATATAGTGCACACGCAGCCCATAGCGCCTAGCAGAAGCCGAGCCGCGCCCAGAGCAGGCCGCCGCCCCAGGTGGCTCCCAGCGCCGCACGTAGCTCGGCAACAATCGCGCTCGCGGCCGGCCGCTGCGCGGCCTCGCCCGCCAGGCACGCCGCCAGCAGCGCGGCCAGCGCCGGCGGACACCCGACAGGCAGCGGCAGGCCCGCCCCGGCCAGCAGCTTGCGGCGCTGCACGTCGCCCTCGCTCAGGCCCGCGTACGGCTCCTGCGGCGCGCCCCGTGCAACACCATTGATGCCATCTGCTTGCTTGCACCATCTCAACCACATTCCGTGTCAGCTCGTGCGCCCCAGCTGCAAACCAGAGCAGGCACTGCACGCTCACGCGCCCCTGGACGACGCGTAGCAAGGTGGCTGCTGGGTATGCAGTAGCGCCGCCAGCCCAGACACAAACAGCCACATGCGCGTGCGCCTTTGAGCGGCGCGGGCGCATCCCGACAGAGACCCCAGGGACCAGGCTGCCAGCAGCCTGGCTACACCGCAGCAACCTGCCGCATCTCAGCATCGAACTACTGCGAGCCTGCGCTCTCTGGCACCAGCAGTCCTCTACACCTACATGCCATTGGGTTGATCGCCTGGCGCCAGCAGCATTCAGAGACAGCCGCGCATGAGACCCGCGGCAGCCAGGGCGCGCCTGCGCCGTCAGCATCTCCCACAGCAGCACGCCGAACGCGTAGCAGTCGGCGGCAGGGCTGAGCACGCGCCGCGCCAGCACCTCCGGCGCCTGGTAGGCGAGCGCGCCGCGCACTGTCTCGACGGTGACGCTGGCAAGCGCCGCCCGCTGCGTGCACCCAAAGTCCGCCACCTGCGAGCAGAGGCGGGTGATGAGCGCGTGTCAGCGCGACAGGGCTCGTGCGCCCCTGGCCCTGGGGGTGCGCAGCCGCCAGCGCGTCACCAGGCAAGCGTCGCAGGGCTTCAGAGACGCTGTGTGCTGCTGGCAGGCAGCGAGCGCTCAAACGCGGTGCTTGGATGCAGGGCTCCTACGCCTGCTTCCTCCGCGCAGCGCACTCTCGGCGCGGCTGGGCACACCGCAGGGCGCGTCCAGGCACAAGGCTTGCAGCTCAGCAGCACGACATGTTGTCCTTCCATACTGCGTGTTAAACGCGCACCTGGGAAGCGATGTGAGGGACGAGGTGTGCACAGACTGCGTGCCGCATCACCTGACACAGACTCTAGTCCAGCCCAGCAGGCGCGGAACAGCAAAGCACTGCACGCAAGGCCCTGCGCTCTGCAGGGGGCGCGCCTTGGCACGCAGCGGGCCCACGCCCAGCACCCCGCACGCGCCGCGGGCGCCCGTCCTGGTGAGCAGCACGTTGCTGGACGCAAGGTCGCCATGCACCTGCCCGCCGCCTCAGCATCAGCCCCTCGCGCATGGCTCTTTGCATCTCCCTCGCGTCTGACTCGCGCAGCCAGGACAGAGCTCAGCAATGCCAGGAGCGCCGTTGTTCCACTTTCTACTGACAGCGGACCAGCGCTATCGCTTTCACCGAAGCGCGGCAACAAGATCGTGCTGCGGTGATGCGCGCCTCACAGCCCGGAGCGCGAGGCAGAATACTGGAGGTTCGGGGTGGTGCAGGCATTTCTGGTTACGGCACCCGGCGCCGCAGGCGTGCGAAGGCACGGCAGGCGCGGGCGGGCGCGCACCAGGCCGACCAAAGGATCGTGCAGGTAAGCGAGCGCCCCAGCAACGTCCAGCGCGAGCGCCAGGAGCGGCTGCAGGCGCGGCCGGCGCGAGCGGCGCGTGTGCAGCACCCCGCGCCGCAGCGCGCGATCCAGGGTGCCTGCGCTGGCCGATAAGTGTGTCGCGATGCAGCAGGGTCCGGGCTTGAGCTCTGACTGCCGCGCGGGCGCGCCCTTGCAGGCTGGCCATGCAGGCAGCTGCTGGTGCATGCGGGCTGCCTTGCCCTATGTGTGCTCACCTAGGTCACCGTGCACAGAAGCGATCCTGCTCCCGCAAACCGCATGCGCCCAGCAGTGCAGCACTGCAGAATGTGGGGCCTGCGTGCGCGCACCGGCCTCGCAGAGCTCCATGGCGACCATGGCCCGGTACATCATCTGGCAGTCCGACGGCGCGGCTGGGAGCGGGCTGGGCGCCCCAGTCGCCGCGGCGCCGCCGGCTCTTGAGCAGCGACCGCCGGCCCGCGGGGGCGGGCCGGGCGCGCCTTCCTCGGCGCGCGCGCGCGCTGCTTCAGGCCACCAGCTGAGCTCATCGCGCCAGTCGTCCGCAGACTCTACCACGCCGTTGGGCACGTTGGTGGCCGACCCCGTCGGACGGCCCCAGTGCAGGGTGCCCCACACGGCACTCCCACAGGACACCGGTCCGACCCAACCGCTGGCCTGCTTGAACGCCGCGCCACAGCCGCCGCGCCGCCACTCCGCGAGGTTTACGAACCCGTGAGCGCGTGGCGGCGCAAAGACCTCGGGCGGCTCGCCGTCCGGACGCGTGGCCGGGGCCACGCCGCCCTGCACAGGAGGGAGGACACGCGAAGCGTGAGACAGCGCGGGCGATGAGCCCACCGCTGTGACGGCCGCGCTTGTCATGTAATGCAGTGGGAAGGCTGGCAGGGGCGCGTGGCATGTGGCGCTTGGCCTGCATGCAGAGCGCTCCACCCCTTGCCATGAGCCGTGCAGCTGCTCAAGCATGAGCTGCGAGCCCCAACGCTTCACGCACATCCTACAATCAGCATCAATGCGCGCGCTCGAGGCGGCTGGTGCCGGCGCGGCAGTCGGTACTTGCCTGTGCCAAATGAAAGGCAACGCTCCGGCTTACTTGGCACCAGCGAGGAGCAGCGGAAGGCACTCTGTCTCTGCAGCACTACTCAAAGATGTACCAGACGCCCTTAAAAGCAGGCTTTCACAGCCTCAAAAGCCAGGCCAGCTGGGGCAAGCTCATGGCCGCTCGCGCATGCTGTGCTCGTCCAGGGTGTGGCTTTGCAGCAGGGCTGCACCTTTTTCTCGTACGCAAAAGGGATCCTGGCAGTGTGCTGGCTGTCTGCTAAGCCGGCATACAGGGCAGCCACGGCGCGGCCTTGTACGCCTATAGGTACCTTCCGCATGCTGTCAAAGCGCTTGCCAGGCTCAGCGCTTGGCCACGTGTGTTGTGCGCCAACACCTGTGGGCTGCAGCACACGCCTGAGGGCTGGCACGCGCGTCCGCTTCTCCAAGGCGGTCGCTGACGGGGCTTGTCTGGGCCGGTCTGCCCAGCAGTGGGCTCCGCTGACCACCCAAGTCCCGTCCTCACAGGCGACTGAGCAGTTTGGAGCAGATCCCCTGTGCGCGCTAAGCAAGACGCTCCTGCCTCGCAGACAACCACATATCAGTGCCCGTGCAAAGCCTGGAGGTACAGCCCATGCGCAGCTGCGCAGGTTCTGGGTGCTAAGTCAGCACTGCTAACGCCAGGCAACGAGGCGGACAGAAGGCAGAGGCCCAAGATTTGGGCCTGTACCCCAATAACATTCCCAGCCAGCCCTCCATCTTCGCTGGAAATTTTGATGGGCTGATGAAATTTTGATGGGCTGATGGACTGCTCGCGATACATCACGGGCCCGCTGAGCGGGCAAATGCACACCGCTAGCGCTATGTAGGTGACAGCTCGGGCCAAGCGAGGCGTCCAGAAGCTGGCATTTCACGCCCTCTGTGACGCAAAGCCCACTGCAGAGCGCCAGCGCCGCGCTATTATTCCTGCGTTGCACAAAGAGCGCACTGCTGACTTCCTCAGATCAGGACACGCGAGCACTGCAACCAGTGCGCAGCTGGATGTGGCTCATGAAGCCAGCTCAGCTGTTGCACACCGACTGCTAGATCGCCCTTAAGGTATGTCTCACCTTGAGGCATGCTGTTCTGCAGAAGGCGCAGCCGGGCTGTGCACTTTGTGGGACGGTGCCAAGTGGTATGTCTTGCACAGCTACGACTGTCCGACATGAGCCCACTAGCTTCACTCAGCCGGTGCCACGGGCACTCACTGTGGTAGGTTTTGCACGTGCCAGCTTGAGGCTTGCAGCGCGAGCAGCTACGGGTGTTGCACAGGGAAGCGTCTGTTTCTGCTGGAAGCTTGCGCGAGGAAAAGCTGCACTGTTGGGGCACGCAGGGAGGCACCCTTGAGTCCGCGCGCAGGAGCTACCCAAGCGCCGCGCTCCACCCAGACAGTGCTCGCGCTGCTGACAGCGCTGGCCGCGGCGGCCGCTCGCCTCGCTGCAGCCCTTTGCGGCGCCCAGCTTGCTGCAGCCACGCTGCGGATGCTCGCTGGCGTGGCCCGCTCCTGCACAGGTACTGCTCGGCTGCGCCGCGTCGGACAGCTGTGATGGACACCGCAGCCTGTTGCGCGTCGGACAGCTTTGGCGGTCGTCGCTGCCGGTTGCTTGTTGGCCTGCCAGAGCGCTGTGTGTGCGCAGGCAAGCGGTGCTCGTGCCAACCGTCAAGAGCAGACGAGGGGACACTGGCTGCGGCCGAGCGCCACGGCTTCCAGGTGTACGAGGAGGTTGGGCGCGGTGCACACGGCACGGTGTACCGGGGTGAGCCCTCCATGTCTGTTGTGCTGCGTCCTGCTCTCTGGGCCTGGCGCCAGAGCCCTGCGCCCCAAGCGCAGCTGGGCGTGACATTTCTTCCTTTTACAAGCAGTCTGACGACCGTATCTGTCAAGACAGGGCGCTGCTGCGACCGGGCCTGCGCCATCAAGGAGGTTCGGCTTGGAGGGCGCTTGAGGGACCCCCGTGCGATCTGGCTGTCTGCGGAGTGCACGCTCCACATCCTCGACCATCCCAGCATAGTGCGCCTCAGGCCTCCCGGGGTGCACCAGGGCGTCACGCTGCCACACGCCGTCCCCCTTGGGCGCCTTCCCTCCCACAAGATCAGACTGCGAACGAGCAGTGCTCACTGCTCAGAGCCCTGTCAGGCAGCGGGCCGGAAGCCCTCGCGCAACAAGCCCACAGCACTGACATGATGCATGGCTCATGATCTGGCGACGCCGAGCCTCCATCTTGCGTGAGTGCGAGCTTGCGCTTGCGTGCGCGCTGCGTGCCTGCATGTGGTGCTGCAGCAGCCACCAAGGCCGCTACGCTGGCTGTGCAGCCACTGTGCAGTGGGCGCGCAGGCAAGCAGCCTGGCAGTTGCCCGGCATTCCCGCTGGCATAGACCCTGGGCTCTGACGAGGTGCTGCTGCGCAGGTCGCCGCCCACGCCCTGATCATCGATCACGAGTACGTCGGCGCTGCACTCTACGCCGCTGCTGGCCTGCGGTGGAGGAGCGCCGGTGAGCTGTGCACCCTCACTCACCAGCTCGGGCCTGTGCCGGTGCAAAATTTTGCCACTAAAATGTAGAAATATGCAGGTCATGTCACAAGCGGAGCTCAAATTCTTGGGAGGGCGGCTGCAGGCCAACCCGCCTGCAGGCCAAACCAATGATGACAGCATAGGGAGCGCGAGGCCAACTCCGCGGTGACTCAGGCTGCTAGCGCACGCAGGTGTGCTGCAGGGCCTGAGCACTTGACTGCGGTACGCTGTGGACAGCAAGGCCAGTGCCTGCGGGTGTGCAGAGCGGGCGTCTGCACACCCGTTTCTGGGTGAGCCTACCAGGCCTAGCCTTGTTCCTGCTGTATGGCACAGCCTCCCTTGGGGCGCGCCACATGTGCTGCCGCCGCTGTCTTTCCAGTCACCCGCAAAGTGTGGCTGCACGGCGCAGGGCATTGCCGCAACCTTCTGCATTCAAGGTGGGTGGAGGCGGTGGCGCCTGGGAAGCACCTCCGAGGAGACCTGATCTCCGCGGAGGCCACGCCCTTCCAGCTGTGCCCTGCCAGCGCCGTGCGCCCTGCGGGCTGCCGCCTCCCCGGCAGTGCCAGGCGGTGGTGTCCTGCGTGCATGCGCTCAGTCCGATGGGGTTGCCTGCCTGCGCTCTGCATACATACAGTGCTGGCGCGCGATAGCCTGTGTGCAGGGTGTCATGTCAGTTGTCACGGCACGCCCCTGCACAGCACTGAGTTGCTGCACGCGTCAAGGCCCAGCCCTTTCTCACTTCACCATGTGCGACTGCGGGCGCCTGCGCTGTGTGCGCTGCAGGGCCCAAGCTGCCGCCGGGGCATGCTAATAAGAAGGCTTTGAGGGCAGTCGTTGTCGCAGTTCTCCCAGCGCGGAGGGCGCGCATGCAGGCAGCCCGGCAGCCGTTGGGACGTCAGCTGCCACCAGCCTCGGGCTGATGACCTGCTGCGGCGCAGGCCCATGTCCATGCTGTCATCATGGATCGCGGGCATGGATGGCGCCGGGGTGTGTAAGACCATCTATGCCAGCCGCCCTGTCTGTGGGAAGGTGAGCGCGCAGCCCGCCTGCCGGGCCAGTGCCTGTGTGAGCGTGAGATGGCTTTATGGGCAGGTTCTCGGGTGCCTGCAGGTGAACAGTGTGCGGCCCACACGCACGAACAGGGAGAGTACTGCAGGGTGCTGACTGTCTTGTGCTTGCGGTGGTGCTCTCAGGCTGTCCTGCAGTCCTGCCATCCTGCCATGCTCCTGACGGCTCGCGCAGTGGTGCCGTCGTGCTTCTGACCAGTTCCAGGTGTCTTCCTGGCTGATGACTGGTGGCGCAGATAGGCTCAGCTTGTGTCAGCACGTCAACATATATATGCGAGCCCTGGTAGGCCATGATGGACTGCGTGTGTTGTTGTGTGCTGCTCGCTGCCTTTTGTCAGGTGCCTGATGTGCTATTCATGTGTGCGAGCAGCAGAGCGCTGCCGCACTAGAACAGCAACTGCGTGGGGTGGCTGTGTAAAAGTTGAAGTATGTCGAGCCGTGCTGGCACGCGTCAGAGCCATTAAGCGCGTTGTGCGCAAGCTGTGAGCGCTTGGGCTGCATCATGTATTGCCGTGTAAGGCGACGCTGCAGCACAGTTGTTTGCGTGGCTGCTTGTTCTCACACATGGGGGACAGACACCTGGCGGACAGTGTTGCTAAGGCAGGTAAGCTACCACTGTAAGGAGCACTGCCCGGTATGAGGCCAACCTGCATCCTGGCAGTGCCTGCGCGCCCGGCAGCCGGTGCGGCTCCTGCGGCGGTCATTGCAGGCCCTGCGGCGGCAGCCTGGCCGTTACCCGCACGGCAGCCAGTGCGCCTCCCATTGAGGGTTGAATGAAGCACTACACTGCAGCCGCCCCTGCGGTCTCCCTGCCGCTCAGGTGAGCCACGATGTATATGTCCTCGTGGAAGCTGACGCGCCTCTCCAGGTCTGAGATCCTTGCCTCCAGCATCGTGAGATACATCGCTGCGCGCATCCACCAGAACAGCCACCCCCTCCCTCTGTCGCGCTCCCTCTCCAGCTCTTCCAGCAGGTTCTGCGGCGGTGGTTTGAGTGGCAATTACTTCACATCTCGTGCCTCCATGCAGGGCCAAAGCATTGCTGGGCCAGACAGCACAGCTCGCAGCACAGCACTGCTTGCAGCACACCTCGGCGGCCGTCACGGTAGGGCAGTCTGTCGGTGGCTGGTCACCCTCGCCGCCTGCCGCCGAGCTGGCCATCAAGCTTGCACGCAAGAACCCTCTGGTGGCTGAGAGCTTCCGTCTCAGCTCGTCCTCTTTGGTCGGCCACGAGTGGTAGGCGCGGTGCTGCTCGGCTAGCCAACTAGAAACCAAGCACAGGAGCTGCCAGACTTGCCAGCACGCCACGAGCCACAGAGCGGCAGAGAGCAGGTGCTGCAGGATCATGGTCGTGGCCGAGAGAGTGTGTAAGCTCAAGCTTGTGCTGGAGGCCGCCCGATCGCACAGAGCGCAGAGCGCACTCTGGCCTGCCCTAGCAAACCCTGGCAACCTTCCACACCTAGGTCCAGTGCTGCAGTTCGCCAGGCTCCAATGAGTGAGCCAGTCATGGAGAACGTTGCCCTGTGGCTCATTGCAGTCTTTGTGATCGGCATCTTTCTCAACTGGAGGTGGATTGAGCACGACCGCGCAACGATGCGGTTCACGCCTAGGATGAAGCGCCTGCGCCTGCTCATCACCGCCACGCGGCACGTCATCTCAAGCTCGCCAAGCGGGAGCGCCACCATGCTTGAAACGGACGTCGCCAGAGCAGAGGTGAGCTGCGAGCTGAGTTGTCTGCCTCAGCATCTGGCCTGTCTGGAGCACTTGGCCTGCCGTGCTCCCAGTCTTGCTTGTGACCTCTCACGCCTCTCACGCCTGCCGCAGGAGCTAGTGAAGGAGGGAGGTACGCTGCACAAGCAGCACAACTACGAGGTCACCTCCTGGACCTACTACCTCGTGGACTGGTGGCTGCGCGGACCACTGGCTGTCAAGAGCGTGGCGCTGGCAATTGCGGCGCTGGAGAAGAGCGTGGAGCAGTTCTCCCAGGCTACGTAGGAGCGCTATGAAGGCCGGCGTGGCTGTCTTCTGAGCTCTTGGGGCGTGCTGCCAAGTAGACTACTTGTCACATGTTCTAGCGCAACTGGTTTGCTAGCCCTGCGTTAGGCTGATACAGCATATGAACATGTATGGCAGTGTGCCTGTTTCAACGCTTCACGACATCATGGCGCCAAGACAAGAGCTGGCCAGCTCATCAGCCTCTCTGGGCATGCACATATGTGCACATATGTGTGATGCATCACACCAAACCTACCCATGAGTGAAGCTTGTCAACCATTGATGCTCTGAAGAACAGCAGAGCAGCTAAGCCTCAGCAACCCGCATGCCCTCCTCCTTAATGAAGGAGCTCCTAAATGAAGGAGGAGGGCTGATCAGCCTAGACTTGCCATCCTGTTGGCCTCAGCTGGCACATCAGCTGATAGCTTGCATGCATGTTAAGCCCTAGACCAGGTCGCTGGGTCGTGTCACTGGTTTGATATGCAGCGCAGAACAAGTGAGGCATAAATAGTAATCTGTTTGCAATCTGATGCTCCTGAAGCAATAATCTGACAGTGATGCATGACACTGCACCATAGCATGTTCTGCAGGTGCAAAGAATGATGCTACTGTGCTTCCCATGAACGCCTCATGTGTGGGTGAATTACAGTAGCACCGTCCTGCGCACCTGCAAGACATGATATGCTGCAGACGCCTCACGGCTACATTGTGCAGCATTGCTTTGCGGGTTCGGGGTTGGAACCTACCATGTCATGCGTCAGCTAGGTATGTGGCGTAACCGTGACGAGAAGAGGGCAGAGTGGTGTAAAAGCTGCTTGAGGGCGCGCTCAAGCAGCGCCACATGGAGGACACCACATGGCACTAATGGTGACTGGGCTGGTGGACACGCCGCCGGCGCTCCCACGAGACCCCCTCCAGCAGGGTCTCGTCGGAGCGCCGGCCGCGTATCCACTAGCCCAGGCACCAGTAGTACCAGGAGGTGTCCTCCACGTTAGCGCTGTCTTGAGCGCGTCCTCGCGCAGCCCCTGCGACCGGCCGGCGCAAGTGATTATAAACAAGATTGGTGGCAGACTTATGTTGCCATGCATCCCTCTCTGCATGGCTACACTGCCACCAATGAGGAAAGCTGATTGCAACCAACTGCAACCTTCTGGGCATGGCCCAGCCCCAATCAGGGTTGCTAGTCGAACCCTGGCACTCCAGCTGCCAAATAAGCTTCGACATTTGCACAGAGCCTATGCTGAGCGCGCTGCTCCTCCTCTGCACCTTCCAACAACGTGCCCATGCAAGGCCTGAAGCAAGAGCCCATGCCGATGCGCCCAGGCAGGGGTGAACCTAAAGGCCGAGCAGGCTGCCGCGGCCATGGTCAGGTGTGCCTCAAGAGCTCGGGCGCGCGCTGGCAGTGCAAATTACTGTGTTGCATGCAGTTGTGCAGGTTCTGCTTGGTTGGGTATGACAGGGTGCAAAGCCAAGGACCATCGATGAGCTTATACACAGCCTGCGCGCCCAGTATTCCTGCAGCGTACCATCATACCAGCAGAGAGTGTCACTGCTAGAGCTGATAACGCTAGGCAACGAGGCGACAGCAATGCAAAGGCCCCAATGCAGAGGATTGTGCCATGCCCATTCTATTATCTTCCCAGCTGTAGTTCCTGAAAGAATTTATTCCAGCAGAGCCAGGACATTGTGGGTATACAAGATGGCCGCATGCAGGAGGGGTGACAGGCGCGTGCTTACCTAATGCAAGCAAGCCTGTGCGGACACATTTCGGCTGCACGCCGGCGCCAGCGCGCCGCATGCAAGCTTGGGGCACCGGCACCCAGCGTGCTGCATGGCTCGTTGTGCAGTACGCGATGATAACGCGTGCACAGCAACATAGTAGAAAAAGCAACGTCCATGCAATACAAGCTCTGCTTTCATGCTGCGCACGTGCACGCTCCTGAAATCCACCCATCAAGCCCTTCGAGGCTCTATCCAAAAATCTGCCTACTCGGAGCAGGCAAGACGGACACTGCATAGTGCTTTCAGCTTTGCAGCTGCCAAGTTACTACACAAGTGACAGGACGATGGTGTGCCCCCACACACTGCCCACCAGCCGCTCCGCGGCCGGGGCCCTGCCGAGCAGGGCAGCCAGTGCTGCGCATCGGCAGCGCAGCCACCACCGGCACGCGCAGAAGGTGCAGGCCGTTGCTACAGACCTGGAGCGGCCTCCAGCAGCTCAGAGCAAGGTGAGGCGCCGGACTGAATGCGCATGCGCCAGAGCCTGTCCTCGCGCACGTCGGCGCTGAGCACAGGCTGCTGCGGACGCAGGCACACAAGGCGGGCAACCCGCCCGGCACGCCCGTGGTGCCGCCGCAGGTGAGGCCGCTTTTGTCAGCACCTGGCTCGCAGCCGGAGCGCCTCCCGGTGCTGGCGGGCGCGCCGGGCGCCTGAGCTGCGCAGCGCCGGCAGGTGCTGCCGTCGCGGCCGCGGCGCAACCGGCGCAGCCCGACCATCCGCGGCGCCGTCTCCGAGACGCACATTGCGCCGGCCAACCTCATCCTGCCGGTGTTCATCCACGACGGCGAGCAGAACCTGCCCATCGCGTCCATGCCCGGCGTGGACCGCCTGGGCTGGCGCCACGGGCTGCTGGACTCGGTCGCGGAGGCGCGCTCCGTGGGCGTCAACAGCGTCGTGCTGTTCCCCAAGGCGCGCCCATGCTCCTGCGCTCGGCCAGGCTGCCTGGCCACTGCGTGCCGTAGGCTGTGAAGACGTGCCACGGCCTGGGCGTGCTCGGGTGGCTCATGAGGCCGCGCGCGAGTCTGGCGGCCCCAGCCGCGCATGCCGGTGTGCAGCGCGCACACAGCGGGCCGCGCGCCTGCCGGGGCGCGCGCCCCCGGTCGCCCGGAGGGTGCGCGGCCTGACGGTCGCGCCGCCGCGCCCGGCAGACGCCGGAGCACCTGAAGACGCCGACCGGCGAGGAGGCGTTCAACGCGGACGGCCTGGTGCAGCGCGCCATCCGCCTGCTGAAGGACACGTTCCCGGACGTGGAGGTGCGCGCGGCGCCGGGGCTGCAAGCGCGCGGCCGGGGCTGAGAGCGCGCGGCCGAGGCTGCGCGTGGCGAGCGGGCGCCGGCCCTCGCGCGGCCTGCTCGCGGCTCGCTGCCTGCGCGGCGTGCAGCAAGAGCCCGCCGGGGAGGCTTGCCTGCAGCTGCAGACAGTAGCAATTGCCGCGTAGGCAGCAGTACACCTTGCGTTTGGGGCGCGGTCAAGGACCGGCCGCTTGGCGCGCTTGCGCGCCTTCGCAGCGGGCGCGCCGACGCGGCGGCGGCCCGTGCTGAGGCCCAGCTGGGACCCAGCCTCAGCTCGGGACTCAGCCTCAGCTCGGGGTGGCGCGCGCGCGCCCGCGCAGGTGTACACCGAGCCTGCCCTAAACCCTACCCTATGCGCAGGTATACACCGACGTCGCGCTGGACCCGTACAACAGCGACGGGCATGACGGCATCGTGCGCGACGACGGCGTCATCCTGAATGACGAGACGGTCGAGTACCTGTGCCGGCAGGCCGTCTCGCAGGCGCGGCGCCGGGCTCCCAGCCGGCTGCGCCTATGTTGCCGCTGCGTGAGCACGGTTAGTGGCAGCTGCATCCCGCGTCTCGTGGCCGCGGCCGGCCAGCGAGCGCGTGCGGTGCGCTGCTGCCCGCCGGGCGCCGCGCCTGACCCTACGCCTGCCTTGCGCAGGCGCGCGCGGGCGCGGACTGCGTGTCGCCGTCGGACATGATGGACGGCCGCGTGGGCGCCATCCGGTGCGGCCGCGCCCCTGCGCCCGCGCCCGCCGGGGGCAAGCCGGGCGCTGCTCGCGGCCGCGGAGCAGGCGCCCGGCATTGCGCTGGCCCGCGCTCCTGCAGCCACGGGGTCGTATTGGAGGGCGCACCGCCGACCGCAGCTGGGCTGCGGGCGGCGCTGGGCGGCGCTGCGCTGGGAGGTGGGCTCGTCAGCCAATAGCAATGCGAGCCTGTTGGGCGGGCGAGCGCGTGCGGGGCGGCGGCGGCTGACAGCCTGACGGCGTAAGAGTGTCCGCCTGCGGCGCGGTCAGGTCAGCGCTGGACGGCGAGGGCTTCACGCATGTGTCCATCATGGCGTACACAGCCAAGTACGCCTCGGCGTACTACGGGCCCTTCCGCGACGCGCTCGCGTCCGCGCCGCGCGCGGGCGAGGCCTCGCGCATCATCCCGCGCGACAAAAAGACGTACCAGCAGGTGGGCCCCGCGGCCGCGGCCAGCCGCGCCTGCTCCAGAACAAAACCTGACAGGTTCCTGGAGAAGCCCTTCACCTTGCTCCTGCTGCTGACAACCCTCTGGCGTCACCTGTGACTTGGCCAGGCATACGGGGCGGCTTTGGTGTCAGGGTCTGGGATACGTCTCTGGTGCGCCTGTGGTGCGGCCTGCGGCCTGCTGCTGGGCAAAGGGACCGAGATTGCTCAGCGCGCAAGCGCTCATGCTCGAAGAATCTCCTGAGCTCAAAGCCCAGCTCTGTGTTCAAGCCGGCGGGGCGGCGCCGTCTTCCCCTGTGCACAGAGTCCGGCGCTGCGCTCGAGCCTGCGGCGCGGCGCCGGCGCCAGGACCCCGGCAACTACCGCGAGGCGCTGCGCGAGGCGCTGGCGGACGAGGCCGAGGGCGCCGACATCATGATGGTCAAGCCCGGGCTGCCCTACCTGGACATCATCCGCCTGCTGCGCGACAACTCCGCGCTGCCGATCGCCGCGTACCACGTGTCCGGTGCGCCCGCGCGCCCGCGCGCCCTGGAAGCAGCTGCTCGAACCTGATGCGTGCATGTCCGCAGTGCGCGGATGCGGCGCCGCAGGTCGCCGCGTACCACGTCTCCGGTGCGCCCGCGCGGCTGCTCTGCAGCCGCAGCGAGAGGTATTTGCGTGCGGTGCGTGGGCACGTGCGCGCTGTGCGCGCGAAGCGCGCCCGCCTGGAGCCCCGCAGGTCGCAGGCTGCAGCCCCCGGCGCGCAGCGCTGGCATGGGGCTCACGCCCCGCGCCTCGATGGTGTGTGAGCGCTTGAAATCCCAATGTGAGCTGCGTTGGAGCGCGGAGGCTGGGCGGCGCCGTTTGTGTGCAGCCGTGTCAGCGTGTGCAGCCGACGGCGCGCGCGCGCAGGCGAGTACGCGATGCTGAAGGCGCCGCGCAGCGCGGGTTAGGAGTAGGACAGGGTGGGCTCAGGGTCAGGGTAGGCGGCCG
>JAABUY010004714.1_pt1 | contig 14100 bp, 12 predicted proteins | sample 5560271 | NCBI WGS metagenome assembly JAABUY01 (sample SAMN10711886, study PRJNA513374) | rock metagenome | isolation source: Antarctica rocks | place: Antarctica: Victoria Land, University Valley
TCTGCAGAATGCGGGTTCGTTTCCGGTGCTTGGCAGGTTTCTGACATTCGATTCGAGTGAGGTATTTCACGTTGTTCATTTTTCTATGATGTATATTGATTGTCATGTCGCGCTTACTCTACATTGCTCTTTGCAGTAAGATAAGGGGCATGCTGAACCGCTCTTTCTCTTCCCAAATCTCGCTTTATGATATTCATTCTCCTATTTAGCTTCATGATATCCGCTCACGTGATCAGGTCTATAGTTCTCTCGTCTTCTCAGGTCTATTTAGCCCGTTCTCTCGCTCTACGCTTACGATGTCATGATATGCGTCTTATATGGCAGGTTCGTGCTCCCAATCTTGCAAGCCGTATAAAGGATTCAGCATCGATCTCGCGGTTTTAAGACGCTGAAGGATTGCTGATGGGGTCGGGATCTCGTTGCGATCTTAGGGGCATGAGACGGGTCGATGGACTGGGATGTTGCCAGCATGATAGAGGGGTGAAGAGACAATGGTAGAATTTGGACGTGAGTCGTACTGAGGATTACTGCCATGTGGACGGAGTTGATAATCATTGCCATGGGAGCATCATGGGGTTGCCTCAGTTCTCAGACGTGCCAACGTCGCTAAGCCCCTTCGGATTAGCGCCCTGCTGACTTCGCAGCATACGGGCGGCACGTCTGAGTGCAAACCCCTGTAAGATAGGTTGATCTGCGTTAATTTGATGACAGCTCGCACAACTTGCCTAGACTGACCGTCGGGTCGGGTTTCGGGTTGACATTTTGGACCCGAACCGATATCGGGTCGGGTTGCCCACATTTTCAACCCGATCCGAGTCGGGTTGCTCATATTTTCAACCCGACGCGACTCGACCCGACTAGGAATCGAATCAATTCGACCCGACTCGCCAAGAACCCGAACTTGACGCCAAGAGCGCTAAGAATAGAAACATAGAACAACATGTTCGCTTGTTCTTTGCATTATCTTTTCGCATTATTTATTGCATCGTCTATATATTGCATTATCTTTTCGCATTACTCATTACATCGTCTATATACTATCTTCAAGCTATTAACAACTACTGTTGTTAATACAAACTATTCTATAAAATGTCTAGCTCGTTGACAACTTTCAATCTGTCTGATGAAAGCGTTTCACATAGTTCATCTTCAAATAGTCTTCATTCTGAAGACTTTGCAAGTTCAGTTCAATGATCTATAAATTCTGCACATCATTTTGAAAAGAAGAAGATTAAACAAAAAGCAATGAACAAAATTCATCAGAATTTCTCACAGCTCAAGATAAAAGAGAATAGCGAGTATGTTCAATGAACTTTGAATACAGATGACTCTTTTCTATGATGATAATCTCAAATCTCTGTTGTCAAGAGTATTCAAAACAAGACTCAAAAAAAGATAGTTAATTCACTTTGATTCAAAAAAGTCAAAGACAATAAGCAATTCAATATATAAAATCACTTTATACAGTTGACTTTGATTGTTGAAGAATTGTTTAAAATCTCATGCACAATCTGTCATAAAATTATGAATCATTCAACAGCTTTTGATAGCTTTAGCACGTCTGCTATGAAAAAGCATCTTGAATCAGACTTTTGCACAGCGACAGAGCGAAAATGCAAACATTCGTAATCACAGATTGAACTGACTTTCGAATGAGTAAGTCATATTTGATAATGCAAATTGATAATGCAAAATTGACAAACTATTAGAAGAAAAGTCATATTGAGTTAATCTTTGTCTTCAATCAAAAGAATTAAGAAGATCAATAATGCAAGATTTTTGTTGACTTGAATCTATTCTTTTGAATCATTGATAACGAGCAATTTTGAAAGCTGCTACAAATGCTTCGTTCAGATCTGCAGATTGTACATTGCACAAAAATGATAATCATGATTCTCTCACACTATAAGAAGATTTATGATAAGATCAGATTGAATCTTACAGAGTCACGACGTGTCTTTATTGCTTTGAATGCATGATCTAGTTCTCAAAGAGTAACGTACTTGAAAGTGTTGATATACTGAATTGATGTTGAATTTCAGTTTCATGAACATTTTATTGAATTTACATCTTTCAATATTGAGCATATCAAGTGTCAATTGATGATGAAGCTAATGAAAATTCTGAAGAACTATGCTATTAAGAACAAGCTTTTTGAAGTTGTTATTGATAATGCAAGCAATAATAGTATCTTAAAAGAGAAACTTGAAAAGATCATAAGTCATCATGAGTTTCAATGAAACAAAACACAGAATTTCATTAATTGCTTGACTCACATTATCAATCTTGTAACTCAAGATTTTATTCAAGCTCTTGAATCAAAGATAATAGCTGATAATATTATTGCTCAATTAAAGAATGAGCAAGTGCAAGATATTGAAACAAGCAGAGAATTATTTATTGTGATCAAAAAAATATTGCTTCGAATGATAATGCAAAAAAGTAATGCATTTATTAATCATGAAATTAGATTCGTGCTCTGATGATAGCTGTCAACGACTCTTCTCAGCGATTGATTCGCTTCAAAGCTTTTCAAGAGCAGAATGACAAAAGATCTAGAAAACTGATACAAGATATTTGCATTCGTTGAAACTTTACGTACTTGATGCTTCATTGAGCATATCAACTACGTGAATTTGTTGATCTTTGAACAGAGAAATACTGCAAAGATTTCAAGATCGCAAGAATCAAACTTGATGAAAGCTAGACTGATCGTTGAGTCGAGTTTTCATATCTACATTCTGATTCGACTCGATATCGATCTCGAGTCGGGTCAGAACTCGCTGACTCGACTCGACTCGTCAAGCAATCGAATATGATGTCAAGAGGGCTAAATATAGAAATTTTTCCGGATTTTCGCCTTTGCATTATCTTTTTGCATTACCTTTTTGGTAGGAAGCCATAAAGGAAAACATGAAGGGAAACATGAAGGGGAACATGAAGGGAAACATGGAGGCCGTTTGGTAGGGAGCTTTGGTAGGGGGCTATGGTAGGGAGCTATAGTGGGGAGCCATGACGGGGAACTATGGAGGCTGTTTGGTAGGAAGCCATGAAGGGGAGCCATGAAGGGGAGCTATGGTAGGGAAACATGGAGGCTGTTTGGTAGAGAGCTATAAAGGGGAGCCATGAAGGGAAGCTATGGTAGGGAAACATGGTAGGGAGCTATGAAAGGGAGTCATGACGGGGAACTATAGAGGCTATTTGGTAGGAAGCCATGGTAGGGAGCCATAATAGAGAGCCATAATAGAATATCTACCTACCTACCTGTGAATCGCTGTTCCCTCGATGACTCGTTTAGCTCGAATGTTTCTTTCGAGTGAAGTGAAGGCTCAATTAGTCAGCTTCCCCCCCCTTCACCAGTTACTATTTAGTTTCAAAGCTCTTCAGCTTAGACAATACCACTTCTTTGCTATCTTCTAGAATCGAGTCTTTAGTGCTGAGTTGTTCTTCTGATGAACGTGCACGAGATTCGAAAGAAGTCTTGCATTCAGAAAGTGTTTTGTTAGTGATAGTATTTGTTTCTGTTCGATTTCGTGTCAATTGTCACTGTTCTATCTCGCATCTGATCTCGCTGAAGAGATTTTTTCTACTTTCTCGTTCCCTTCTAATAAATCAGAAGATAATAAGTCTCATCTAGTTGTTCAGATCTTCTACTAAACACTCTGACAGATCTGCTCAGTGAGCTAGATAAATATTATCATCTGAATGAGTTTGAGCAATATTCTAGTTTCTGATCTCTTTCAAATAGCTTTTTTTCATCTCAAGCATCTACATTTCTATCAATCACACTCAACATGTCTGTTTCGCAAATGCTGATTAAGATGTCATATCAGCAGATCAATTTAATCTTTTCTTTCTGCAATATCTTTTCAGATATTGATCATGTTTTCGCAGCTCACTGACTGAAACAATTAGAACACAAACTCTCAGAATATAAGATTAATGAAGTCATCAATCTCATCATCTATTTAAACTCACTCAATATGTTGCTTATGAACAACATTATCAAGTGAGCAGAGTTTTATTCAGATGCTATACATCTGCTATCAATCAAGAATTTCACAGCTCAGAATCTGACTAGTTTTAAGTTCTTGCTATGCAAGAGATTTTCTTCTAAAGCAATTGAAATATCTTTCATATCATTCAATGTAGAACTATTCAAGTTACAACAATGCTCTGATGAAGCTTTAATTATCTTCTATAAGCGAGTCACAAACTTAATGCAACATGTAAAAGCAAAAGATAAATCAACATTCAACTCATTCACTATTCTTACACTATTAAAATCAGCTATGCTGAACATCATTCTACGAGCGTTCATAAAGAAAATATCAAATCACATCATACAGAGAAAAGTCATAAGAAGTATGACTGCAACAGATAAATCATTGAAATCTATTTATAATCTAGTTGAGAAAGTGAGATGAATGAATCTAAAGATTCAGAAGCTATTCAATGAGAAAGTAAAGTTAAAAAAGTTGATCTTTTATAAGAAACTGATTCAAAAGAACATGTTCAAAGTTCAAATAAATGTCTTATTGATATCATATCACTTCTTTAAGAAGAATTCTTCTATCGATTGATCATTTCATGAAGATTCTTCATCAGAGTCTCGTACTAAACAATCTAGTTCTATTTATTCTACTAGCAAAGCATATTCAACTAAATCATTGTCATTAAATTCTAATAAAGCAAATCAATCATGATTTAAATCTAGAGACTTGTTGAATCGTATCTTCTTCAAAAATCTTTATATTAACGACATCAAGAATTACATTCGTTCAAGAGATGAATTTTTATGTGTCAAATGTGAATATAAGAATCACATTAATAAGAAATGCACAGAAGATGTTTTATCAGTCTGAAAACAGTTGTATCTACGAAGCATTGTGTTTGAAGACGTTTCTTCAATATCATTCACTATCTATGAATTTGAGATCTATGATGATGCTGTGCAGTCTTTTGACATTGCTTTCACAATAGCAGACTTTAGCAAAGCAGCAAGCTTTAATGCAGTGATGAGCATCTATACATTTTCACATTCTGCTAGCAGTTACTTTATAAAACTAGACGTTGAGAGTTTACATATGAATAATACGTCTGAAGTTAAGCTGATCAAGATTAACTATGAAGAAGAATTCAAATCTAACAAGAAATCTCATGTTAATCTTTCTTTATCTTCTATTCTTAATTCTCAGACGAAAGTACAACAGCTACTTTTTCAGTTTCAGACTGCAGAAAATTGTACACGTTGTAAAGAACAAAAGTGTGTAAATAAGAAGATGAAATCTCAATCTTTGATAAATATGTTCAATGATATCTTGAGAAGATACGACTTTCTGATATCTATTCAAGAAATACTACAGCGTAACAAAGTGAATATCTTCTTTATGAACTTGATCATCTAGTTCTTTGCAGTATACAAGAAACTTAAACGTCTTTGTACATATGTGACAAAGAAACGAGCTTCAAAGACTAAATGTATGAAACAACTCAAACAAGTCTTTATTTCTGAGAATAGCATGAACATGTTCAATTCTATGTATGAACAACAAACTTAATAATTGTCTGTTATGTTTACACAATCTGTTCAATCATTCTCTGATATATTTATCTTCAGATCTAAAGAATCAATTCAGTCTATCACTTTTTCATTTATTGAAACTATCTTGAAATTTCAGTCGAATGTTCAGCAAAATTCTCAAGTCATACAGAGAACTATATTTATTAACGTTTTTATTACGACAGTTTCTATTGAAGCTGAGAAGCACATGCGATTTCTCAGTACAATTATAGATAAGAACAAGATCTTTTGAATTTCTTGTTTCATTAAAAAAACAGATGAAACAGAGATTTGTCTTGAGAAATCATATGTACAAGTGAATCAAGAATCTGATATGAACATTATTTCTACTAATTTGATACGTCAACTAGATCTGAATATGCACTTTCTTTTGAAGATAGAATTTCAAGATTTAACTATGTGTACTGCTGATCATAGAGAAATGCTTCTGAAACACTGAATCTGATTGAATGTAGACGTGAAAAACGTCTGAAGAAGCATTCAATGCTTTATGACATCAGAACTAGTCACTCTTTCAAGAGAATCAGACTATTTAAGTTTAATTCTAGATATTTCTTGATTCTGATCTGTGAATGTTATTATTGCTATGAGAAACTTTAAGATTCTGATAGAGAACTCATTGCAAGAAGAGAAAATTCGCGAAGTTATAAATTTGAAACTTGTCTTTTGTAAGAAACATAATCTACTCATGTATTTCAAGTCAGCTTTCGCTGCAGATAAAGCAAAAGCAAATGCAATCTATGTGAAATTGAATTCAAAGAATTCTTCTAGTTTTGATAGCAAGAATGACTTATTCGAAGTTGAAGATTTTAAGTCATCTTTTCAGTAAGTTCTAAGCAAAACTCTAAAAGATCAGAATAATGTATGCTTGATGTGAAATCTGACTCAGCAAATATCAAAGTGATGTCTGCTCAGATCTGCAAAATAGTTACTATTAATTGCTTGATTATTTCTAACTTTACATTTGATATTATATCTTCTATCGTGAATCAGTCTGAATATTTCGTCAATATGTTCAATGTATCAAACACTCTCAGTTTTGTTGATACGTCTTCGAGAATACGAGTGAATTCACATAGAAGAATAAATTCATATTTTGATAGACGAATTCAACGTTTGAAAATAAATATGAATATTTCTATGACTAAATTGAAGACTTGAACTATAGAAGTTAAACTTGAGCTGAATTCTTTAATTTCTACAGAAGAAAATATACATAAAGTGCTATGTCTATTGTATCACTATCATCATCTAAACAACACAGATCTCATCAATTTATTCTGCATCGATTTAATTGTACGTTGAGTTTGAATAGCATCAGAAACTAAACTCACTAACAATTTGATTCAGAAACGCTGATCAACACACTTTGAATAATAACTTCATAAGATTATTCAAGAAGATATAGAAGAACGTATGTATGAGTCTACAAAGACTGTCAATGATAAATTATCTTGATGAAATGCTTGAGCTGTCATAATGAATAAAGTGAAGAATCTCACTTCTCAAGACGAATCTAAAATCATCTTTGACTATAATAGAGTTACGAAGAAACTTTCTGATATCTATATGAAGTTGAGTTTCAAGATGCATGACAATTTAGCTGATTCTCGACATTGTTATCTATTTTCTGCGAATCTAAAGCATGCTTATCTGAAGATATTTCTACATTTGAATGATAAACATTATTTTGCTTTTATGATATCTGACATTGATCAACTACAGTCAACATGTATGCAGCAGAGCTCGCAGTCAGCAGAATTTACACTGATCAAACTCATGTATCGAGCGTTTAAAGCTTTGTCTTCGTCACATAGAAAATCATCACTACTGCACTTTAATAGTCTTGAGAAACTATCTGTCATGATCTTTTACATGAACAACTTCTTTGATGATTTTAAAAGTTTCAAGAAGCAATACGACTTTCTAAGTCAACATTTCTTTTCTCGAGTTGAATGAGCTCTATTACAGCTATCATTCAAGAAACTCAAGCTATTTGTCAGCGAAATCAAGACTTTAAATGTGACTCATAGAATAAAAGACTTTGTCAACATTCTGAAGTCTCATATCAAGAAGATCTTAAAGTGAAAAGCTTTTAAAGATCAAATTGAAGTAAGATTCTTTCTCAAAGTAGTAAACATAACTCGTTGCTGAGTCAAGAATTTCGCGAAACTATCTCATCTTCTTGCTCAACTTACAAAAAAACTACTCTGAAAGTGAGAGCAGTTGAAGCAGCTATTGTTCAAAATATTGCAGATCAAATGCGTTATTAAAACAAGCATGTGTGACATTAACTTATCACTATCAGTTCATTTTTACATGAATGCAAGCAATTTTGCTGCAAGTTTAATCATTACTCAATTACAAGAACTTTCTAATGTTGATATAAAGAACAACAAGCTCAAGAAAGTGTTTATCTTATACAACTTCTTTTCATGATTCGTCTTGCAACGAAAGTACTCTGTGTATAAAAAAGAGCTATGTGCAATCATTACTTTTGTAAAAAAGTACAATTATCTCTGCAAGCATTCATATATTTCAGTGATTGTTCATACAGATCACAAATTACTTACATATTTTCTAGAATTCGATCTTCATGAGAGAATATATGAACATGAAGTCAATAAGCTGCATCGACTTAATGTGTTTATTGTGTACATATCAGATCATCAAAATAAAGTAGCAGATGAATTGTCAAGAACGTTGTTCAATTCAAATAATTGTTTAAATAATAGAAAAGTTCAGAAAATGATTATCAAGCTGATGAAACAGAGCTCACATTGAGTTTAATGAGATGAAAAAGAGAGATTTGAAGAATTTCTAACAAAGCTTACTCTAGATGAATGACTAGAGATCATAGAACAAAGCACTATCAATGATATGTTCATCTTTGATCTAAATATTATGACTATTACGTCTGAAAACGTCTTCTGAGAACAGACTTACAAGCACTTTGTATGATTCAAGAATATCTACAAATTTCTTACAGACTTTACTTCTGTTTCTCTCGCTAAAGTGATGAGAAGTTTCATGAACTATCAAGTGATAGACGAAGTTTTTTGAATTCATTATAAAGATTAATATCTGTTGTGTGTTTTCAAGACAAAAGTACGTTCATTACTATTAGAAGCACATGATCAAGCTGATCATTGAGTTAAAACAGACACATTAGCAAGACTACAAGAACTGTGCTATTGATTCAATCAATCTGAAGATGTTAAGAAGTATATTGCTGATTATCTGAAATGTGCTCATCATGAATCTGCAACTAGATTGTAATTACTAAATTCTGTAAAGATATCTTTCTCATTTCAGCTTTTAAATATGAACTTCATAGATTCATTGACTGCAACAAAAACAGAAAATAAGTACATCTTTAATGTAATGTGTTACTTCAGCAAGAAAGTAGTATCTTTTGCTACATCTTCTGTCAATGCATCTGATATCATTAAATCTTTAGAAAAGATATTCATCTGATTTTAAAGATTGTACATCATATATTGCAATCGAAGACAGCATTTTGACAACTTTATGATCAGAAACTTTTTGAACTTCAAAGACATCTTTATATTATACAGCTCATCTGATTTCTCGAAGAGCATTGATATGATGAAGATATTCAACAAGTTACTAGAGAATGTGCTCAGAAAGTCATTTGAAAATGTTGATTGAGATCAGACTCTGAATCGAGTCACAAAGTTCATCAATTTCAAAATCATTAGCTATTTAGAAATGTCTTCTATCAATATCATCATCGATTTAATTCAGAAGATTACGTCTACTTCTTCTACTTTATTGACGCTATCTGAACGAGATATCTTCAACTGAGTAACTGAGTTCTGTCTGTCTATCTTTCATATTAAGAAGATAAAAAGATACATACGATTTAAATCAAACTTTCATGACTATGTAAGAGCATTATCACAGAAACAACAAGAAGATATGATTTATAAGTATGATTGAAGCGTTAGTTCTGTATATCATCAGCTTCAAGACTTGATCATGTTGCATCAGAAGAGCATGAGTAAGCTGCAGTTTAAATGAAGAGATTCATTCAGAATTCAGAATTATGAAAAGACTCATGAAAAGTTCTTCGTTCTTAGACAAATCAATGAAAGAAAGATTCAAAAAGCTTTTCATGAAAATGATTTTAAACAATTTGTATCTCGTACAGAACATTTAGCTAAAGATGCAAGAAGATCGTATTCAGATAGTCAGAGCATAAAAAGATCAAGAAAGAAATCAGCTAAGATGATTTCTTTCTTGTCTGAATGATTGTTTGTTTTGCTTTGCTTTTAACGCTAGTTCATTTATTAAATTCACATTCAAACACATTTCACATATGAATCATCATTACTATTGAACTCATCTCAAACATATCTCATATACATGAACTTTAAAGATCATCATCATCATCAGATTCATCTTTACATATTTCATTTATCTCATTTATCTCAATCTTTCTTTCATCAAACAATCACATTTTCGCTATTCTACAGCTACAAAAACATACTCAGCATCATGTATTAATATTTAGTCAATTTTGCTAAAAAAGCTTAATGAATGAACTTTAAGAAACTCAGACTAAGTACTTCTTGAAGATCATCTCAGAAATTCGTCAGAGCTTAAGATACATACTGTATCTCAAAGATCAAATCAACATGTCTGAACTTAATTCTTTGTGAAACGACTTAATCTCAGATCTATTTGTTGCAGTTTTGACTCAAAGTGACGTTGTCACGATCAAGAAAATTCAGAAGAATTTAATGTCTGATTCAGATTGTAACACAGAAGAAATCTCAAACAAGATTAAAGAATAATTTCAGAAGATGAAGAAGCAAGAAGAAATCAAACTATTAGAGAAAATAAAAGCAAAAGATAGAGTTCTTAAGAAAATGATTCATCAAGATCAATTGCAAAATATCTTGATAACAAAGATTCAAAGCGAAGAAATTAAGAAAACTGTTGAAGATGATGATTTGAAGAAATTAAAAAGTGAGAACGAAGAGAAATTGAAAGAAGAATCAGAAAAAGATTCAAGAGAAGATTCAAAGAACAGAAATAAAAAGAATGAAAACAAAGATTTGAAGTTATGAAAGTTCAATGATGAATCTGATCTCTTCACTCAGACAGTTCTTGAATGAAGATTATTCAATGCAGATGAAAGCTATACATTAGACTCAAGCTTAATTGAATCAACATTTTCTTTTAGAAACGTATATTTTTTGAATTGATGAGTCAAAAGAATCATTCAAAGTTTTTTAATGACAAAACAAAGATGCAAATATTGGTCTGAAGACTTCAACTTTAAAAGATATGTTTTGATCTTTTGAAAAAATAAAGAAACTTCGTATAAAATAAAGAATAAGAATGAAGTATGATGATATGTCATTGCTGTTGAATGATATCAACTGCATGAAACTGAGAAATCAGACTTGAAGATTGTTAAGAATGAAAGTTGAATCGCGAATAAAGAACTAGTTCTAAATGATGAGACTTTAGTTCAAGAGAATAGTTTTCTTAAGTTTAATGAGATAATTCAAAAAGACATGAAAGAAATTAAGACAGAATTTATAAAAACTATGAAATGAAAGATCAGAAAGAGAAGTTCATTGTCTCTTATATCAGTCGAATTTAAAACTAGATTCAACGTGATGAATTCAACAAAATCAAAAAGATTTATCAAATTCATCTTTGATCTCATAGATTTCATCAAGTTCTTCACGTCAAGACAATTGTTCAAGCTCACTCAGATAGTCAACTCTACAAAATCTTCATTCATAAAATCTTTAAAATCTATGAAGTTCTCTTTGTTCTTTAAGCTTCTTGAGTTCAAAAGAAATAAAGAAACTAAGTGAATTCAGATTGATGAGATCAAGAATTCACAAATCACTTTAAAAAATGAGTCTGAAATCAATATACTTAATAAGAAGCATAAAGTGATTCTGTCTTCAGTGACTGATCACAGCTTATTTCTTGTGTCAAACAACTCAGACGATGACAAGATTCTAAAACATCTTGAGTTATTGAAGAATTTCATGATACATTCAAAGTTCTATAAAGTCATTACTACAGAAACTCTCGCTCAACTTAGATCATTATTGAAGACTAACTCTCTATTATGATCTGCATATGATCAGCTTTGAATCAGAAGCAATATTTTAATGAAGAAGCAGACTGTTCTAAGAGCAAAATTGAAGAAGTTGTTAATGAAGAAGAAGAGTTAAACTGATCTCTTTGTGTTTTGTTTCTATTCATTCTGTTTCTTTTGTTTCTTCTGATCGCTGAGACTCTTTTTGTATGATGAGAGAGATGTGAATCGCTGTTTTCTCGATGACTGATTTAGCTTGAATGTTTCTTTTAAGTGAAGTGAAAGCTTAATTAGTCAGCTTTCTCTCTCTTCATCAGTTACTATTTAGTTTTGAAGCTCTTCAGCTTAAACAATATCACTTCTTTACTATCTTCTAGAATTAAGTCTTTAGTGCTGAGTTGTTTTTCTCTATCTTCATGTCTTGACGAGTCGAGTCGAGAATTTCAAGTCGATACTCAATTTCAACTCTCTGACTCGACTTGAATACTCAGGTCAAACATCTCAACTCTGTTGCAAGCGTGTCTCGTTACTCTGAGTTAATCTAACATAGTTTGTGTTAAACTATCATAAACTAGTACAAAGCTGATGTTGACACGCTAGTGATCTAGCGCGTCTTCGTGAGTATAAGACTCTCGACGTGTTTCATATTCTTTCTTCTTTAGCTTTGAACTTCTAGTTAGAATACACTTATATGATTCGCTCTATGCAGACTCATAACAGACTCAACTTGAATACTCAAGTCAAGAACTCGACTCGATCTCAATAACTCAACTTGACGCGATCAGTCTAATGAAAGCGAGTGATTCATGATTTTGCTTGTTAACAATCTATTAAATTTCTTCTACGAATGCACTTTAGTAGTGTCACGAACAACTAATGCAGATATTCACTTGAGATTTCGAATATTTGATGCACTTTTCAATCATCTTGAGCAGATTGAAAAGAATATAAGAAGAAGTACTTGCTCGTTGAGTGCTGTTATAGTAAAGACTTGCGAAAAAGTCTCAATCAAACTTGCGAAGTATTATGTCAAGATCGAAGACAGCGATGAAACAATATATAATCTTGCAAATATTCTGAATTCTACAATGAAGCTAGATCTTTACAAGACTTGAAACGACAAAGACAATGAAGATACAGATCATGATGAAGAGTTTGTTCACTACGAGATCAAGTACAAGACAGAGTTCAAAGAGTATTTTCATCGTTACTATGAAGATTCAGCTGTCGATTTGAGAGCAGAAGCACAAAGAGCAAGAAGTGATGCTGATGAAATAATGCATTATGATAATGCATTTGATTGTTTACTAACGATCTTGTAGTCTGTTGCAACTGTTAGAAGATCATTGCTTCGACAATCTCAGCGTGCTCGTTCTTTTCAAGACAAAGATGATCGATATCTTCGCACTGATGTTATAGATGAGAAATGTTCAACATGACAATTTTGAAAAGACAATGCTTCGAATTTTCCTAGATTGACGCAAATGACTAAAGATATTCTTTCATGCTCGATATATTCGATAGATATTGAGCGAACTTTCAGTCTTGCTAGAAGAGTATGTCGATGAGATCGATTACAGATGAGTTCGACACCTCCCCAAAGCGCGTTCTTTTTATCCTCTTGGCCGAGCCCGCGTTTCGGGCAAATCAATGATTTTCTTTCGCAGCTCGAGAAGGTGATTCTCGACTAACGAAATAAGATAGCCATGGAGGAAATACGGGCTCGCATCAATGAAATGCCCTGGCGAGCGAACAGCTACTTCGATTTGGTGTTAGGCCTGTCAAATCGGCTTTAAAGAGATGTCTTGATGTTTTGATGTTTTGACATATAGAATATATGATGTCTTTGAATTGGTGGGGAAGCCTCGGCCGGTTATGCTTGCCGCCTATTGTTCTATGTCGTCTGGGATGCGACCTAGAATACAGATGTTGTCTCTGGCTTTACTGTAGCCTCGCATATTGTGTGTACCCTTTCCCGATGCGCAATCAATAGATGCAAGCACCCAGCAACACATCCCGCTAGGTGGAGCTTCATTGGTGGATTGGTCTGCGACGATCCAATCATTTCGTTGCCATGGTGGATGCGAGGGGGCTTGCAGTCTTGCAGTCTTGCAGATACATAGATTGCGTGCGCGTGCAGACCATAGATACGTATGATACCTTGCCGGGTAAAGCCAGTGCATAAGCATAAGACGAGCCAGCTTTGTCAAATATCAATAGGATCGCTTTTGGTAGTACTTACTCGTACTCGTACTGCATCATCTGAAGGCGGTCGCCGTTCAGTCAATCTTCACTCCAAGATAATTGGGAAGCTTGGACCACCTCCCTCTCCGGCTGGAAGCGGCGACTTCAATCGCTCAAGCATTTCTGCTAGCGCCTCCAATCACCCAATCCCTGACGTCGTTCGTTGCCCAGCCTCCTACCA
>JAABUY010004716.1_pt1 | contig 14099 bp, 18 predicted proteins | sample 5560271 | NCBI WGS metagenome assembly JAABUY01 (sample SAMN10711886, study PRJNA513374) | rock metagenome | isolation source: Antarctica rocks | place: Antarctica: Victoria Land, University Valley
GGCACTATCAACACTATTTGAGCAGGCACAGACTGCTTGGAACGCTATCTTGCAAACAGTCCAATGAGACCCTTGATAACCATTTCTGAAGGTGCAAGCTTCATATTGTATACATACCTTGCATGCAACAGGACACGCTTGGTGCCAACCACAGCTAAAGGAGACTTGCTGGCTATCAGCTCAGCAGTCTTGTGTGCATGTTGAAGCAATGCTGTTTCATCTGCAAAGCACTGTGAGACCAGGCCGACCTGCCTTGCCTCCTCCCCCTTGATCACCCGCGCTGTCAAAGCAAGCTCAGATGCCACACCTAGAAACAAGCAAGCAGCATGATGCAGGCAAACCAGAGTGCTGCAGGTCAACAGCTTGGAGTAGGCTGTCCAATGGCACATGGATAAATCGTGCACACTTCAGAGTTGTACAGTGTGCACAACTGCAATGTCCAAACATGCTACATGTATGTGGCTAGTATTGTCTGCAGCACGCAAGGCTGCAAGCTGTGCACACAGCAGCAGATCATGTACCTTGACCAACAATTGGTGGCAATCGCTGCAGGGTTCCCACATCAGCTACGATTGCGACGTCGACTTCCTGCAGGTATGTTGAATCGTGAGATGCTGGTGCCTCATCATACTTGCAGAAGTGTCAGCATCATGACACAAGCATTAGGATTGACAGCATGGTTCTTTGAACCACTGTCTCCTTGTGTGTCAGCAGCTGGGCCAGCATGCACACCTTGACACAAAATGTAGCTGCTTGTGTAGAATATCTGATGTCACAGGCTGTGATGATGTCTACACCAGCTCCAAAGCAAGCCCCTGTGCTGGAACACAAAACGTAAGACACTCATGCTTCATCACAACAGTGGCTTGCTTGTTCTGGTGCCTGAGTAGGTCAACCAAGACACAACACGGACGTGACAAGATGATAGCAGCATGCGCACCTTGCACTGCTGCAATTACAGGCCATCTGCAGTTTTCGATGGCGCTGATGGTATTTTGAGAGCTTTCGATTTTGTGCAGCAGTCTTTCTCTGGCTCTTGCTGGGCATTTTGCGTTTGCGCTTGGACTCACAAAGTCTGCTTCCAGGCTAGCAATATCTATCCCCGCACAGAAGTTCTTACCTTGACCAGTAAGGACAACCTGCAAACACATTCAATTATGCATGTCCATTCAAACATGCACATTCAACAGCGTCACGCACAACTGTGCTTTTGGACATCATCCAGTCAGGGGTCGGGCTAAGTCAGCTCACTGGAGAGTGATCACACCGCATAGACATCGTCCATCTGGTCCAAGGCCTGGAAGACCTGCATTCGCACCGACTCATGAATCGTATCGATACATACAACGACATCCGTTAGTTTGTACATCTCTGTTGCTATCCCACCTGTGGTATCTCTGTCCACATCAAGTCGTCTAAAGCATTTGATTTGCTGGGCCTGTCAAGCGTCACAACTGCATGCCGGCCATTCCGCTTCGCAGCTACTGTCTTGAATTTGCTGAACTCACTCCAGTCCATGTTGCCCCAACTCAAGTCACGAATCGTCAGACTTTGACTTTAAGTCCCAGATCGACGCGGTGGGGGTGCTTCACGCTGGCTGCCAAGGCACCTGCGGTTGGATTTCCCTCTGCTGTCAAATATGTACGGCATTACATTTCCATCCTGCTGATGGTTAGACAGCACCGCAAGGCAAGAAGTCCTCCACAGATCTTGACAGAAATGCAAGCACCAAAGTCACTCAAAAGCCTGACTTGATCAATCATGATCAGTCACATATGACTGATGGGAGTCACGAGGCTAGGGTTTGACCGCACATCTTTGCGTTCGCGACTGGGCGACATCTATGGCTGCTATCTCGGCTCGTCTGATGACCTGACTGCTGGTGTAACAACCTATGACCCTTGGAGTTGCGCCAGTGAAAGCGTCGGAATCGCTTTCCTGCACCATGCATGCTTAAGATCGAAAGTTTGTGCCTTCACTGCCGCCTTGCCGCGTTTAGTTACTGTGCGAGCTCAACACAACTGCTGGTTCGCGTTGTTTGACTTATCGCTCCACCGGAGCGCTCCTCCAAAGTTTGACAGACCCAAGCTGTTGTCCAGAGCCATCATCCATTTCGATGCGGTTTTGCCTGTGACCACAGCGCTTCGTACTGTCAGGCCGCTACCTTCGCAACAGCCATGGCGACCGGTTTATTTGATAAAGTTTTGCACAAGAGCAAGAGTACTAGGACCCCACAGGATTTAGTTCCCAAAACCTGTCAGGCTTTGGACAGGCTACAGGATAACTCTCCACAGAAGCTTTTTGATGACAACACCAACTTGCTAGCAACGCTAAAGGCTGTCCTCCTCGCTGACAACCAGAGCGACCAGTCGCGTGACTATGCCATCACAGTCGGATACGAGGCCTGCAAGAATGACTTGCCTCTGCTGCTGGCTGCAAAGCTTGGGTTACTTGAGTTTGAGGCCAAAAAAGATGCGGCACAAATCTTTGGCTTCTTGGTCAGACTTGATAATGGTGGAGACAAGCCTGGCGTCCGGTTTGTGCAGAGCAATCCAGATATGCTGGACATGCTGTTCAAGGGGTGAGAAATGTGCCCATATGTAGCTGCATGGGTATGTTTGGATGTGATCATACTCAGGGCCGGCAATATGCTATGTCTTCAGATATGACTATCCTGAGATCGCCCTCAGCTGTGGCAGCATGCTCAGGGACTGTGTCAAGGACGAGAGTCTGGCAAAGTAAGCAACTCAGCTGATCATGCTACACCTTCACACAACCTTTGCATGTCAATGCTGTCATAGTTGCTTGTACAATCTTCTGCAACATCCTTCCCATGTATGTTGCTGCATCTCTGTCATTTTTTATACCCAGAATCTAAATTTCCCTTCATGCATTCAATCATGCAAAGGTGTACTGAACACAGCTTGTCTCCTGTGCTCACCCGGTAGTGATACACAGGCTGGTGCTGGATGGACCTTTGTTCCAGCACTACTTTGAAAAGGTGGAAGTATCCAACTTTGAGGTGGCTTCTGATGCCTTCTCCACCTTTAAGGTAGCTGCCTCTCCCATCAGCCATTGGATTGCATTGTCATGCGATCGTTCTGAAGTGCACATAGCTCTGATGCCCTGAGTCTGCACCATGTGTAGTATATTCTTTGGCAGACAGGTCTGCAACTGGCCTTGTCCCAGCAACTGGCGTTACCTGCAGCAGTTAAAGGTTTGACAAGTGCTGCAGGATCTGTTGACCAGGCACAAGCCCCTGGTGGCGGGCTACCTCAGCAGGAACTATGACCAGGTTGACTGACTTTTACTAGGCAACTGCTTGTGCTGTGACTGATTGTTTTGCTTGCCACGTTACAGTTGTTGCATATTGGTTGTTGAACCCCACCAACGGCGTTCAGGATGGGCCATTAGTTCTGCCTATGCTGAAATGCAGCCTGCCTTTTGTGTCTGTGTGAGTTCAGGAGTTGGCTTAACAACACTGTGCATGCTGTCTGCAGTTCTTTGCGTCTTACACCAACCTGCTGAAGTCATCCAACTACGTCACGCGACGGCAGTCGCTCAAGGTATGTCAAAACACTGTTGTCGTCTGCAACATGCCTGTGCTGTCAACTGCAACTTAAGGGTGTCCAGAGACCTGATTTGCTGGGTCATGCAATTTATTAGCTGCACATCTAAAGCACAGACTTCACAGCATGTATTAAAGCCTTGGTACAGGAGGTGTGATATGCATGTGCAGTTGCTGAAAACAGCTGCTGTGCAGTCAGTATATGTAGAAGCTTCTTGCACATGCATACATGTCATGTTTGTACTTTGTGTCACAATGCATGCATGCAGTTGCTTGGAGAGCTACTGCTAGAGCGCAGCAACCTGAAGGTGATGGTGCGCTATGTGGCAGACGAGGGCAACCTCAAGCTGATGATGAACCTTCTCAGGGACTCCTCACGAAGTATCCAATTTGAGGCATTTCATGTATTCAAGGTGCGATACATGAGGTGCTTGCAGGCTGCCGGATGCAACTCCTTATTGGCAGTGTCTATGCAACTTTAAATGAACTCGAAGTGCGAATGTCTGCTCTTTTTCCTGTGGCAATAATGCATCATCTGTGCAAACAGATATGCCCCGTGGGCATAAAATTTGACAACATATAGATCCCATGTATGGATGCAAAATTTGGATTCACCAGCTGAGCATGTTTGTGCTGTGAGATATTTGTCATATGTCAGCTGCTGTGCATGTTTGTATATGTGAGCTGGTTTGAGCCACAGCACAATAAGTTGGTTGTGCACCCAGAAGCACCGTTGCATCCCTGCTTTGCTTATCACCCAAGGCTGGCAACCTTCATTTCGTGTGCTGGCCAGCATGAGTAACGCTTAGTAAGAGACATACGTATTCTGACAACCTGGCAAAGAGGGACATGTGCTGCTGTAGGTGTTTGTAGCCAACCCAAACAAGACCCGGCCCATAGTTGAGATCCTGGTGGGCAACAGAGACAAGCTGCTCAAGTACCTCACTGACTTCCATAGTGACAAAGGTGTGCTCCTCTGGCATCTTCCAGTTACCAAACGCTGGTAGCCAACTCGAGCTGACATTGCCATTCGCAGGGATGAAGTTCATTGTACTGGTCTCTGCATTACATTACATAAGGTTTAGGAATGCTTGTTGCCATGAGAGGCATTTGGCTTCCTCATATGGTAAGCCTGGCATCAATGTGCTGGTCGCATTCAAGGTGGGCATTAACTGACAACTCAGCTTCGTTTGTCATGTCATGTCATGTTATGTCATGTTAGCTTCTACACAGGAGAAGTGTAGCCTGAAAATATGTAGCAGACAACATGTCAGATCTGACTGTCAAGCTAGTCAGCACTTCTGCGCTGTTGAGACACTGTCTGACAAGCAAGCGCTCCTTTGTTTGTGTTGTTGCGATGTCAAGACACACTGCAATGATGTTTTGCCTTGTGCTCGTGCAGAGGATGAGCAATTCAAGATACACTGCAATGACCTTTTGCCTTGTGCTCGTGCAGAGGATGAGCAATTCAGGGAAGAAAAGGGCGTGATCATCAAGGAAATCTCAATGCTTGACGGCCCTCCAGGTGAAAGTCAGGCCAGTGACACTTCTGCCAGACATGTATGGTGATGATGCAAGTTGCCATAGGCAAATCTGCACATGGCAACAGGCCTCAGCATTGTGGCATTGCAGTATCCCTCTGCCCTAAAATGACATGCAGAAGTGTTGTTCCGAGTCTTCATGCACTGATTGTGCCCATTAACTGGTGTTTAATCTACATGTCTGGGGGTAGGTACCTACCGGTAGCAGCCACACTGACCTGCCTCTGAACCCATTTGGCATGCAGCGCATTGGGCTGCATGCAGCATGTTCATCCTCTGGATCAAGGCCTTCGGCAGAGTTGCTCATGCGTTGTGTGTGCAGCAAAAGATTTGGACAACGCTAGTCTCATGTACTTGTAACAACATAGAACATACCTTGGAGTTGTGTAGCTGACTTTGAGGGCTGACTGTCAGCTTTTTGCCATAGCCAAGGTGGCACAAAGGGAGGTCTTACCACCTGGAGGTCCAAATCGAATCACCGAACTTTCCTGATCTGTACTGCTGGGGTCCTGACAATAACTGGTGGTCAGGATAGGGGTTGTTTGTGGGTCCCCACCATGCCTGGCGTGCGGCGTGCGGGGTACCTGACTGGTATCGGCATGCGCGTCAGCGTTTGCGCAGTCAACTTCAGATAACCGTTGCTCATCTCGCGACGCATTCCCATCTGATACCAACGTTGTCAGCATCGTATTTGTTCACGGCAACGTCACTTCGCGCTCCACTCGCCCGAGCCTGCAAGCATGGGTTCCGAATGTGTTCTGACGGCCGAGCAGCTGGAGCTTCTGACTTCCACCGAGTCTAGATCAAAGCTTCCGAGTTTATCCGGTAAGCAGTGCGATTGTTGTGCTCTTCGGAAGTGCAGCTTTGAGCCGGACTACGCCGGGTCGATGTCAAGTTTGACGCATCCCTGTTTGACATTGACGTCGTCGTCGTATCTTGCGCCATGCACCCGGCATTGTGTAGTAGAATTGATTTACCACAACATATTAGGGCACACCCTATCGACGCACACCACGCAAGCAGCGTCTGCTGCGTGCAATCCAAGTGACATGCCCAAGCTATGAGTAGTCGACGGATGTCTACCCAGTTTCAGCTCCATCTGCATACGCAAGTCGACATGGGCAATATTTGCCACCATCGAATGTAGAATCAGCTTGGGTGAGTTCTTGCGTATCGATTGCAGGTGACAACGGGCACCGCCTTCTAACTCCTTCCAAGGAAGAGAAACTCCGCGCTCTGGTCAATGGTCTTGACAGGTGAACTTCTCAGCTATTTCATCACAGACAATTGGCTAAGCAGAGCTGCCAATCACTGGCGATGTCATGTATACACCACTGTATAATGCAAGGACATCAAAGCCAACCTCCTGATTTCACATTCCAATTTTGGCTGCAGTGAGCCAGAGCCTTCAGAAGCCAACCTGGGCTATGTTGATCCTGCAGCAACAGAGGCAAACTACACTCCTACAGAGGTGCGCATCAAGCAGAGCGTCCAGCATGAGCCTGAGGGTTACTCGCGCGATGTGCGGTCAGCATTCAGCGGCCTCCCCAAGGTCAAGCCTCAATGGCGCGACCACTACATGAAGATGTTGATTGTTGGTGAATGTGAACAAGGTCAGCACCTATAATTCTATCCCGGTCTGCCTTGGCATAGCAAATCTTTCTGTGCAAAACCCTCAAACATCAGCCAGCTTGCATTTGGTGTCATATGTGCATAAGCCTGCCAACTGTACATGAGCTGTGTGTCCAATGCATAAGCCAAGCTGAATGATGCACAAAGCCCCGTGACTGCTGACCAGCCACTGACTGGCATCCGCATCTGTATATGGTGGCTACAAGCAGTGTTTTCAGCTGATGTATTGCATGCGATGCTGGCACAGAGTCGCCCTGATACAATGGTGGCGTCCAGTGCAGATGTCCTGGTTCTCGACCGAGTGTCACAGCAATCAGGTAGCACAAGAGCCTGTGCATGCCTGGCACCACCTGAGGTTCATGGTTTGCACTGCTGCAGGAAAGACCACATTCATCAAAAACCTGTTTGCCTCATACACCCAGGACCCCAACCTGCAGGTGAATGATGTGCCAGGCTCCACAAGCAAAGACACCTTTGTGCAGCATCCAGACAAGCTACTCACTGAGATTGTGGTCAGGGATGAGCGCAACATGCTTGCCTACCACTACCGCGTGCAGGACACTCCAGGTTAGTCATGTCACTTCCACACTTGCATCAGCTTCTGGCATGACAGGACACATGTTGTTGCCCCTCACTCATGCCAGAAAACTCTTGCATGCACCATATTGGTTGGGCAACCTATATGCTTGGGTTTATTGTTCAGGGCACCACTAAATCCTTGACAAGCAGCAGCTTGGCATGGTAGCACATGCCATCATACAAGCTTTGATCCTAGCTTGATTCCTGCCATTGTGTGGGAGGCAAGATACCTGATCACCTTCACGTGATCAGAACGGCAGCATCTATGGGGCCGACGACCATAATTTTTGCCTGTGACCTGTCGGCACATGCTGCACACAGGTTATGACAACATGGAGGTCAATTTGGAGCCTGTGCTGGACTACATCAAGGCACAGAACTACAAAGCCTTGGAGTACGAGCAAAATGCCAAGAGGGAGTCAAGCATGAACAAGTGGGAGGTATGATGCCATGCCCTCGAGCATCAGTCAAGTTCCTGTAGGTCCTGACGCTTCGTAGGCTGTCATGTGGTTTCAGGTTCACTGTTGGTGGCATTGCCAGGGGCAACGTGGCGCTGTCAGGGGCTGGCTAGTGCATTAGGTGGTGCCAAAGCCCTTGACTGTTTGGTAGACCAACCTGTATGTGAGACTGGCGTGCGTGCTGTCAAGCTTTGCATGTCCACCACAAATTGAGATCTAAATATTGTCAGCCTGGCAGCATCAGATATGCTCTCATGGCCTTCAGTTACTTTGTGCAATTTAAAGTTCCATAACTTGAAGAAGGGTTACTGGCAGGGTTAACTCCCCAGCCAAACACCTCAGCCTGCAAAACACCGCAGAAAGACTGCACATGAGCCGCATCTACTTTGCCAAACCTGCAGCATGCTACTTCATGGCTGCCGTAGATACCATAAGGCAGTGTCAAATACACAATGTCGTTGGGGGATAGTCTAGCCATACCCTAGCCATACCCTAGCATACTGCAGGTCTGGCAGTGTGTCTGAGTCATATGCAGCCCTTCTGCCCTGTTCTGTAGGCAGAGGTGTTTGATCAGGGGAGGGACCCCGGCGATTTCCCTGACACATTCGATGTGACCATGGGTAGAGTTGCCTCGGCCTGACCTGAACGGCCTTCTGCCACCACCTCGGTCCTTGACTGTGTCTGACGAAATGATTGATGCTTGCAGGACCCTCGTGTGGACGTGTGCGTCTACTTCATTGCTCCTCACAGGCTCAAGCAGATGGATGTGGAGTTCATGAAGAGACTGTCGCAGGTACATCAGCATGTTGTTAATGCATGGTCCACGTCCATGCCCATGTCCATGTATGTTCTGTGTGTACTATGTTGTTAACTTGAAGGCGCGTTTCTACTGGTGTACATTGGTTTGGTAATGCAACCCGAGTAGACTTTTTACGTCGCTGTGTGCATGCCTTGACTTGCACTTGTGCACAGTAATATATCCATGTAACTGCACTTATCTAAAAAAGGGTCTCCAAGATGAAGTCGTGTCTTGCCTCCCCAAAAGATAAAGTTTAGCACCACCACAGGAGCAAAGCACAACAAATTTCAACATGAGCAGGAGTCTACCTGCCTAAATGATTATTAACGCAAATTGATGCAAATGATTACAACTTGGTTCAGCTTGCATGGTTCTCAAAGGGATGCATTCCTTTGGGACAATGTGTGGGGCTCAAATCCTCCCCCCCCAAATTGGATGACAGCTACACATGCCTTGTGTTTTATCCCTTTGCACAAATCCTCACTGCATCAGCCTGGGCATAATGACACGCAAGGCAAGGCCCAACCTGTCCTCTGCATCAGAGCAGTACCAACTTGGCTCCAGGTGGAATGTGATGTGTGTGCTTGTGCAGGAGGTACCAGTGCTGCCTGTGCTTGCCAAGGCCGACTGCATGACCACTGGAGAGCTGGAAAGCTTCCGGGAGCTTGTACGTAACACCCTCCATCATGTAAGTATGTTGCAGATTACGGTGAACATCAGAATTTAGGCGTCCATCATGCATGTTGGTGTAAGCACTTGAGTAGCAATGCCTGACAGCAAGACTGTCATTCAATGTCTTATCATGTTTTGTATGCTGAACAGTCAGCATCTTATTGCGTTGCTTCCAATGCACATCCCCACCTGGGAATTGTAGTCAACACGTTCAATAAGCATGTTCAATAAAGCACATTGGATTGAGAGACATGTTTAGTGTTGAGGGAAGCAGGCAAGCATTCAAAGAGCAGCGGCTCTGGGTGTTGCTGCCCTTGAAGGGTGTAATGATTGTGCATGAGGCGTCTGTGCGTGTATGCAGGCAAGTAAAGAGATTGGGAGACCAATTGTGCATGAGTTCACGCGGGAGGCTCTTGTTGAGGCTGGGGCAGCCCACGTTGTGCCCCCTTTCTCAGTTGTGGCCAGTAACACCATGGACCTCTCTGTTGGAAGGTCAGACTCATTGCTCACACCACTCTGCTTATTCAGCCTGAGATTGTCACTCCCATGCTTCTCTTGAAATTGCAAAATGCAATGTACTGCCCTGCCTGAGGGAAACAAGGTTGAAGGATCTGCATGAACAGCTTCCAACTGGCTCCACAAGATCTGCAAGAGCTGTAGCTGTTGCGAGAGTTGAATACAGCAGTGCAAAAGAGCAGAGGAATGCATAGGGTCGCGATTTGACTTGATGATTGAGCACTCTGGGTTGTTAGTGGAAGTGGCCTTGACTCATCAATATGGCATCAAAATTGGACAAAGAGGAAAATGAGATTGGCCTGAGGCATGGGGATTGCAGGTTTTGGCCAGTGAGGGAGTACCCATGGGGAAGCTGTGAGGCTCTGTCTTCCCGCCATAGTGATCTTGCAGCTCTCAAGAAGCTGCTTTTTGAGGTCAGCCCTGTTCAAACTGCTTGTGGAAAAAGCCCTCGCCGTGCTGACAGCATGCTTGTATTTTGCGAGTTGTCAGCCCTGTTCCTTTTCAATTTTTTTGTGCAAAAATCTTCCACCATGCTTTTGGCTTGATGGATTTGTGCAAGCTGATACATCTCACTGCTTTGTTCATTGATTGTGAGCAGTAGGGCTTTTGAAAGGATGAAACTGTGTACGTCCAAATTCTCTGCAGGCGCAAGTGCTTATGTCAAAGCCCATTGCTGTGAGTGTCTGCACAGGTGAGCTATATGGAGCTGAAGGATGCTACTGAGTCCCGGTACTACCATTACAGGGAAACTCAGCTGCTCAACTTAGATGACAGCACAATGTGAGCACCATTCTTGACATACAAATCACGCATGCTTGTATTGTGCCACAGACCCTGTGAATGCTGTTGTGTGTCGAGCACCATGCATCACTCCACCTGAGCTTCAGTTTGTCGTGTTAAGCTGCATGGTAAGGCTGCTCGTCGATGTTCGTTTGAGCATCCAGCTGATACTCAATATGCACACTGCAGCTAATGTGCATGTCTTGCGCTGTGTCTTGTGATGGTGTTAATTTGAAGCAGATATTTCCAGGGTGTGTTCTGAGCAAACCAAGCACACCTGGCAACTCCGGCTCTTGCAGGGTTCCTTTGCATGTCAGTGTCCTGTACGTACAACTGTAAATGAAAGCACCTGTTGAAGCATGGTCAGTGGACGATCTGTGTTGCTGCCTGTTTTTGCAGGCCTATGCACAGGAGCTCTTTGACCAGGCAGCTGCGCAACATGGCAAAGCAGGCAAAGCAGCCGCCCAAGCCCACCAAGAATGGTGTGGTGGCCTTCCTGGGCAATGCTGCCAAGTTTGCCTTTCAAGGGGCTGTTGTCTACCTGGCCGTCACTGCCCTTCAAGGGCAGAGTGGCAAAGAGCGCTTGAAGGAGGACTTCCAGGCTGTTGCTGTAAGTAACAGTTGGCACAGAGCTGTCAGTTGAGCAGACGAGTAATTCTGGCTCAACAGGGCAGGGCTGAAAACATCTGGCTGCAGACCAGCTGGACAAAGCGGATTGGGGCTCTATTTTGCTTTGCCTGTTTTGCCTGGAATTGCTTGTTGAATGCCTGTTCCTGGTACAAAAGCAATCAGAACAAAAAATTCATGCAGAGGTGAGTTCAGACTTCCTCTAGTTCATGTTGTGTTGCTTGTCGAGTAGCCTTGTGGATGTCTGGGACTTGTCCATAAGGCTACTCGAGTTGCGGTGTGTTGCTTGTAGGAGAGGGTAGCAAGCATTCTGTAGTGGTGTATGCTGCTGTCACCTTTGGCAGCTTGACAAAGGTGACAGGAGTATACCACTTGCTGTCTTCTCCCACAAGCAACACATCACAATAAGGTTACTCAAGAAGACAGACAACATGAGCCAGGATGCCACGCAGGAGGCTTGAATTCACTTCCTCTCTTTCGTTGATTGCCGTTACTGACTGTGTTTTGATCAGTACTTTGCGTCTCATTCTTATGTACTTACAGAAGTGACACGAGTAGCTGTGGACAGGCTGTTGTTGCCCTGGCTGTCACGGTAGCCAAGCCTGTGCTGACAGCGTTGCAAGCTGTCATCACCACACTCGATCAACTTCAGCACTTCACAGCAATTTGGGTTTTGCAGGAGAAGACTGTTGAGTTGAGAGATCAAGTGGTGGACAAGGGCGGCATTGCACTGGTAAGGCTTCTACTCAAGCAGCACCCTGCACTGTCTGCATGTCTTTGTTCTTGCATAGCGTCTGCTGCCCTAAGCACTGTTCTACAGCATTCAAGATGGAGCTTGTAACTCAAAGTCTTGTGAGCAGAGCTTGGCACTACCTGCATGTTATCTTCTTGTTTAATGTCTGCTGCCCTCGGCACTATTCTACATCATTCATGGAAGCTGGAACTCAAAAGCTCAGTCTTATGAGCACAGCTTGGCATAGTGCACAACGTATGTGGGATTTGCGGCTGAGTCATGCTGCAAGTGGGAGTACAGCCTGTTGCACAGTGTCATCAGATCTGGTGTGGTCAAGTCTTAACACCAAGCCCAGTCTCATTTCGTGGAGTTGTTAAGGGCTCATCACTGGCTTGCAGGACAAGACCAAGGAAGCCAGCAGTGTTGTAGCTGAGAAGGCAGTGAATGCCAAGGACAAGGTGGGTGATGCAGCAGTGCACGCCAAGGATTCAGTGGAGGACGTCTTCTCATCAGGCAAGCAGCAGGCGCAGCAGCAGGCTGACAAAGCACAGCAACAAGCAGAAGAGAAAAGGCAACGGGATGAGCTTGAAAAGAGGAAAAAGAAGAAGCAGAAGAAGTTTTTGGGTATCATCTGAATTAGTCATTGGTGGTGCATAACAGAAGGAATACAGCTGATTTGCGCGTACAAGTACATAGTCATATAAGCATGTCTCAGTGCTGCAGTATCATGGTCATGATTTGAACTAATGCTTTTTGTCTACATGATGTGTCAGGATTGAGCTTTTGCAAATGACTTCAGTACTGTGTTGACTGGTCTTTGCTGATCATGATGTTCCATGACGTTAGTTGCTCAGTTTCAAGACACACGTAAGTGTAGTCATGCAACACAGAAAACGCCACACCTTCATCCATGTTGTGGTGGCTGAAACACTCACTCTGATAACTCTAGCCAGAGGTTGCTGTCTGACTATTGTCCAGAGGCTCTGGCACACTGTTGTTTTGGCTGTAACATCTCGTTTTGGCTGCGAGCTTCTGTGCTCATGTGCCAAAATTTGCGCAAATCAGGTAGCTGTTGGTAGCCTGTACAGGCACCTGGTTCTCAAACGATCTACAATTGCTACATTGTACATAACCTTGAAATTGCTGAAAGTTGAAATTGAGAGTAATAACCAGAGCTGCCGTTATAGCCTGCTGGCTTGGCTTGTCGATATTCAAACACCAATGGCTATAAAGGAAAGTCTGTCCTTTGGCTGTCAACGAGACAATCCATTGCCGTTGCACGCAACTCCTTTTAACTCTGGAACCCAGCTACAGCTGATAGCTAAGCCAAACTTCGAAATGATTTGGAATGCTGTGACTGATGTCGCTGCATGCGTGGTACAGGCCTCAATTGCGCTCTGCTGCTGTTGCACTTGCTGACAAGTTTCTCGACTTGACATGATGCTCCTGCAGCTGCTTCTGCTGCAGCTGTTGATGGCTAGCAGGCCTCATTGTGTCTATAGAGTTCTTCGCCTCAACTGCAACCAAGACAAGGCTATGATGAGCAGTGGTGCTGTTGTCACGTGGCATGCAGGCTTCGTGTTGTTGCAAGCAGAAGCTCTTGCATACGCTGCAAAGCAAATTTGCACAGTGCCAGCAGCCCGGCACCAATCACGGAAAAATTGCAAGACAGAGAGAAGTGTTTAAAATTTTACAAGGTTCTGTAGCATAACAAGAACGGGCACGTGGAAGCTCCGGAAGCCCGGGCTTGTTCAGCAACTACAGTATCTGGCTCTGTCTCGCTTTATCTTCCTCTGAAAGAGAGGCGCCAGCCGGGATACCGATGACGCTCTCCAGCAACTGATAGCCGCGGGGACGTCACAAGTCTGCGAGTAGTGTAGGCACGCGCTGTTGAGTGCTATCCGGCTCTAGTTGATTCCAGGTGAAGCGGTAGACCCTTTAGTAGGTGCGCAGCTACTGGTCAAGTTGTTCTGCGGTCCAGTCATGGTCATATCCTGACAGCCTTGTAAATCGTAGAGAGCTGTCACCTACACTATTCACTGACAGGGTGTTGTGCGGTGCAAAGATTTGACAAGCAACCATCGCAGATGTTTGTATGGTTTGCAAACGTTTTGGGCACAGCTAATGCAGGCAACGCATAGCTTGTGACGCTGACACACTTGGTGCATTTGTAAGGCTCTTGCATAGATCAGAG
>JAABUY010004717.1_pt1 | contig 14098 bp, 15 predicted proteins | sample 5560271 | NCBI WGS metagenome assembly JAABUY01 (sample SAMN10711886, study PRJNA513374) | rock metagenome | isolation source: Antarctica rocks | place: Antarctica: Victoria Land, University Valley
TAGCGTCGGCTAAGGGACGCACATATGTAGCCAGCTTCTTTCCTGTAGCTACCTTCTTTCCTTAGCATTTATCTTCTAGTTAAATGACACCCATATTGACTCGCTCTATGCTGGCCCCTAACACAGATTATGAAGCAAAAGCATTAAACTAAAATCTCTCACACAGTCTCTACTATCTGATTATTCTTTCTCGTCTTCTCATCACTCATTTCTTTCATTCTACTATCATCATATGTATCATTTTGAAAGATCTGACGTCACATTTAATGATCTTTAATAAGTCTCTCGACATCGAATTTCGAAGTATAAAATCGATATGCTTACGTCTTCTTCGTGATTTAATCATATCTATTGATTCGAAAAAAAGTCTGCTGTTTCATTCAGATCATATAGTTGAGCTTCATCAGTATCACTTGAAATGCACGATGAAAAGTGTAATCTGTCTTTAGAACTTCAGTAGTTTCAATCAGAATATTGAAATCAAAATCATTCTCTTTCATGTCTTGAAAACTATTGATCAAGCTCTGTCGATTTTCAAGACTTAGATCGCTATGAAAAAATGCAACGTTCATTTCACGAATCTTGATAAGATACTAGCTCGTTGTTAGTAAAGAAACAGATATATTTGACATTCAACGAGTTGAAAACATCATGCATGATGCAAAACATAAAAATTATGATTGAGAAAATTCAAGTAAACGTATCAATCAGACGATCTTCGCTATGATCGAAGAGAAGAACATTATCAGAATTCTCTTTCTCTGATCATCTTCGATGACTATAGATTTATTCAATATCTTCATGACTCGCTGTAACTTGCTGCTTGATTCATACAGTTTCTCGATATTATCATTGTAGAGACAGTTATCGATGATTGTCAATCATTTATTATGAACAAGTTCAGTTCAGATAAACATCAAATCATGCTTTGTCTTCAATTTGACAAGATATGAGAATGTAATGCACAGTCTCATCTGTCATGAGATCTGAACAAAGTCGAAGAAAAAGAACACAGACATCGATCTCTTCTTGTCGTCTGATACTCAGTCGTTGACATGTACTGTCAGGACCGTGCCTAGATGATACAATCAATGAAGGTCAGAGTTGATAGTGCTTGATCTTTAGAGATAGCTATAACTGAATATTAAGAATACAGAAGAAGATTGATACAAAAGCTTCTATTTATGTAATGTTCAGAGGCTGCGCTAGGCCCGAAAGGAATGTGTTTGTGACACGAGAAGAATGTGATGTAGATGAACAAGATGTTGGTGAAAGAAAAGAGTGTTGGGGAAGGAAAAGGGTGTTGAGCCATATCTGGGCCATATCTGGGCCAAACCTGACTAGCTCGCTGGTTAGTCCTAATCATTACGCAGGGAACTCGCTAGCGTTCACTGCGAATTGATTAGGGCTTCAGCCTTGTTCAGCCTTGATACGCTCGTAACATGTACTCGCAGCTCTTCTTTTACACTTCTTGCAGTCTTGTTCTCAAGTTTCGCGTGCATCTCTTTATACTTTTCAATGATCGAACAGTTTACATCTTGCATCTCATGAGAAGATAGCTTCATGCAGAGAGCGTCGAATCAATTCATTGATGATAAACGTTGAATCATAAGAAAAGTGAGAAGTTTATCAAATTTTCTTGCAATTTTCTGCAGTTCATCGTTCATCTGTACATCATGCTTACGTTTTAATGCGTTGAACATTGATTTGTCTCATGACAGCACTTTCTCTGAATTGCTTGACTTTAAAATGTGTTCATTCTTTCATTCATCAGAGCACTTCAGAATCTTCACATAGTGATCTAAATCATCTGACGAGATCTTAAAAGATATGTTCGAATAGATTTACAGTACGAAGTGCATGCGACGTTTGAATGCTCGTAAAATGTTTATGATCTTAGAATCTCTGCTCTTCTTCATGTGAAATTCATCTCTTAGTATTCAATCTCAGCATGTTCATGAATCATACAGAATTACTCTTCTTTTACTTCTGTTGATTTCATTTCAAACATCTTTTTGATTGACAATGATACACTTCACATGTGTCTCGTACGACTTCGATTCAGTCAGCACTACAAGTCGTTTCTGTTCTTCTATGAAAGTTATCACTGTTGCGTCAATCTCATTCTTATCTGTTTCTATCTTCTTTCGATCTTGAAACAGCAAGCGATCTTTTAAGAGAAGTTTGTTCTTTTCAGAGTGATGATTCACATACAGTTTGATGTCAAGATATGACACAGATGTCAATGTCTTTGCGAATTCACTCTGTCAATTCAATATCAAGATTGAAGACAGCAGAATCAGAATCAATTTAAGATTTGACTTTAGCGTCGCTGTAAAACTGCTCTTCATACAGAGACAGATCATTGATCATGACTCGTCTGATGAACATTTCGCCTCGAGATTCTGAGGAAATTTCTGAGATTCGATGAACAGATGTTTATCGTTGAGCTTCTCATGAAAGAGACTGACTTTTGCATGAGCAAGATGAAGTCAACGCTTCATCACTATCAATTCTATGACTTGAATGATCTGCAAATGAAGAAAAGTAAGTATGTTATTCTGTCTGTAGCTTCGAGAAGCGAAGAAGACTTATCTTTCTCATTTTCATCTGATTGCATTGAAACTCTTCGTGTTGAATCGTTCTTTCAACATGAAGTTGTCAATATATTCTCAACGCTTGTATGAGTAGTAGAATTTATATCATACTCTTTACTTGCACATTTTGATTTGCATCTGCATCTTTGTCGATTTTCTTATCATCGATGTCTGTACAGCTTAGATTGCATTTTCAAAACTGCAAGATTTTAAGAAATATATTCTTATTCATTTGAATGCATGCTTGTTGTTTTTGCAGATCTTTGAATCTATATCATGAAGTTAACATGTTTTACTACATGATTGCTTTGCATTCGCACTTACATCTAAGTGATATCAATGAAGTTGATGACGAAAGACAGATCGATGTGCTCTTGATCATATTTCATCACTTCTCTCATGTTCAAGTCATTATTAATTGTCAAAGAATCTGTTGTCAAAGAGAATGATTCATTGAGATTGACAATCTTGACGACGTTGAAAACTTCAAGAGTCACTATCGAAACATTGAGATGAACTTCTCTGCAAAGCTTTTGCTTCTTCATGATGAGTTGTTCACTTTCATCTTCTGATGAGATCTTGAATGAAGTGAAGTTATCTATACTCTTGACTGCGCTGCTCAAACACTGCACGAAATTCTCATGTTCACTTCTCTTACATTTTTCTATAGCTTAAACTTAAAAGATGTAGTAGAATATTTTCTTCTTTGTCATATCTGTCAATGTGACATGAAAGTTGACTGCATTTCTGATCTCAACTTTTTCAAAGTTCTCAACTTCATAGATAATTTTCTTCTTTTCAAAGTCGAACATTGTCTCACTAACAAGCTGTCTTTGATAGTTATTGAAATTGACGTTCTTCAGAGTGAGATTGCTCTGCTTTTCATTCGCTACGAAAAGCTGTGAATGATGAATCATCTTATTATTCATTGTATCATTCAAAGTCAAGATCATGTGATCAAAGTCAATCATCGTCGATAAGATGAATGATGAGACTGAGCTGAGTTGTGCTTGATTAATCAGATGAGCAGATTTCTCTGTCTTTACACTCATTGCTCTATCTCTCTTCTTACTGTTTATTCATCTCACTCACTTTATAAAACATGCATCTTTTCATGTTACTTGATGATCTTCTATCAAAGAGTGCAAAAGTTCATCATCTATGATGATCACAATCTTTCTGACTGTCTCTTTCTCGATTTTATTATCAAGTGATGTTTCGAGTAATCTTGCATTTCTTAGCATTTGTTTAATGTGTATCTTCAATGCATCATACTTGTTGTCATCGATGACAAGATCTTAAGTGATCATCATCTTGATTCAATTTGACGAAATCTCATCATAGTTGAAGTCTGCAAGCGTATCTGAAATCGACTTGAATTTTCGTGACATATTGAAAGACTAGCAGATACGCAAACATTGTCATCAGTTCTGAGAATTTCTAGAAGTCATACAATAGAATGTGAGATGATTACTGTCATGATGTTGAGAAGTGAAATAAGAGTACATGTGACATTTTCTCTATTTTGAATCACTTACAGATTTCACTACATGCTGATGACAGATGATGTACACACTGAACTTTGCAACAGATAGAGTGAGAATGCTTATCGCGACAATGAGTATCAGAAGAACAAAGAGTTGTGAGTTGATAAGTTAAAGATGAAGCAAAGATCAACTTTCGTTCTTATATTGCAAATTATGTTAAGCGAGAGCAAATTTGCTCACAACACACTTTGACAACAAATTATCTGTATTCATCTTCTCATCAATCTGAAGAGTACTGCACGTTAGATTCTCTTTATATAAAATGATTTCTAATATTCTACAGAGTTATCAAAGTGCAGAAACTATGACTATGACATATTAACTGATTGAGCATTTTGTGAAAGCATTTCAAATTTATGATAATTTACCTCAAATCAATGATAATCTAGAGAAATTTGCTTTCAATTCACAAATATCGAGGTAAATATTGAAATGTGCAAAGCATTTCAAATTTACGATAATTTATCTCAAATCGATGATAATCTAGAGAAATTTGCTTTCAATTCACAAATTTCAAGATAAATATTGAAATGTGCAAAGCATTTCAAATTTATAATAATTTATCTTAAATCGATGATAATCTAGGGAAATTTGCTTTCAACTCACAAATTTCGATGTAAATATTGAAATGTGCAAAGCATTTTAAATTTACAATAATTTATCTTAAACTCGCTGTAATTCAGAGAAATTTGCTTTCATCAGAGAACTTCGAGTAAAAAAGAACAAATTGCTTGATCAGAAGTAAAACAAGAGTTATCGCTTCTACTGCTATATCAGATCTCATTAATTTCTGATCATTTTATTCTTTGTATTGCATGCTATTCTGACATTTTGTAGTTCAACGTACTTGTATCAACAGAGATTCTGATTAGAAATAGCGACAGCGCGATACAATTTGTCAAATGTGTCAATCAATACTCTTTGTTGTCTCTTTCACTACAATCTACTTCATCGAAATCAGCTTCAAGCATGAAGCGAAACTGTCGTGCGTGTGAAATGATATTGAGAATCACACGAGATCTGATATATCACTTTAATCACTGCTTGATGCTGCGAAATGACGTGCAGTTCTTCGAGAAATATTTAAGAAAAGAGAATTCAGCAGTCGATGAGTATACAGACACATGCGAATACTTTCAGATTGATTTATGACATGAAATGATCATGATAAACGATACTGACGTCTCTGACTTCGAGCAAAGTACAGAAGAAAACGTAGAAGCTTCAGATGATCAGAAGCATTTTCGAAATTCAATTGCATGAATATCATTTGATCTCAAAAGATTTATCAATTCATCATGTACTTTCTCATTCATCAAAGTAGACAATTATGATGAGACGAATGATACAAAGAGACAAAGCGTTGATGAATCGCTAGAACAATATATCAGACTCATAAGAATCATTTCGAACTACAGTAAACTTGAGCAAGATTCATGATCATCTTTAGATGACAGTCTTCAATCAGAATGACTTTTCTTTTCAAATGAGAAAGATTTTTCTCTTGCACAATGATTTCTGAATGCGAAAGTCAGTAGCGAAGATATTAATCAATACTTCAAGATCTCGTTTCAGAAGACTCATCATGCTGATTGTATCTTCAAGAATGCAGATCAATTTAGAAGCATTCTACACAATATATCTTATGAAATATCTGATGATAATTGATTCGAAACATCTTTAAAGATCTCATCGATGAATTCAGAGATCGAAACAGATATATTCAAGATTCAGTACAGAAACGTGATAAACATCTTGAAATTTCTCTTGAAACATCGTTCGTTTGCGAGTAATCTGAAATATGCATCAATCAAAGTATACAACATCAATGAAAATTGAATGTACACGAAAATGCACATTGATATCTGATGATGAGATATGCAAGCATTGATTTCTGAAAATGACACTATAGTTTCAGTACTGTTAACTACAGATAAAATCATGTTAACTCAACATCATGAGAATAAATTTGCATGATCTGTATATATTATCGTTGATAATCTGAATTGAGCAACTTAACGAAAGCAAAATAGATCTAATGTTATACTATTAAAGTTTATTTCTTTGACTAAACATATGAATGAAAATCTGAAACGCAAGTTATATCATTGTTCATTGAAGATAATATTAAAACGTGAATTTAAACTGTTCGATTGAATGAAGAGTTTTTCTTGCTAATGTTCTCATTCTTTAGCACTTGAGAAATTAATTAGAAAAGAGTTTCACGTTCGCTGTGCGAATGATTATACTCGACAGTATTTTTCTATCATCGTCGAATTTATAATTGACTATGAAAAGCAGATCATTATTACGAAAATCAAAAATGAAGAGCAGTGCACTATATGTCACGTTTCATCGAATCAACGCGATAATCTGCAGACAATCTGAGAAGCTCAAACACATGAGAGTACACTGACTCAAATCAAACATCAAGAAAAGAATTCACGCTCTAAAGCAGATATCAAGCGCGATGTTAAGTGAGTACATTCAGTGCAAAACTTTGTCTGAAAACATGAACTTGTTAATATTCATGTCATCATGATGATTGACATCTTGCATCAGTTATTGAAGAGCACAGTGATGTATCTAATTCAATGACTTGAGACAATCATCAAGAATATAACATTGACAATCAGTCTCAAAAGAAAGCGTGATTCACAGACAATTGCAGATACAACACATGATGTGCAATTGAATCAAAGATTTCGAGTAGTTCTTTCATATTCAGAACTAAGATGTTTTCACGACTTTCTATTCGTGAAGCAATAAATCGACGTCGAACAAAAGACAATAGTGCATCAGCTTATTGCGATTGTTACTTCACTATTGATTAGAAAAGCATCAGATGTGTTGTACTGTGCTTGAACTCTTATGAACTTCATGATGATGATTCAATATTGATCGCACGATGACGAGTCTCTGCGTTACATGAACAACGCAATATACAGAATTAACGTCTTAAAAAAAGTATTCAAGCAGTTTCGACATGACGAAAACTTTAACTATCTCAAGTTTCATGTAATCTCTCATTATATAAATTTTATTTGAAGATATGAAAATGCAGATGATTTTGACACATCTTACATGAAGATTGCACATAAATTTCTGATCAAAGATTATTATGATTTTACAAACAAGTGAGAGAACTTTCAAATGCAGATACTGCATCACAATATTCAATGAGTCAATATGTTGACAATGAAAAATATCATTCTTCATGATTTAATCACGTTCAGATCAGAGATTGACGAGAGAATGAAAGTCATGATTACAAAGTCTTCTAGAAGTCTTGATTTAACGCAGCTCAAATGAGATTTGTCAGAAATGAATTCAAATCGATGACGAAACTGATTTAATAATTCTCAATTCTGACGCATTGCTTCTGAAATAGCAAAGACGACACATATTGAGAATTTCTTGAACGAATTGTCGATTTTTATAAGAGAATCTCGATGCAAGAAATCAGAAATAAAGTCAAACAAGTATCAAATGAATCAAAAAGAAATTGACTTCTTCTGAATAAATGATTACTTCATTTCTGTTCATGCATCAATTGAATGTTGAAGACATGAAGATAAAGACTCGACAGACTTTGAGAAGCTTACATCGAAGCGAATTCAATGTGCTTCTGCATGACAGAAACAAATGTTGAATTGAAGACGTGACTACGTCTATGTTCAAGAGTATGCTGAGAATGATCAAGAAAATTCTGACATAGTCGAAGCTCTGAATGATAAACTGATGAAGCAGTTGCAAATTATAATCACTGTTCATGATTCGCTTCATCAAGATGACAATGAGAAATCTGTGCAATACTCGAGAACTTTAATAGAATTGTTAAAGCTCAAAAACAACGAAGTACTCAATGCTCTACATGATATGATAGAAGTCGAGCAGTGATTGAAGAATACTGTCAAGAAGTCTTGATATCTTGAGTGTCAACAATTTTACAATATGAGTACTATACTACGAAGTGCACATCTGATATCAACTGAAAGCAAGAAGTTTTTTTACGTGAATAATTACATCAACTGAGATACATTCAACATCTTATATGAAGAGAGTTTTCTGAAAAAGAAAGTTCAAAAGATGAATGAGCTTGCAAGCTTAGACAGACGAGAAAAGACGAAATTCACTCGATAATGAAGAAAGTTCAACATTGTGTAAGTTGAGATAAATTAGAGTAAATTGAGATAAATTGAAGTAGATTGAGATAAATTAAAGAAAATGAATGAAAAGCATATAATCACGTCGAATGAAGCATATATGAATGATCAAAACATTTCAGTCAATAGCATCTAGTCATGACTATGATGACAGAGTATTGAGAATGAACAAGCAACTGAGATTTCACTGTAAAGATCTGTAAACAATGAGATTGATTGTGTAGCAGCTAGCGACATACAAGAACTTACATAGTTCAGATAATGAGAAAATCTAAAATTAATTAATCTATTAATCATAGTGTCTGCTCGTTCGTTGAACGAAATTTCTACTTACTCTATGCATTCTTCAATGCATCTGACGCATTACACACGACGTCTGTCAGTAGAAGTTCACGACTTGTTGAAGAAAGCTGTAAATTCTCGAGATAGTGTTCTCTTTCTATGTACACTAGCACTTTTTTCTTCTATCGATGTCTTTTCTGTCATCGAAGAAGAATGTTTTGAGTGAATGAAAGCTTCGATTCGATTTTTCAAGCGAAGAATAGATTTGATGACGAGTTTCGCGTAGATGATGATTTCGATGAAATGTCATTTCTTCTCAGTATTGAATGTTTGAATCGAATTATCATATATATTCATCATCAATTGTTTCGCAGTCTCGTCAATCTTCTGCTCAAAGATCTTTGCATTCTGATCAATCAAAGTCGAAATCTTCAATTGCAGAAGAAGAGACGCGTAATCAATCTGTTTCAATCTATTTCGAAACTGAGCAGACTGATAATTGTACATAAGATCGCTGTGAGCACAATCGACTGCTGTGATCAAAATTGATGATAAATAAGACTGTAGACGTTGTAGAAAGACAAGTTCTGCGCGATCACTGACAGACATGATGTACGATAATTGAATAACTGTAATGAGAGAAATGAATGAAGTAAAATTGAAGCTTACTAAGATAAACATCGCGCAGAATCATGAACGCACGATAGCTTGATACGAGTTCTACTCTGTTGAATCAGCTTGTAGCTGATCTAATCAGCTAACGACTGACTGATGATTGATCTATGTTGCTAAATCAGCTAATCACTGAATTATGAAAAGTGTCTGTTCTAGTAGCTAGCATATGCGTTTCAAGCGCATTAAGATTCAGATGTCATTGCTCACTAGCTTACAAGCTACTCAAGCTTTTCATCGAAACGTTGATGTAGATCAAACATTCTAGTCACGCACGCATTCTGATTAGTTTTTAGACATGATTTCAACATTACTTTAAAAATTCGTTAGTCACACAATACTGATTTCATTACTCATTCAAATTCACTCAACTGACAATGAGATGAGTATAAAGAAATTTGTGTATCTGATGATCGACGACATCGAAAGACAGAACAACATCAAGAAATTAATAGAATCAAGAAATTAAGATATTGCATTACTAGAGAATCTACAGCTCATTCAGTACGCGCTCGTTCAAATCGATTAATAGAATCAAGAAATTAAGATCTTGATTGCTTGAGAATCATCAAAAAAAAACTCTTCTTAAATCAGCAACACTCTTCTTTGAAGACTAAACAACTTGAACTACGATCTCACTACATATCGTCGAGCATCGCTCTTCACTCGATCGTTAACTCTTTGCTATGACTCGATCATCTGTGAAAAATCTCTCTGAGAATTATCAAAGTCTCTATTCTTCTGTCACTGCAGATTCAGTCATCTATTCTGAGTTATCATCTCGCATATCAAAATATCTTAGAATCGACTTCGTATGAAAATGTCATCATTCTGTGTCTTATTCTCAGACTCTTGATGAATCTCTGAAAGCTTCTATTCTCTGAGATATAAAAAATGTAGAGCAGCTACAACATTGAGTCAAACAAGACTCAGAAGTATTTCTAGAAGATTTAAACAGTCTTTGAACTCAACGAGATCTTGATGTGAAAGCTTGTGAGCTATTTGACAAAATATCAAGCGAACAAATATGAAAGACTCACTTTAAGAAAATTGATCGAGCAAAGAAACGATTGAATCAATTGAATCAGACACTTCAGAACAAATTGACTGAAGCACAACATCATCTGCAAGTGACTAAAGATGTCACTTCATTGATCTCTATTCTTTTCACATTCAGCAAGCGATCTCAGAAGCTTTCAAATTCATCTCTGTTTACTGATGAAAAAGAATCTATTTGAGATGATTGACAAGAAAAGATTCGTGACAAGCTAGAAATCAACATCGATCATTTCAACAATGACAGAGCTATACTAGTCTACATTCATTCTTGAATCAGCGAAGACGCAGTCAAAGTCACTTTAGTCAGACATCAGCAAGATTCATTGAACTTTTATTCAACAATCAATGATTTACTAAATGAACTTACTCAGCTATACAATGATTCTAACAAAGAGACAAACTTTCGAAAAGAGTATGCTAATCTCTCTCAAGAAAAGAGCAAATTCAGCGATTTCTATTCGATGTTTCAACGTCTGTTCTTCTATCTAGAGTATCACGAAAAGCAATTGATCGTTGATTTACAAGACAAGATAGTCTATTGTCTTCGTGCAGCTTGAAGTAGTCAATTGATTCAATCAGAATCTCTGAATGAAATTCGTGACTATTTGATTCATTTGAACAATGAGCATCAAGTCATGAATGACATCAAAGAAAAGAAATTCATGATCAAGATCAGAAAGCAAGTCATCTTTGCTGAGAAATAAGATTCATTGAATCTCTATAGAAAGATCGAAGTTATTGTCGATCAGTTAAAATCGCGCGACGCGACTTTGACTAGCGTCAAAGAGACAGATCTACAAACTGAAAGCTGTTTTATTTATCATAAGTCAGATCATTTCTTTAGAGAGTGCTCTGATTGAACTTCGAGAATCAATGCATTAGAAAATAATGAGTTTGATTGATTTACATCGAACTCTGAGTCAGATTCTGATTCAAAAAACTAGTTATTTCTTTCAGAATCATTAAAGAAATAGAGATCATATTTTTGTGCAGTTAAATTGAAGTTCTATTGAAAGAAAACTATTTTGAAAAGTCATTTCTGATCAATGCTTCTCTTATCTCTCAGAGCAATTCTTTCAGTCTTCGTTCTTTGATAGACAGTGATTTCGTCGTCTACACGCTGATACATGACAAGCTAGTCAATAAAGTATGTCAGAAACTTGAAATACAATTTATATTACTAGCAAAAAAGAAGTTAATACGAGAATATGATGAAAAGCTAGCTAGAAAGACTATTACTCATAAGATTCTACTCAATTTCACGATCGAAAGTCATAAGAAATTGACTATGTCAATGCTGATAGCTGATATCAAGCATCATGAAGCTATATTGAGCAAACTCTGAATGAACAAAAATGAAATATTATTGAACATGAGACATGATACTATCGTATTCTCTGATCAATTAAATATTTCTATTTCGATTTTTTTGATCTCGTCAAATACGAAGCACTCAAGTTGATCGCGATCAACTCTCATCTCTTCAGCGACTCATAGCAATGCTTCAAAGATTCTCAAGCACTCAGTTTCAATCATTCAGAAAGAGTCATTTTTGATTCAAAACATAGACGTCATCTTTTTTCAAGCACTAGTAAAATGAAAAAAGAAGAATCAGATCAAGATTTTTGCTATGTTCATCAAAGACATCGATAGAAAAATCATCTACAATACTCAATGCAAACTAGATGTCATAAACATCTTTTCAGTCGATGAAATAACTCAGAATCTAGAAAATATTAAAGACAAGCTATCATCGAAGTATCAAGATTTTCTAGATGTCTTTGATCGAGCTCAAGCAGACAAGCTATCATCTCATCATTCATATAATCATAAAATAGAGCTTACTAGTGACGTAACGTCACTTTGCTGTCGAGCATATCAAATGTCTTTCTACAAGCTTCAGAAAGTAAAGAAATATCTGAACAAGAATCTTTTCAAAGAATTTATAACTTCTAGCAAAGCTTCGTATTTCTCATCTGTTCTGTTCATTCTAAAAGCAAATGAAGATCTATGATTCTGCGTTAACTATCGAAAGCTCAATGCTATTATCAAAAGAAATCGCTATTCTTTATCTCTGATAGATGAGATGATTGATAAAATAGTTGATTGCAAGCATCTGACTCGATTGAATATCATTTCAACGTTCAATAAACTATAAATGCATTCTGATAGTGAGAACTATACTATCTTTATTATCGCTTTAGAAGCATACAAATCAAAGATGCTACTTTTTGAACTTATCAATGATTCAATCTCGTTTCAGCAGTATATGAATGATGTTCTATGAGACTTTCTAAATGACTTTTGTCAAGTCTATCTAGACGACATTCTGATCTACAGCAAAACTCAACGAGAACATAAACAACATGTCAAAATGATATTGAATCGCTTACGAGAAGTGAGTCTACAGATGAATATTTGAAAGTGCAAATTCAATGTAGAAGAGATCGTCTTCTTAAAAGTCATAGTATTCAAACAGAGTCTTCGTATAAATTCTGTCAAGATGAAAATCATAGTCAACTGAACTACATCGATCAATCTAAAAGAAGTTCAGAGCTTCGTGAGATTTGTTAACTTCTATCGCTGTTTCATTAAGAACTTCTTGAAGCTAGTCAAATCATTCACTCAGCTGACTAGAAAAGACACATCTTTTGTTTGAAATGAAGTCTGTGTTCAAGCTTTTGATGATCTAAAGAAACAAGTCAGCTCAATTTCAGTTCTACGACATTTTGATTCAAAACGACAGATTATTCTAGAAATCAATGCATCTGACTACGTTAAAGATGAAATTCTATCACAGTACGATGATGAGAAAGTTCTTCACTCAATAACTTTCTACAGCAAAAGCATGATTCTCGCTGAATGCAATTATCACATCTATGACAAGAAACTGCTGATCATTATTTGATGTTTTAAACATTGAAGACTTGAGCTTGAATGTATTGAGTTGCTCATTTAGATGTTCATTGATCATCAGACTTTAAAGACTTTCATGAAAAATAAACAGTTAACTTGACGTCAAGTCAATTATTTAAACATTCTATTCAAGTTTAACTTTCAGATCATTTTTCGATCAGGCAAAATGAACACTAAAGTCAATGCTTTAATCAGAATGTTTCTGATCGACATCTCTGAATCAACTCAGCGTACTGAAAATCGTTATCAGATCATTCTGACACTCGATAGAGTAGATATTCTAGCTATCGAATCTGAAGTTGATCTTTATCAGCAAGTAAAAAATGTCAACAGAATGAATGAGCTTTGCAATAAGTATAAACAAGCTATAAGCGAAAACAAGCTCAAGCTACATAGCACTGAATTGAAGCACTGCGAGATCGTTGATGACATTCTGTTCAGAAAAGATCTACTGTGAGTTTCTGAGAATATGCATACAAAATTACTAAAGAAAATTCATGATCAGTCTTTCATCTCTCACTCTGACAATCGAAGAACTATTGATCTAGTTCAACGTTTCTACTATTGATCAGATCATTGAGCAACGATTAAATGTTACATTTGAAACTGTCATGTCTGTCAACAAAGCAAGACATCTAGAAATAGCATCAATGAACTTCTTCATTCTCTCTCGATTTCACAGAAACGCTGAAAGAATATTGTTAGAGGCCTGCCTAGAGCGGGTCAGATAGAGGTGTCATTTAACTAGAAGATAAATGCTAAGGAAGAAAGATAGCTACGGGAAAGAAGCTGGCTACATATGTGTGTTCCTCAGCCGACGCTAGGCCCAATAGGGACTAGTCAAGGTGACGGAGCGAGG
>JAABUY010004718.1_pt1 | contig 14098 bp, 17 predicted proteins | sample 5560271 | NCBI WGS metagenome assembly JAABUY01 (sample SAMN10711886, study PRJNA513374) | rock metagenome | isolation source: Antarctica rocks | place: Antarctica: Victoria Land, University Valley
GATCACCTGAGAGGAGAGCTTGGCAGTGCTGGGTGACCGCCAGGTCTCGTAGTAGGTCCAGAAGTCCGGTACGGATGTCCGGTTTTCGCGCTCTGCGCCTGAAAGCTGCCGGTCTGTAATCGGCCATAGAGTGCTTGTTTTCGTTTACGCCGGGCTCCAGTTTCACCCATCATCGGCGATAGGATCGTGTGTTGGCTAGGCTCGTCGCACCGTTCGACTTTCAGCGGACGCTGAGCCGGCGTTTCCATTTAACTCCGGAGCCCATCTCAACGTGCTTCGCCCCCGCGGCACCACACCCAGCGGTGATGTCCGAAGGCGGACAGCATCCCCTACCTTTGGCGTCGAAGCTGAAGGGAACACCGGTCTGGATCAGGCGATTGGCAGCGGGGCGGCACCGGTTGAGACGCTGTCCGGATTGGTGGAGCGCGTTACCTACCATAACGCCGAGAACGGCTTTTGCGTGCTGCGGGTCAAGGCGCGCGGGCAGCGCGACCTAGTGGCCGTGGTCGGCCACGCTGCCGCGATCAACGCCGGCGAGTTCATCAGCGCGACCGGGATGTGGACCACTGACCGCGAGCATGGCTTGCAGTTCAAGGCGGCACAGGTCACCACCACGCAGCCGACCACGCTGGAGGGCATCGAGAAGTATTTGGGCTCGGGCATGATCCGCGGCATCGGCCCGACCTACGCCCGCGCCCTGGTGCGGGCGTTCGGCGAGACGGTGTTCGACCTGATCGAGCAGGAGCCGGCCCGGCTGCGCGAGGTCACCGGCATCGGCACGAAGCGCGCCCAGCGCATCGTCGCCGGCTGGGCCGACCAGAAGGCGATCCGCGAGATCATGCTGTTCCTGCACGCGAACGGCGTCGGCACGTCGCGGGCGGTGCGCATCTTCAAGACCTACGGCCAGGACGCCATCGCGTTGATCACCGAGAACCCCTACCGGCTGGCGCGCGACATCCGCGGCATCGGCTTCCGCACCGCGGACCAGGTCGCGGCCAAGCTCGGCATCGAGAAGACGGCAATGATCCGAGTGCGGGCTGGGCTGTCGTTCGGCTTGGCCGAGGCGACGGGGCAGGGGCACTGCGGCCTGCCGGTGGCCGAACTGACCCGGTCGACGTCCGAGCTGATCGAGGTGGAAGCCGGGCTGATTGAGGCCGCGCTGACGCTTGAACTGCAATCTGGCGAGCTTGTGGCCGACACCGTGGACGGCGAGGCTTGCGTGTTCCTGGCCGGGCTCTACCGTTCCGAGCAGGCAATCGCCGGACGGCTGCGCTTGTTGTCCGGGGGCCGCCCGCCCTGGCCGGCGATCGACGCAGGCCGGGCGATCCCCTGGGTGGAGAACAAGACAGGGCTGGCCCTGGCGCCGAGCCAAGTCGCGGCGCTGCGCTTGGCGGTGGCCTCCAAGGCGCTGGTGATCACCGGCGGCCCGGGTGTGGGCAAGACCACGCTGGTGAACTCGATCCTGAAGGTGCTCGGCGCCAAGGGCGTGGCCGTGGCGCTGTGCGCGCCTACCGGCCGCGCCGCCAAGCGCTTGACGGAGAGCACGGGCCTTGAGGCCCGCACCATCCACCGCCTGCTGGAGGCCGATCCGAAGACGGGCGGGTTCAAGCGCGGCGAGGCGCATCCGCTCGACTGCGCCCTGCTGGTGGTGGACGAGTGCAGCATGGTGGACGTGCCGCTGATGCGCAGCCTGTTGCAGGCGCTGCCGGACCAGGCGGCGCTGCTGCTGGTGGGCGACGTGGACCAGCTGCCGAGCGTGGGGCCGGGTCAGGTGCTGGCGGACGTGATCGGCTCGGGGGCCCTCCCGGTGATTCGGCTGACGGAGGTGTTCCGTCAAGCGGCGCAAAGCCGGATCATCACCAACGCGCACCGCATCAACCAAGGCGCCATGCCGGAGCTGACCGCGCCGGAGGGCTCGGACTTCTTCTTTGTGCAAGCGGACGAGCCGGAGGACGCGGCACGCAAGCTGCTGGCCGTGGTCAGCTCCCGCGTGCCGGCGCGCTTCGGGTTTGACCCGGTGCGCGACGTCCAGGTGCTGTGCCCGATGAACCGGGGCAGCCTGGGCGCGCGCTCGCTCAACATCGAGCTGCAGCGCGCGTTGAACCCGCCGGGGCCGATCCGGGTGGAGCGGTTCGGCTGGACGTTCTGCCCCGGCGACAAGGTCATGCAGGTCGCCAACGACTACGACCGCGACGTGTTCAACGGCGACCTCGGCCTGATTACCGGCATCGACATGGAAGAGGGCGCGCTGACCGTCAGCTTCGAGGGGCGCGCGGTGGAGTATGGCTTCGGCGAGCTGGACGAGCTGATGCTGGCCTATGCGACGACCATCCACAAGGCGCAAGGATCTGAGTATCCGGTGGTGGTCATCCCGCTCGCGACCCAGCACTACGCCATGCTGGCGCGCAACCTGCTGTATACCGGCGTGACCCGCGGCAAGCGGCTGGTCGTCATCGTGGGCCAGCGCAAGGCGCTCGCCATGGCGGTCAGGAACGGCGGCGCGCGTCGTCGCTGGTCCAAGCTGCGCGAGTGGCTGCTGCCCGATACACGGATTGATCCCTCATCACGCCGCACCGCTCTTCCAGTGCGCCAGCAGGTTGAGCAAGCTTAGTCACCAGAAGGCAGGCGTATACCGCCGTTATCGACGCCGCTACCAAGTCTCGAACTTCATACGCTTAATCTGCTTTAGAGAAGGGAGATCACGATGCCGCTCGATATCTCGGCCATCAAGGACTTCCACGCCCATGTCCACTTCGAGCCGGGGGTGACGGAAGACGCAGCCGCACGGCTGCGCGCACGAGTGGCCGAGGCGTTCCCCGCGGCCTTGCTCGGCCGTTGGCATGCGGTGCCGATTGGCCCGCACACGCGTGCGATGATCATCGGTGCCGAGGCGTTGTCAGCGATCCTCGGCTTTGGATTGGCAGGGCTGTGACGCCAGGCAACGCGCCAAGCCACACAGCGACGCCCTCGTGCACTCCAGACGGCGAAGCTGTCAGCAGTCCATGCAAGCTCACGTTCGTCTCTCAATCGGGAGCAGCACAATCACTGCCAAGCCCAAAAAGATCATGCCGACGTGGAGTGACGTGAAGGCGAACTTGACCGAGTTCGACCGTGCTGGCCTGCTTGGCCTCGTCCAGGACCTCTACGCTGCCGACAAAGGCAACCAAGCTTTCCTGCACGCCCGGTTCGGCCTCGGCGGCGACGTGCTCGCACCCTACAAGGCCCGTATCGACCGCTGGCTTTGGCCTGACGTCACCAGGAACCAGTGGACGTCGGTTGCCACGGCCAAGAAGGCGATTGCGGATTACAAAAGGGCTGTCGGACAGCCCGAGGGGCTGGCAGAGCTGATGGTCTACTACTGCGAGCGGGCAGCAGGCTTCAGCAAAGAGTATGGCCTGCAGGACGGAGGGTACTTCGACGCTCTGGTGAGGATGTTCGAGCAGGCTCTCAAGGGTTCGGCCACCCTGCCTGATCGGCAGCGTGACGCCATGCTGAACCGCCTCGATGCCGCGCGCAGAACCAGCCATAACTTTGGCTACGGGGTCGGCTACGAGCTGGATGATCTCTTCGTCAAGTACGGTCAGAAGTGACGGAACCCCCCTCGGCGCTGCCTTCAGAGCGCGCGGCGGACCTCAAGATGTCTGCGCCGCGTAGGCCCAACTTCCACCCCAAAGGGGAGGATGATCACCCAGCCCGCCAGCCCATGTCCCAGAACGCCGTTTCCAGTCGTGTCGCCGCCACGAAGGTTGTGAGGAGCTGCGGGTAGCGCGCCGTTGCGCCGTGCGTCTCGCCCAATCGGTCCAGCATCGCGACCGAACCGCGCACCACGCCGCGATAACTCTCGCTCGTGTAGGCGGCGATCCACTCGGCATACGGATTTCCGTCGCGCCGCGTCGCCGGGTCGGCCAGCAACCATTCGCCGCTCTCGCCGTAGCCGACGAGGCAGGGCGCGAGCGCCACCTGCAAGTCGAGCAAGTCGCCCGCCAAGCCGCGTTCCAGCACGAAGCGCGTGTAGGCCATCGTCTCCAATGCTTCGGGCGCGCCGGCCATCTGCTCCTCGCTTAAGCCCCAGCCGGCGCAATACGAGACGTGCAGCGGCATCTCCACATCGACGATGGCGGAGACCGCAGCCGCCGCGGCGCGGATATCGGCAAGTTGCGTGGCCTTGAAGCCGGCAAGCGCATGCGCGCGGGCGAAATGGATCAGGAAGAGGTAGTCCTGGACGAGGAAGTGTCGGAACGCAGCCTCCGGCAGCGTGCCCCGTCCGAGCGCACGGACGAAGTCGTGCGTAACATAGCCATCCCACACCGCCCCGGCGTCGCGCCGGAGACGGCCGAACAGACCTTGATCGAGGGGAAGCGGATCATCCGTCATGCCCCAGTCTGCCCGCTGCCCCTGCCACCCGCAAGCGTCGGACCTGCTAGTTTAGGTGCGGACGCCTCGATCCCTTGAGCGCCCGGTCCCAAGAGGAATGGATGGTTAGGGGATATAGCTCCGCTGATAATAGCCGTATCTCGGGCCGTGGAATCGCGGTCCACCATAGTAGCGCGGGCGTCCATGGAAGCCTCGTCCGTAGTAGTGGTGCGGGCGCCCATAAAACCGATGCCGTCCGTGGTAGCCTGGCCTTCCGTAATATTGGATCACCTGAACCAGGCTGCCAGCCGGCTGAGCCGCCGTGGCCACGGGTTCGGCGTGGACGGGCACGACCGTGAACAGCAGACCCAGCGTCAGCGCCAACACTGCCAAGTGTCTCGCACGCGCATTCCGCACGAATCGCCTCCCGTTTCTATATCGACACCATAACAGAAGGACGGCGGGATTGAAGCGGCGAACCCGGTAGACAAGCATGTTTTCGGCCTGGGCGAGGCCGATGTGGCTCCATGTGATCCCTGCCATCCGTTCGAGGCCGCGCAGATTGACCTGTGGACGTCGTTCTGCAACGTGTCCAGGCCGCGCTGCCCCACCTGGCCTGCCCTGGAGCTTGTGCTATGCGTCGCCTGTTGATCGCGTTCACTCTTGCTGTCGCCCTGGCCGGCACTGCGCAGGCTCAGGGCGTGACATGCCGCGACGGCACCGTGCTGTCCGGTGCGAACGCCCGGGCCCTGTGCGCCGCCCATGGCGGCATGCCGCCCCGCCCTGCCGTCCCGGCGACATCCACGCCAGGCATCGCCTCCGCCCCCACGCCGCAGGCCAGTGCAGCCGCCAGTGGCGGTCCGGGCCAGGTCTGGGTTAACAAGAGCAGCAAAGTCTACCACTGCTCGGGCGACCGCTACTACGGCAAGACCAAGCGGGGCGAGTACATGACCGAGGCAGCAGCCAAGTCGGCTGGGGCGCACGGCAGCGGCGGGAAGGCGTGCTCCTGAGAGCGGGACGGCGGCCGTGACCGACCCTCTCCCGCTGCGCCTGCACCGGGCCGTGTCCATCCTGTCCCGCACAGGCGACCCTGGGGCTGCTGATGCCCAGTCTGCCTGCGCCGAGACGGCCGCGCGCCTTGTCATGCTGGAGGAAGCGCTGATCGCGCTGCTGTCCGGTAAGGAAGGGGCCGCGGAGCAGGCGCGGAGAGTGCTGGCGGGTGGATGACCTCGATGCCTACCGGTGCGCCAAGCTGTTGCTCGACCGGCATGGGCGCGATGCGGAGCTGCATGCCGCCCTGCGCGCCGACGAACTGGAGGCAGCTGACGACGAGGCCGGGCGGCAGGCCTGGATGCGCATCCTGGCTGCAATAGACGAGTTGGTGCGGACGGAGCGGCGCCAGGGCGAGCCGTTGCAGTGAACGGGCTGGAACGTTCTCTGCCTGACACTCGTCCTCGCATCCGCCGCGGCGTCGTTCCGGCTCAGGCGTAGACGCGCAGGACCCGCTGCGCCTGGTCCAGCGCCTGCGCCCACCGGGCGGCATCCTCGGCCTCCTGAGGGCGCCCGGCCCGGTTCAGGTGATCCCAGCGCCGCGCGTGATGCCCGGCCGCGGCGATGCACCAGTGCTGCGGCTCCTGCACCAGCAGCACCAGCCGGTCCGGGGTCAGGCCGCACTGGGTGTTCCACCACCAGCCCGCGGCGATCGCCTCGGCCTCATACGCCACATCGTCCGGCGGGCTGCCTGCCGCCGCCATGCCTTCCAGGCGGGCCAGCGCGTCCGACACACAGGCAGCGCTCACGATATGGCGTCCGACGACACCGCAGCCGTGGTCCGGACAACCGTGAAGCCGGCTCGTTCCAGGCCCTCGACGACCTCCACGCCGGCCACCCAGGCGGCAAGGTCCTCGACCGGGTCGGACAGGGCACCGCCACGCAGGGCGTGCGCAATCGCCTCCAGCGTTTCGCGTCGGTCGGCGGGGCAGGGGAGCAGGGCTGACTTCGGCATGGCGCACCTCCAATGAGCCGGGCCAGGGTAGGTTTCTGCTAGGAACACATCAAGAACAAAAAGCAGCGGCCTGCCCGGTGACGGTGCAGTTCGTGCTTGATTCTACCAGGACAACAATCCTAGACATGGACCCTTGCAGTGAAGGGCGCCACCATGGACCAGGCTGATCAGCAACACTGTTCCTGCAACGCGTGCGGGTCGATGTGCGACCGGACGAGCGCGTCCGCATTGGCGCTACAATGGGAACCTGTGCAGCGGCATGCGGAGCCGAAGTGTGGCCAGCGTCTGCTTGCCGCCGCAACCGCTGCTGCGGCGCTCCTGGTCGGCCTGAACGCCCTTGTCCAGGCCCTAAATGTGCTCGCTGCCTGGTGGAACCATGGGCATTGAGGTGGCTCAGGACGTCTGCCCTGATCGCACGCCCGCCATCGCCAGACCAGCTCCGCTCCATCCAGCACGGTCCCGTCCGACGTCCCGGGCAAGAGCGCACACGATGAACAAGCTCGCCTACAGCTACCTTCGGTTCAGCACGCCGGAGCAGGCCGGCGGAGACAGCGACCGCCGTCAGCTCGACCTGGCCCGCACCTACGCGGCCCGACACGGGCTCGTGCTGGACGCCGGCCTGAGCTTCCGCGATCTCGGCATGTCGGCCTTCCATGGACGCAACGTCCGCGAGGGCGCGCTCAGGGCCTTCCTGGACGCCGTGGAGCTGGGCCTCGTGCCGCGGGGCAGCCACTTGCTAGTCGAGAGCCTGGACCGGCTCAGCCGCGACCGCGTGCTGCTCGCGCAGTCATTGTTCCTCCGCATCATCGAGGCCGGCATCACCATCGTCACCCTGATCGACGACTGAAGCTACTCGGCTGAGAGCCTGAACCGCAGCCCGATGGACCTCATCGTGTCGCTGGTGCGCATGATGCGGGCCAACAAGAGAGCATCAGGATGTCTGGGGTGCCCGCGACGGCTGAGGCGATCGGCGATAAGCTCGCCGGGTGCGCGAGCCCCGAAGTGACGCAGATCGATCGTTGAAACTACCCTGTCTGCGGGCGCCCCAGACATCCTGATGCTCTCCTACCCCTGTCAGACCCGCCACGACGAAGGTCCTGGGCTGCGCCATCCGTGCGCACTGGGGCATCGAGAACCGGGCCCATCACGTCCGGGACGTGACCCTGGGCGAGGACGCCAGCCGCATCCGTGCCAGGCCCGGCGTGATGGCCCGCATCCGCTCAGTCGCCCTCAACATCCTGCGCGCCAACAGCGTCCAGAACATCAGCCTGGCGCTCTACGCCAACGCCGTCAGCTTCGATCAGCTGCTCGCTCTTGGAACCCAGTAATTAGAACTGAATGGCCCTGTGTTCGGATAAGCGGAGGGTGGGCTCGTCGAAACCCCGCAAAGGAATGACCCGACGCCCGCAATCACGAGGCCTACAAGCTGGAACGCAAGGCGGCGACACAGGCCAAGGCGGCGGCATCTGGTCGGACGGACACTTCCCGATAGGGCTTGTCAGCTGGCTCAGCTATCCGACGCAACTCGTTGCATCGACGGTGCTCTCAAGACGTGTTCCCGTTTCTAGATCAAAGACATGCAGCTGCTTTCGAGGGAATGACACGCAGATTGTTTCTTCAACAAGTGCGGAGCTCGGCAGCTTCACGGTCAGCAGCGAACCATCCGGCAGGCGGGCGTGCACCAAAGTCTCGGATCCGAGCGGCTCCACAAGGTCAACCGGTAAGGTCATCCCGCCGTGGTCAAGCAGGACATGTTCCGGTCGGATGCCAACGGACAGGGTGCGGCCATCGACGCCGGGGTAACGTTGGTTCTCCAGTATCTCCTCGGCCCCGTAGATGATCACGGCCGTGCCGTTCCGAGCAAGCGTCGCCGGCAAAAGGTTCATGGCCGGCGTGCCAATGAAGCTGGCGACATAGGTGCTTGCAGGACGCTCGAACACCTCCAGGGGCGTCGCCAACTGGACAGGGACACCGAGGTGCATCACCAGCAGGCGGTCCCCCAGGGTCATCGCCTCAACCTGGTCATGGGTCACATACAGGCTGGTCACCTGCAGGCGGCGTTGCAGGCGGCGTATCTCGCCGCGCATCTGCACGCGCAGCTTGGCGTCGAGGTTGGACAGCGGCTCGTCGAACAGGAACAGCTTGGGGTCGCGCACGATCGCGCGGCCCATGGCCACGCGCTGGCGCTGCCCGCCGGAAAGCTGGCGCGGCTTGCGCGTCAGTAGCTGTTCCAAGCCCAGCAGCAGCGCCGCCTCGCCGACACGCTGCCGTATTGCGTCCTTCGACAGCCCACGGATGCGCAGGCCATACGCCATGTTGTCGAACACGTTCATGTGGGGGTAGAGCGCATAGTTCTGGAACACCATCGCGATGTCCCGGGCCGACGGATCGACCTCGGTGACGTCGCGGCCATCGAGCATGACCCGGCCGCTCGTTGGCGTCTCGAGCCCAGCCACCAGGCGCAGCAGCGTGGACTTGCCGCAGCCGGAGGCGCCGACGATGACGAGCATCTCGCCGTCGGAAAGGGTGAGATCGACCCCCTTGAGGATCTCGACCGGGCCGAAGCTCTTGCGCAGACCCATAAGCGTCAAGCTGGCCATTACTTGTCGCCTTCCGTCAGGCCTTTGACGAACCAGCGCTGCATCAGCAGCACCACTGCTACCGGCGGCAGCAGGGCCAGCACGGCGGTGGCCATCACCTTGTTCCACTCGGTCGCGGTGTCCACGCCGATCATCTTGACGATGCCGATCACGACCGTGTCGAGCTTCGGGTCGGTCGCGACCAGCAACGGCCAGAGGTATTGGTTCCAGCCATAGACGAACAGGATCACGAAGAGAGCTGCGATGTTCGCGGCCGAGACCGGGATGACGATGTCCTTGAGGAACCGCAGCGGCCCGGCTCCGTCCATCCGTGCAGCCTCCATCAGCTCGTCCGGAAACACCAGGAAGGTCTGGCGGAACAGCAAGGTGGCGGTGGCCGAGGCGATCAGCGGCACGCATAGCCCAGTAAAGGTGTTGATGAGGCCGAGGTCGGACATCACCTGGTAGGTCGGGATCAGCCGCACCTCCACCGGCAGCATCAGCGTGATGAAGATCAGCCAGAACGCCGTCATGCGGAACGGAAACCGGAAGAACGTGATGGCATAGGCCGAAAGGATCGAGATCACGATCTTGCCCAGCGCGATGGTGAACGCCATGGCCGCCGAGACCAGCAACTCGCGCCAAACGGAGCCGGCGCCGGCGGCGCCATTCCGCAGCACGTCCGCATAGACACCGAGCCCCGACAACCTTGGGATCAGCGAGATTTGCCCGCGTGCGATGGCAGCCGAGTCTTGGGTGGAGCCTGCAATGGCAATCCAGATCGGCACCGCGAACAGCACCACGCCCAGCAAAAGCACTGCATGCGCCAGCCAGTCGCGTCGTTCCGTCATGCGACGGATTTCCGTCCCAGGAAGCGGAACTGCAGGCCGCACAGCACGATGACGCCCGCCATCAGTACGACCGACTGGGCCGCCGAGGCGCCGATGTTCACGTTGACCACGCCGTCGAAATACACTTTCAGCACCATGGTCTGGGTGGACTGGCCGGGTCCCCCGGCGGTGAGCGCATAGATCGTGGCGAACGTGTCGAACGCCGCATAGACCAGGTTCACGACCAGCAGGAAGAACACGGTGGGCATCAGCAGCGGCAGCACGATGGTCCGGAAGCGGTAGAAGCCGTTGCTGCCATCCATGCGCGCCGCCTCGACCACCGTCTTCGGGATCGACTGCAGGCCGGCCATGAAGAAGATGAAGTTGTAGCTCACCTGCTTCCAGGCGCTTGCCAGCACGACCATCGTCATCGCTTGGAGACCGTTCAGCTTGTAGTCCCACGCAACACCGTGGCTGTTCAGCCAGGCGCCGACAAGGCCGATCTGCGGATGCAGCATCAGGACCCATAATACGGCCGCCATGGCCGGCGCCACCGCGTAGGGCCATATCAGCATCGTGCGGTAGAAAGCGCGCCCGCGTATCTCCTTGTCGGCGAACACCGCCAGCAGCAGCGCCAATCCCATCGAGATGACGGCGACGCAGACGCAAAACACCAGTGTCCGCTGGATCGTGGCGGTATAGAGTGGATCGGCGAACAGGTCGGCGAAGTTCTCCAGCCCGACGAACTGCGTGCTGGTGCCGAACGCGTCCTCGCGCATCACGCTGGACCAGATCGCCTGACCCGCCGGCCAGAGGAAGAACACGAAGGTCAGCAATAGCTGCGGCAGCACCAGCAACGCCGGCAGAACCCGCCCCGGAAACAGCGTGCGCCGCTCCATCAGGCACCGAGCCAACGGCGCAATGCATTCTGCGGTAAGCGCGGGCCAATTGTTGCCGGCAACACTTCTGAGCAAGCGCGCGGCAGCGGGCCCATGTCATGCACGACAGCGATGGCTTGAAATAACTGAAAAGCCATCATTTCACGTCGGCGATATCGTTGCTCCGGGCAGGCAACGGCTGCTCACCCGCGTGCCGATTTCTGGAAATCGCGCAGGACCCGGTCGCCGCGTTCGGCCGCGCTGTCCAGCGCCTGCTGGGCGGTCTGCTGGCCCTGCAGTGCCTTCTCGATCTCCTCGTAGATGATGTTGCGTATTTCGGGCAAGCGGCCAAGGCGCAACCCGCGGGAGTTCGCGGTCAGCGTTCCCCGCGCGAGCTGCTGAACCGGCAGGTCGGCGCCCGCGTTCTTCGTGTAGTAGCCTTGCTGCTTGGATAGCTCGTAGGCGGCGGTCGTGACCGGCACGTAGCCCGTGTTTTGCGAATACAGGGCTGCCTGCGCGGGCTGGCCGATGAACTGGAAGAACTTGGCGACGCCCTTGTATTCGGCTTCGGTTCGCTTCGGCGCGGTCATCGTCCACAGGCTGGCGCCGCCAATGATCGAGTTGTTCGGCTTCGGGTTGACCGCCGGCTCATACGGCAGGAAGGCTTCTGCGTAGTGGAACTGGGCGTTCTTGACGATGTCGGCGCGGCCGGAGGAGGAGCCGAAGCCGATGGCAGTCTGGCCGGAATAGAAGATCGCGTCCGGCGCCGTGTCGCGGCCGGTGTATTTGAACGATCCGTCCTTGGACATGTCGAGGAAGCGCTGCAACTGGGCGACCAAGGGCTTGCTGTTGACCAACAGCTTGGCGTCCAGCCCCTTATAGCCGTTGTCCTCGGTGGCGTAGGGCAGGTCGTGCATCGCCGCGAACTCTTCCAACTGGATCCAGGTCATCCACGCCGACGTGCTGGCGATCGGGGTCGGCGCCTTGGACGCCAGCGTCTGCGCCGCCTTGATGAAGTCGGTCCAGACCAGGGGTGGCGCCTCCGGGTCGAGCCCGGCCTTTTCGAACGCGTCCTTGTTGTACCACATGATGGCCGTGGACGAGTTGAACGGCATCGAGGCGAGATCGCCGTTTGCTAGGCTGTAGTAGCCGCGAACGCCGGGGATGTAGGCCTGTGGGTCGAGCGCGAACCCGGTCTCTTTTGCCAGTTGCCAGACCGGCTTCACCGCCGGGCCGGCCTGGAGCATCGTGCCGGTGCCGACCTCGAAGACCTGGACGATGTGCGGCGCCTGGCCGGCGCGGTAGGCGGCGATCGCCGCTGTCAGCGTATCCGGGTAGGTGCCCTTGAATACTGCCTCGAGCTCGACATCCGGCTGACTCACGTTGAATTCGCGAGTCAGCCGGTTGACCTCCTCGCCGTTGGCGGCTGCCATCGCATGCCAGAGCATGATGCGCGTTTTGCTGCCTTGTGCAACGGCGGGAGCAGCGACGGCTGTTGCGGCGAGCGAGGCGGCGCCGGCCAGCAGGGTGCGACGTTGCATTCTGTGCTTCCTCGGTTTCAGGATCAGATCGTCCCGTTCTCAAGGCACAAGAGACGATATCGCAGGGTGCGGCAAGTGCCTCGATCAGTGAAACCTAAGCTCGCCTTGCCCCGGAGGCGAGGCAGCTTTACCTAGCCAAGCGTTGCAGGTTTCCAGGCATTTGTGCGAGCAGCAACCCATCCGGCCGCTTCCGCGACAGCCGGCCTCGGGCACCATAGCGGGGGCGCCGCTCACGGCGCGTCCGGGTCCTGCCGGAGCCGGCTGGGCAGCAGGGCACAGCCGGCCTCCAGCACCGGATACGCAGCGGCTGCGACAAGGTGCGTGTTGACCCGCTTGAGATCGCGCAGCACGTCCAAATACAGTGAGCTGTTCCCAGCGTCCGTCGCCCGCCCCTGCCGCAGCACGGCAAAATGCGACGCCGTCGCCTGCGACTCCAAGTCGCGGAACGCCTCCTTCTCCGCCGCCAGCATACGGGCCGCGCCGCCATCCTCAGTCATGAACACGGCGCCCGCTATGCGCAGATTTACCTCTGCTTCTTCCAGTTCGTGCACAACGCACGCCGACGCGGCAAAGCCCTGCTCGGAGCGCTCATCGCTGGCCTGGCGAGTCCGGTGCTGCCGGGACAGGATAGGACGCCGCACCCTGTCAAACGAGATACGGCATGCGGCCGGCGTGGCATGGGACGAGCTCGCCGTGCTCGAATGCTGCGCAGGGTTGGTCGGGACCGAACCCCTGGTCCGACATAGGCTGCAGATCTCCCGTCGGAGCAGGGGAGGGCGGTCCTGTGTCAGATCGCGGTCTTGAGCTCCTTCGCCGCACGGAACGCCACCTTGCGGCTCGCCTTGATCTGAACGGCCTCGCCGGTCGCGGGATTGCGGCCCATCCGCGCCGGGCGGTCCTTCACCTCCATGATGCCCAGGCCGCCGATCCGCACCCGCTCGCCCGCCTTCAGGTGATCGACCAGCCGAGCGAACACTTCGGTAACGATCGCCTCCGCTTCGCGCTTCTGCATGTCGTGCCGCTCGGCAAGACCCGCCGCGAGGTGCTTCTGTGTCACCGTCGCCGGTGTCGCCGCTTTGACAGGCGCTGCGATGGGCAACGCTGTGGTTGCCTTGGCAGGCGCCTTCTTGGGTGCCTTGGCCACGGCCGGCTTGGCGTCGGCACGGGACGGCGTTTTGGGTGCGGTCTTCGGTGCTGCCTTGACGGCAGGAGGTGCTTTGCCCTTTGCAGGGTTTTTCGTCGCCGTCACTTGTCTGGCCATAAGAAATGCTCCGAGTCGCTGACTAGCGCTGACCGAATCACGCCCTGACCGATGCGACAAGCCTTCTCTTGTTGTGCGGCCTGCCGCGAAACGCCCCGGGCATGCCTGGGAAGGTCAGAAAGCCGGGCCGCGACCTTTGCAGCAGGCCTTCAGGCCAGCCGACACAAACCCATCTCTTTCCCGAGATGAACCCGGCGATCGGCACCCAAGGGATGATGAGAGGAACAAGCACGCTTGCCGGGTGGTCTGACCGATCCTCCGTGAGCGCATCCACCTGCGCTGGCTGCGGCGCACCGTATGTCAGAGTGGCCAGCGCGAGTTGGCGCCCTCGGCGCGGGCCGCGACCAGCAGCTTGGCCATGCCCTGGTTCGGGCCTTCCTGTGCCGCTGTCCGCTCGATCCCGGGCCAGTCGAACCGCACCGTATCCGTCGCGCGGTCCCAGATTGCCGCTGGCCTCATCGGGGCTGGCGTGTCCACCAGACCCGGCAAGGGTTGCTGCGCATCCTCGTTCGGGCTGCCCGGATCGGTTTCCGGTTGGATGGGATCACCACCTGCAGCACCCTCGACCGGGGACGCCATCTCAGCAGGGCGCGCGTCATCCTCGATCAGGTCCGGTGGCGGCTCTGCTTCTGGCTTGCGGGACTTCGGTCC
>JAABUY010004719.1_pt1 | contig 14097 bp, 16 predicted proteins | sample 5560271 | NCBI WGS metagenome assembly JAABUY01 (sample SAMN10711886, study PRJNA513374) | rock metagenome | isolation source: Antarctica rocks | place: Antarctica: Victoria Land, University Valley
GGCGGCTGCATCGAGGTCGTCCAGTGGATCCTCACCGCGGGGCGCTTCCCGCCAGACCCGGTGGTGCTCGACGGCGGGGTACTCATGCTCGAGACAAGCGAGGAGATCATCCCGGCGCAGGAGTTCGGCTGGATCCTGCGATCCCTCGGCGAGCGGGGAATGTTCGCAGCAGTGCACGCGGTGCTCGTCGCACGACCTCCGGCGTCGAGTTTCGAGAAACAGCCGTCGGCGGCAGAACGAGCTGCCTACCGGGCCCAGCAGCGTGACGTTGCGGTCGAGGTAGTGACTCGCTACAACCCCGATGCGGTCGTCTGCGTCGGGGTGCCGTTCGGGCACACGCGGCCACAATGGATCCTGCCCTATGGCGGGGAAGTCACCGTTGACGGCGTCGAGCGGAAGATCTGGTCCGACTACCGCTGAATCCCGCCGGAACAGACCCCATCGCTTCAGGCACTTCTGCCGCGCTCCCCGCGAGGGCAATTTCGGCGGCCCGCGAGCCGATCCCTTGCGACTACGATGCGTGGGCCCGCCACCGCGCTGACTTCTCAACCGGGACCGGCCGAGACCAGACTGCTCACCATGTCACTACGGACGCATCTTCCCGAGGACGAGTACTTGAGGAAGGTTGGCCTCGTCGCGTACTTGGTTACCTCGGTCGAAGGCCTTCTTCTCTTCGACCTCCCGCGCCTCGCATGGGCGTTGCCGCCGGAGTTGAACGTGGAGAGCCTTGCCGGCAAGACGACCACCAAGCTAGGCGAGAAGCTTCGGGCGCACGCATCGCAGTGCACAGATCAGGTAGTGGCTGACTACATGGACGCGGGCGGTGCCGCGCTCCTCGAGATTGGGCTCCAGCGCAACGCCGTCTTACACGCTCGCCCCGCAACCGACGATGCGGGCCGTACCCGCCTTTACCGTTGGCGCTTGCCCGACGCGTACTTCATTGACGATGACCGTCTCGGGGTGTGAGTAGTAAACGCGCAGGATCCTCCGTTAAGCACGGTTGTCGGGTGGCAGGTCAGTAGTCGACAGTGAGCGCATCCATGGCGGCTTGCCGGTCGGCGTCGCTGGGGAGGCTGTAGCGGCGGGTGGTCTCGAGTCGAGCGTGGCCGGCGAGCTCGGCGACGAGGACGATGTCGTTTCCGGCGCGGACGAGGCGGGTCAGGCAGGTGTGGCGCAGGGTGTGGGCGGACAGCTCGACGTCGGCTTGCCGGCCGAGGCGGCGGAGGGCGAGGTCGATCGCCCGAGCGGAGAGGCGTTGTCCTTTCAGGGACAGGAACAGTGCCAGCCCGTCGCTGTGGGGCAACTTGGTGCGCCGGGCGAGCCAGGCATCGAGTGCGTCGCGGACCTCGACGTTGAGTGGGACCTGCCGGTAGCGGTCGCCCTTGCCGCGGCGCACGGTGACGACGCCCTTGCGGGCGCTGATGGCCACGTCTTCACGGTTGAGGGCAGCCAGCTCAGCGATGCGCAGGGCGGTGAACAGCAGCATGGTGAGGATCGCCCGGTCTCGAACACCTCCGGTGGTGCCGGACTCGGCGCCGCGTTCACCTGCGCGCAGCAGCTGTCGGGTCTCCTCGACGCTCAGCGCCCGCGGGGCGGCTTGGGGGAGGTCCTCGCGCCGAACCCGGGCAGGACCGAGCCCGAGGAAACGGAAGAAGTGGTCGAGGGCAGCGAGAGTGAGGTTGACCGAGGCCGGCTTGGCGTGGCGGTCGGTGAGCAGGTGGCTGCGGTAGTCGCGGATGGTGTAGTCCCGGGCGTGGGGGTCGGTGAACGGGTCGCCCTGCTGGCGCCGGCGGACGGGATCGCACTCGGCGAGCCAGGTGAGGTAGCCGCCGACCCGGCCGGCATAGGTGCGGCGGGTGTGCGCGGCCAGCGGCTGCGATTGCAGGTGCGCCCGGTAGCCGGCGAGGCGGTCCGCGAGGTCGACGTCGACACCTTGCATGTGCGCGTTAACCGTGCTTGTACGAGGCCCCACCGGACTCGCCTCCTGTTATCGGAAGTGCCAACGGTCCGTTAGTCTGCCTTGATCAACGCGTTATCGGTAGCGGAACTGGCCGTCTGCTGCGGATAAGGAGAGTTATCAGCAGTAAGAGATGCCGTCGCCCAAAGAGTCAGCAACGACATTTCGTGGCATCGGTGGTCACCGTAGCGGTGCATCCGCGCCCCGCTGCACCTCAGATGAACCGGTCGATGACTTGGGTGCTACGTACGTGATGGTGATGTCGGATGAGCAGCTGATGGCGGCGGTGGCCCGGGGGGATGAGGGTGCGCTGCGGGAGCTGTATGTCCGCCACGCCGGGGTGATGCTGCGCTTGCTGCGCCGGTTGAGCTCCGATGTCGGGGTGGCGGAGGACGTGCTGCAGGAGGCGTGGCTGGCGGTGTGGCACGGCGCTGCTGGTTTCCGTGGGGAGTCCTCGGTGCGCGGCTGGTTGCTCGGGGTCACCCGGCGGACCGCACACGACAAGCTGCGCCGCAAGACGCACCCGCAGGTCGGGATCGAGGAAGCCGCCCGCGTGCCGGACCCGGACATCGGGGTGGAGGAGCAAGTTTTGGCCGCCGCCGGGGTGGCCCGCATCGAGGCGGCCATCGGTGAGCTGGCGGAGCCGTTGCGGGAGGTGGTGGTGCTGGCGTTGGTCGAGGAGCTGCCCTACCGCGACGTCGCTGCCGCCGTGGGGGTGCCGGTGGGGACGGTGAAGAGCCGGATGTCGCTGGCCCGGCGCCGCCTGGCTGCCGCGCTCAGTGCGGATACCCCGGTGCGCTGCACACAGAAGGAAGGACGGTCATGACGCATCTGGACGAGGAAGCGGTGCTGTCCCGGGCCCGCGGTGAGCGTCTGCACCCAGCGATGCTCGCCCACGCAAGGGAGTGTGCGCACTGCCAGCGGCGGGTGGCGGCGTGGACCAACGTGGCATCAGCCGCCCGGCAGCTCGAGGCCCGCGACACCGCGGTGGTCGTGCCGTCGTTCGACCGGTTGCTGGGCCCGGCGTTGGCCACCTCGGCTGCGAGCGGAGTGGAGGTGGTGGCGCCCTCGCCGCGGCGGTCGTGGCGGATCTCGCTGGCGCTGGCAGGGTGGCAGCTGCGGTTGCTGCCGCGGTCGTTGGCGGTGCTGACGCTGCTCGGACTGGGGTTGGGGATCGCCGCCGCGGCGGCGGTGTCCGAGCCGGTGTGGGCAGCCCGGGTGTTTGCCGATGTGATGGTGCTGCTCGCCCTGATGGGCGCGATCGGCATCGTCGGCGAACGTGTCGATCCGCGTGGTGAGTTGTGGCGGGCGTTGCCGGTGTCCCCCGGTGCGGTGTTGTTGTCCCGGGTGACGGTGGTCGTGGGCTTTGATCTGCTCGCCGCCACGGCCGCCTCGGCGGTACTGGCCGCCACCACGTCGGCCGGGAGCTTTAGCGCTCTGGTGGCGGCGTGGCTGGGCCCGGCGTTGCTCTCGGCCGGGGTGGCGCTGCTGGGCACGGTGTGGCGTGGCGGATGGCTGGGCGGTGCGCTCGGAGCGGCGGTATGGGTGCTCGGCACGATGTCGACCCTTCCCATGGCGCACACCGTGGACGCCGGCATGGGCGCGGTGGCCACCCGGCTGTGGGCCACGACGCCCGCGACGGTGGCAGCGGGGGTGTTGCTGTTGGCGCTGGCCGTGGCCGTCGGCGCTCGCAGTGGTGAGCGACGGTTGTCGCTGGCGTGAACCGGTGTGGGTGCCCGGCGCTACGTACGGGTCGTGAGTAATGCATCGATCTGGACCTACGAAGCCCGCCGCGCCGGACCGGCCGCGCTGGCCCTGCCCTTGCTCGGTGCCCTGGGCGTGATCGTCGCCGCCCTCGTCGCCCACCTGGCCCATGACACCAGCCCGCACAACCAGGGACTGACGATGGTGCGCCTGGTCTCCGACGCCTTCCCGGTGACGGCCGGCTTGGCGGCCGCGGCGATAGTGGGGCGGGAGCGGATGCTGGAGCTGCAGTTGAGCGTGTCCACCGACTACGCGAGCACCCTGCGCCGCAGGCTGACCGTGCTGGTCGCGGTGGCGCTGTTCGCTGCGGTGGCCTGTGTTTCGGTGCTGGGTGCGCAGGACCAATGGGTGCACCCCGCGAGCGGGATGCTGGCCGTCCTGGTACCGGCCGCCCCGGCGATCATGCTGATCGGCGGGGGTGTGTGGGCCGGGGTGCGGCTGGGCTCGGCGGCGGCCGCGTCCACCACCGTCCTCGGTTTGTGGTTGGCGCAGCTGCTGGTCCTGGACCGCCTGGTCGGGGTGTGGCAACTCAACCGGGCGCTGCTCATCCTCGCCGGTATCGGGTTCCTGCTCGCCGCACGGCACAGACTGGCCGACAGCGAGGGACTGCTGGCCACCGCACAGCGGGGCGAGCAGTGATCGCCGCGGCGACAACCCGAGTGCTCGGGCCGGGCCTGGTCGGTTCTCTGCGGTATGAGTTCCTGATGGCCGCCCGCCGGCGGACGCTGTGGGTGGCCACCATCCCGCTGCTGCTGTTGGCCTGGGCACTAGCGGCGACCTCTCCTGGGCTGAACCATGTTCCCACCGCCTCCGGTCAGGTCGGTGCCTGGGCCACGGCGATGAACCTGCTGGTCACCCTCGGAGTGGCCGTCGCCTTGACCGACCGCTTCGCCCGGACCCGCCGCCGCGGACTGGGCGAGGTGCTGGACACCACCACCGCCGGACCCACGAGGCGGATGCTCGGCACCCTGCTCGGTGCCCTCACCGTCGCTTTGGCCCCGACCGCCGTCGGGATGCTGGTCCTCGGCGGCTACTTCGCCCTCACTCGCGGTGCCGTGACGGCGCTGGGCTGGGCGGTGCTGGCCTTCGTGGTGATCATCGTGCCCGCGGCCCTGCTGGCCACGACATTCGCCGCCACCCTCGGGCTGCTGCTCCCTGTCCCACTCGCCCGGGTGGTGGTCGTGCTCGCCTGGGTGTGGGCCACGATCTGGAACCGGCAGATCCTGCCCATCCCCACCCTCAGCGGAACCCTGCTGTCGCCGCTGGGTGACTACCCCGCTGCCGGCTGGTTGCACGCACCCCCCTTCGCCGCCAACCGCCCCGACTCCTGGATCAGCCCCCCGCTGTCCGCCCCCAACGCCGCCCTCAGCGTGCTCGCCCTGCTGGTGCTCACCGGCGTGCTGTTCACCTGCGCCCGCGCCCTGCGCACCCTTCGACCCTGACTGGAGCCCTTGCCATGCAGATCGTCATCACCGGTTTGTCCAAGTCCTACCGCGGCGGCGTCCGCGCCCTCGACGACGTCACCCTCGAGTTCGGCTCCGGGATGACCGGGCTGCTCGGCGCCAACGGCGCCGGCAAAACCACCCTCATGCGGATCCTCACCGGCATCGTCAAACCGTCGGCGGGCACGGTCACCGTCGGTGGGCACGACCTGGCCAGTACCACCGGGCGCAACGCGGTCAAACGCATGCTCGGCTACCTGCCCCAAGAACTCGACCTGTACCCGGACCTGAGCGGGCGGGAGTTCCTCGACTACGTCGCCCTGCTGAAAGGCATCGACGACAAACCCGCCCGCCGGCGCCAGATCGACGCCTTGCTCGAGCGGGTGGCGTTGACCGAGGTTTCCCGCCGCCGGGTCGGGGGTTATTCCGGGGGCATGCGCCGGCGCCTCGGCATCGCCCAAGCCCTGCTCGGCGATCCGCGGCTGGTGATCGTCGACGAACCCACCGCCGGGCTGGACCCCGAGGAACGCATGCGTTTCCGGACGCTGCTGGCCAGTCTCGGGCAGGACCGGGCGGTGATCTTGTCCACCCACATCCTCGACGACGTCGCCCAAACCTGCCCCCGAGTGGCCGCCCTGGCCGCGGGCCGTCTGGTCTATGACGGCACCACCAGCGGGATGGCCGCCCTCGCCGCCGGGCAGACCTGGCTGGTCACCACCGCCGGGACGGCACCGGGCGGGGAGTACGCCGTCGTCAACGCCACTACCACCCCCACCGGCACCCTCTACCGGATCGTCACCGACACCCCACCACCGGGCGCCGAACCCGTCGAACCCGGTCTGGAAGACGGCTACCTCGCCCTGATGAACACCGCCCGGACCAACGCGGCCGCCGGCGGGCACCGATGAACCCCAGCAAGGCACGGCCGGCGGCGCTGCTGGCCGGCGCCGCCTGCGCCGTGGCCTTTCTGGCCGCGTGCGGCCCCGATGACCTCCCACCGCCGGTTCCCCTGGCCAGTCCCGTCGGCGGCGCCCAGCCGATCAGTCGGGCCAACCTCGCCCACCTGTGGCCCCTCACCGTCGAGGCCGGCACCCTGATGTGCCGCGCCGGTCAGGACGCCGTGTTCGTCGCCGGCGATGGCACCGCCTACGCCCTCAACGACCACGCCGGCCAACACGGCTACCCCACCATCACCGCCATCCAGACCGACGGCGCACATTTGGGCGCGCTGCGCAGCCTCGCCCTCAAGCTGTGTCCACCGTGAGCGACCGGGTGCTGCCCGCCGCACTGGCCGTCGCGTTCGGGGTGCTGTTGGCGTGCCTGCTGCTGGTGCCCTACGTGGCGGTAGCGTTCCATCGGCGGGGCACCCTGGGCGGCGGTCGGGCGGTACTGGCGTTCGCGGCGCTCGTCTACGCCCTGGCCCTGCTCGGCTACGTGCTGTTGCCGCTGCCGCCGGCGGTCCCGGATTTCTGCGTCCACTACGGCGTGGGCACCCAGCTGCATCCGTTCCAGTTCGTCGCGGACATCCTCCGCCACGGTGCCCACAGCCCCACCGAGCTGCTGGGCAACTCCGCCGCCCTCGGCGCAGCGTTCAACGTCATGCTCTTCGTTCCCTTCGGTGGTCTGCTGCGGCACCTGAGTGGGCGGGGTATCACGGCCACCACCATCGCCGGCTTCGCCGTGTCGCTGGGTGTGGAACTGACCCAGCTCACCGGGGTCTGGACCCTCTATCCCTGCGCCTACCGTCTCTTCGACGTCGACGACCTGCTCACCAACACCACCGGCGCGCTGCTCGGAGCCGTGCTGGTGCCCCGGCTGCTGCGCCTCATCCCCGGCCAACACACACCCGCCGATGCGCAGGCACCTCGGCCGGTCACCACCGGGCGCCGGCTGCTGGGCATGGTCTGCGACCTGCTTGCCACCGCGCTCACCGGTGCCGCGCTCAGCGCGGCCTACCGCTACCTGTTCCTCGGTGGGCCCATGCCGGCTGACGCAGTGTCCAGGCTCCTGTTCTGGCTCCTGCCGGCGCTGGGCCAGCTGGCGTTGGTGTGGTGGACCGGGGCAACCCTTGGTGAGCACACCGTCCGGCTGCGGCCCGCCACACCGCCGGGGCGCCTGACCGCCCGTGCCGCGCTCATCCGCTGGTCGGTGGGTATCGGCGGATTCAGCCTGCTGCAGCTTCCCGGTACCGGGGCCACCAGCCTGCTCGCGCTGCTGCTCGCGGTGGCAAGCCTGGTCGCGGTCGTGCGAACTCGTCGTCATCGCGGTCTCGCCTACCGCGCTGCCCACCTCGACATCACCGACGAACGCCAACCACCCCACGACGAGAATCGCTTGCCCCTGGCGCTGCTGGCTCGTCACAACGCCCGCCAAGGTGAGGCAAATGCCGCCCGATCTGCCAATTCCTAACCGGTCTGGCTACGGCCGGTACGCCAGTGATCCCTCCCGGGCTCAGCTGGACCGCTACTTCCACCTCGACGCCGCCGACCGAGAACTGGTCGATGTTCGCCGCGGGGAGCACAACCGGCTCGGTTTCGCGGTGCAGCTGGGCACCGTGCGCTTCCTCGGCACCTTCCTGCCCGACCCGACCGATGTGCCAGAACTCGTCGTGGCGCATCTCGCCGCGCAACTCGGCAGCGCCGACCCAGGGGTGCTCAAGGGCTACGCGCAGCGACGCTCCACCCAGTGGGAGCACGCCGAGCAGATCCGAGCCGCCTACGGCTACCGGGACTTCACCGACCCCGCGGTGCAAGCCGAGCTGACCGGGTGGCTCACCGCCCGGGCCCGCACCACCGCAGACCGACCCAGTGTGCTGTTCGACCGGGCCACCGCCCGCCTCGTCGAGGACAAGGTGCTGCTACCCGGGCCCAGCCTGCTCGAGCGGCTCATCACCACCGTCCGCGACCAGGCCACCCAGCAGCTGCACACCGGGCTCTCCGCCCTGCCCGACGAGGCACAGCGCCACCACCTGAATGGGCTGCTGACCATCGAGGAGACGACGCGCACCTCCCGGCTGGAGCGACTGCGCCGCGGACCGACCAGCGTCACCGCCGCCGGGCTGCTCGGTGCCCTGGACCGGTTGAGCGAGCTCCATCAGCTCGGTGTGAGTGAGCTGGACCTGTCCACGGTGCCACCCGGCCGCGTCGCCAGCCTCGCCCGCTATGCGCAGGCAGCCCGGACGCAGGCCCTGGCCCGGATGGCCGAGCCCCGGCGGACCGCCACCCTGCTCGCCGTGGCCCGGCAGCTGGAAATAGACGCCACCGACGACATGCTGGACCTGCTGGACCGGCTGCTGGCCGCCCTGCTGGCGCGGACCCAGCGCGTCGAGCAACGGGACCGGCTGCGAGGGTTACCCGCTCTCGACGTCGCCGCACGCCAGCTCCGCGACGCCGTCACGGTGCTGCTCGACCCACCCGACGGCGGCCTCCCCGCGGTGTGGTCGGTGCTGAAGGAACGCGGCATCTCCCGCGACCAACTCGCCGCCGCCGTCCAAGCCGTTGGTGAGCTGTCTCGGGAACCGGAGTCCTGGGCCGAGCAGCTGCTGTCCCGCTACAGCCACGTCCGCCGATTCCTGCCCGCCCTGCTCGACGGCCTGCACCTGGGCGCCACCGCCGGCGGACAACCCGTGCTCACCGCACTCGGCACGCTGCGGAGCATGGAGGGACGGCGTCGAGTGCACACCGAGGAAGTGCCCCTGGAACTGGCCACCGGCGTCTGGCGACGGCTGGTCACCGGAGCAGACGGGCTACTCGACCGCCGCGCCTACACCTTCTGCGTGCTCGAACGACTCCGGGAAGCACTGCGCCGACGCGATGTCTATGCCCCGGCCAGCAGCCGCTGGGCCGACCCCCGCGCCCGACTCCTCACCGGGCACGCGTGGGAGGCCACCCGCGAGGAAGTGTGCCGCAGCCTGGGCCACGACGCCTCCGCCGACCGGGAGCTGACCGAGGTCACCGGTGAGCTCGACGCGGCCTACCGAGCGGTCGCCGCCCGGCTGCCCGAGAACACCGCCGTCCGCATCGAAACCGTCGCCGGCCGGGACCGGCCAGTGCTCACCGCGCTGGACCGCCTCGAGGAACCACCCAACCTGCTCGCCCTACGCGAGCAGGTCACCGCGCTGCTACCACGCATCGACCTGCCCGACCTGCTGCTGGAGGTCGCCGACTGGACGGGGTTCCCGGGTGAGTTCACCCACGTCTCCGAAGGGACCAGTCGCGCCGAGGACCTGCACCTGTCGGTTTGTGCGGTGCTCGTCGCCCAGGCCTGCAACATCGGTCTCGAACCGCTCGTCGAGCCCGGCCGGGCTGCACTCACCCGCGCCCGACTGTCGTGGGTGGAACAGAACTACCTGCGCACCGACACCATCACCGCGGCCAACACCCGCCTCGTCGACGCCCAGACCGACATCGACCTGGCCCGCGCCTGGGGCGGCGGGGAAGTTGCCTCCGCCGACGGGCTGCGCTTCGTCGTCCCCGTCCGCACGCTGAACGCCGGACCCAACCCTCGCTACTTCGGCCCCGGCCGGGGCGTCACCTACCTCAACTTCCTTTCCGACCAGTTCTCCGGCTTCCACGCCGTCGTCGTCCCCGGCACCCTCCGCGATAGCCTCTATATCCTCGAGGGCCTGCTCGAGCAGCACACCAGCCTCCGACCAGCCGAGTTGATGACCGACAACGCCGGCTACACCGACCAAGTCTTCGGCCTGTTCCGCCTCCTCGGCTACCAGTTCAGCCCCCGCCTGGCCGACCTCGGTGACGCCCGGTTCTGGCGCACCAACCCCGACGCCGACTACGGCCCGCTGAACGGGATCGCCCGCCACCGCGTCAACACCGACCTCATCGCCAGCTCCTGGGACGACCTGCTCCGCGTCGCCGGCAGCCTGTCCACCGGCACCGTCCGCGCCAGCGAAATCCTCCGCGTCCTGCAAGGCGGCGGCCGGCCCACCCCCACCGGGCGTGCCATCGCCGAGCTCGGCCGGATCGCCAAGACCCTCCACCTGCTTGCCTACCTCGACGACGAACCCTACCGGCGGCGCATCCTCACCCAGCTCAACCGCACAGAAGCCCGCCACGCCCTCGCCCGCCAGGTCTTCCACGGTCAACGCGGCCAACTCCGCCAGCGCTACCGCGAAGGCCAAGAAGACCAACTTGGAGCGCTCGGTCTCATGCTCAATGCCATCGTGCTGTGGAACACCCGCTACCTCGACGCCGCACTCACCCAGCTCCACCGCGACGGCTACCCCGTCGAGGACGCCGACGTCGAGCGGCTCTCACCCCTGATCCACGACCACATCAACCTCCTCGGCCGCTACCACTTCACCAACCCCGACAACCTCGGCGGCGGACAGCTACGACCGCTTCGTGACCCCCGCACGGCCGAGGAATGAAAGCGGCGATCACCACCTCTTAGCGGAGGATCCTGCGCAGTTGCTACTCACACCCCGTCTCGATCAGCTCGCCGGGCGTATCGACGACTTGCAGGTCGAACTCAACGCATTACGACCACCCGGCACCGCAGAGTGAGTGCTGAACGCTGCCGGTGGCACGCACCGGTCGGGGATCGCTGACCGGGTAGGACCTGTGTGGCTAGCATCTAAGGGGTGCTAAGCGATGCCAACTCGATCGTGCGATATAGGCCTTCCCGTGTTCTGCGTGGTTGGGTGTCGCCTTTTGCTGGGTTCAGGCTCGCCCCGGCCTCCGGTTCCGAGCATTTCGGTGTGCCGCGGCCGTCTCTGACGGTGTCGATGGCATTCGGAGATCATGCGCTGGAAGTCGAGTCGGAAGGTTCCGCAGTGGCTTCGTTCTGGATGCTGGTCGGAGGGCTCAGGATGACGCCGGTTCGCATCGGCCAGCGCAACGGATTTCACGGTCTGCAGTTTCGGATAAATCCGCTGGCAGTCCGGAAAGTCCTGGGTGTGCCAGCTGCTGCGCTCGCCGGCGCTGCCGCCGATTTCGACGATCTGGTCAGGGTGCAGCACGAGCGGCTCGTCGAGCTGGACTGGCCGCAGCGGTTCGCCATTTTGGAAGACAGTTTGATCCGGACTGCTGCCGGTCATCACGCCGACGTCGACACGTATCCCGAACTGGCGCAGGCATGGTCGATGATCATGAGCAGTCATGGGCGGGTGCGTATCGCGACGTGCGCGGATCAGGTGGGATGGAGCCGTCGGCGGCTCAGCGGCCGCTTCAGCAGCGAGTTTGGAATCTCTCCGAAAGACCTTGCTCGTCTCGCGCGTCTGCGTCGCTGCCAGAGTCTGGCTGCCCAGGGTCTGCCGCTCGCAGAGGCCGCCGTGCGATCCGGCTACGCTGATCAGCCGCACATGACTCGCGACTGGTCGTCGTTGACCGGACAGGCACCAAGATCCTGGCTGCGAGATCAGGACCGGCACGCACATCAAATATCTTGACTCAACACCCACAGATGGCCGAACGGATCGCGGACCCGTCCCTCGATCTTGCCGTAACCGTGGTCCTCGATCGTGACGACAACCTCACCGCCGGCAGCGACCATGCGTTCGCCGATCGCGACAGCGTCACCGACGATGAGCTTGATCAACACTGGACTGCCCCCGAGGTGTCGAGCATCGACCAGGCCGTAGTCGTCATTGCGTTCGGCCATCGACATCTCGTTCCCGTCGATCGTCACCACGCAATGAGCCACCGACCCCGACGGCTCGGTATAGCGGAACGTCTCCACCGCACCCAGAGCACGCTCGTAGTAAGTGACCGCAGCGTCGACACCGGACACGATCAGGCGAGGTTGCAAGCTAGAAGTCATACAAGCAGCATGTCCGCACCGTCATCCGCAGTCTTTTGAACGAATGGGCACGCCCGATTGGCCCGAACTCGCGGGACATCTGCGGGTCGACGGTGACGCACTCCTCGCAGCCGACCCCGACGACGTCCGCGACCAGCTTCGACTTGGGCCACGCGCAGTCCTCGATGGCCTCTGCGCCCAACTCGCGGACCCAGCGACAGAGGGAGCCGAGAAGCAAACGACACCTTCGCGGGTGACTGTCCAAGTCAACAACCGCTTGCGGATGTTCCGCAAGCCGAACGGTCAGCGGCGCACCCGCTGGTCAGGTCTGGCCGATCCGATCTTGTGTCACAGGGGATCCCCATACGGCACGAACGCCGGTGTGACGCGGACGGCCGCGCGGACCGCATTTACAGCATTCCTGTTGACGGATTCGCCTCAGTTGATGACGTTAGCCGGCCGCTACGGCTGAGTCGAGATCGTCGAGCAGCTGCTCCCAGTGGTTCTTGCGCAGGGTGCGGGTCTGGTGGTCGGGCAGGTGTTCCTCGTGGAAGGCGACCGTGGTGCCGGTGGCGGCGGATTGCATCCGTAGCTGCACCAGTGAGTGCGGCGTGCGGACCCGGATGACCCGCTGGGCGGTCAGGCTGCGCACGCCCGGGTCGTCGGGATCCAGGACGGTCAGTCCTGACCACCGGTGCAGCCATGGCTGGGTGGTGAGCAGGTCCCACGCCTCGGCGATCTCCAGGGGGAGCGTCCGGCGTACGCCCACTTGCCAGCCGGCGTCCTTGGTCTTGCCCGTCATGTCAGGACCGCGATGGCGCTGATCTCGATGAGCGCCCCGGGCACGGCGAGCCCGGCCACTTGCAGGACGGTGACGATCGGCGGGTAGGTGCGACCGGCAAGTGCAGGTTGCATGGCGCCAAACCCGGCACGCAGGTCCTGGCCGGCGAGGACCGCGATCGTCCAGCTGATGACGTCGGTGAGTTGCCCGCCCGCAGCCGCCAGGGCGAGCCGTGCGTTGTCGACAGCTCGGGCGGTCTGCTCGCCCAGCTCACCAACGACCGCACCCGAGGCGTCCACACCGTTCTGGCCGCCGACGTAGACGGTCCGTGCGGGGTGCTCGACCACGACGGCCTGGGAGAAGGCCGGGCTCTGCAACAACTCCGGGGGGTTGAGGTATTGGACGGTCATGACGTTTCCCTTCTGATGGCGACACCAGTCATACTGGTGTCATGATGCCCGATCGCGCAAGTCTCCCCGCGTGGCAGCGTCGGCTCCTCGCCTCAGGGAACGTGGCTCTGGATGTGGCGCACACCGGCGGGGTGGGTGACTGGGTCGCGGCGGACCTGGTCGTCGACGAGCCGGCTCTGGCCTACTGGCTGAGGACCCTGCTGGAGCGGGAGGTGGCTCCCGGCTTGGGCCTTGCCGACTTCCGGGAGCTTCGGGAGGCGATGTTTCGCTGCGGACGCAGCCACGTGGCGGGGAAGCGCTTTCGTCGTCGTGACGTCGAGGTCCTCAACCGTCTCGCGCGAGGTCCCGTGCTCCCGACGGCGCTGGACGTCTCCGGTGCCGCCGTGCTGCCGGTCGTGAGCGTGGATCAGGCACTGGCGCACATTGCCCGCGAGGGGATCGCGCTACTCACCGGACCTCTGCGCGGGCGGGTGCGGGAGTGCGCGGCCCAGGACTGCCAGCTGCTGTTCGTCGACACTTCCCGACCGGGGCGTCGCCAGTGGTGCTCCATGGCCCGGTGCGGCAACATCGCAAAGACCAGGGCCTACCGGGGCCGGACCGCCCCGTAACGCCAGTACTCGACGGCACCAGCTGTCCGCAAGCCGATCGCTCAACGGCCTGGCGCGAGGTGCGTTCAGTCCACGGTTCCCGGCGGGACGATCCACTGTTGAGCCTGTCCGGTGAGTTGCGCGATGTGCTCGAAATCGTGGTCGTAATGCAGCAACGCCAGGCGTGCGCGTTCAGCGGCCGCGGCGATGAGCAGGTCTGGCACTTTGCGCCCCTTCAGCCCGGCAACGACGAGCATCCGCTGAACTTGCCCGGCCCGGCGGAAGTCTTCCGCGGTGACCTCCACGCCGGTGAACGCTGCGGCGGCCGCCTGGATACGGTCCCACTCGGCAGCGTTGCGTGCCGAGAAACCGAGTTCAAGGTCGGTCATGGCGCAGCGGG
>JAABUY010004726.1_pt1 | contig 14087 bp, 19 predicted proteins | sample 5560271 | NCBI WGS metagenome assembly JAABUY01 (sample SAMN10711886, study PRJNA513374) | rock metagenome | isolation source: Antarctica rocks | place: Antarctica: Victoria Land, University Valley
CGGGCGCCAGCCGCGCGCGTGCAGGCGGCCTGCGCGCGCGGCCGCGGGCGCGCGCGCGGCTGGCGCCCAGCGGCGCGGGCGTGACGTTGCGCCTGGCACCTGGTGCGTGCCTTCTGTGCACAACGGCGCTGGCAGATTCTGTCCGCGCTGGCGGCCTGCGCGCGAGGCCGCCGGCGCGCGCCTGCATGGGCAGGAAGCCCTGGAATGCGAAGAAGAAGGACGTGCAGCTGGACGCGCCCACGTACCACAGCAGCGCGATGGTTACCATCACCACCGTGAACGCCGAGATGGTGCGGCTCGCCTGCATGCATAGGGTTAGGGTCATGGTCAGGGCACACTCGCGCCTGCGCTCTGACAGCCGTGCGCGCGCGCGCATGCGCGAGCGCTGCATGTCCATGCTGCAGCACGCACGCGCGCTCGGGGCATTGCAACGGCTGCCGTTGCAGGCACCGCCGGTAAGGTGACGGCGAGCGCGGGCTGGCGCGCGGTCGTGGTTCGGCGCCGCTTGGGCTGAGCGTTGCTTGGGACCGACCTGACAGAGGCCTGAGCAGGGCTGCACCTGCAGGCGAACGAGGATGTTGCCGACGCGGAAGTGCATGTAGGAGCGCGACTTCAGCAGCTTGAAGCCCCTGCGCGGCAGACGTACCTCGAGGCCCTGGCTTGAACACATGTCTCGCATCAAAGATGGCGGGTAAATCGGGTGAGGCAAGTTGCACAAAGTAAGTTTTAACAGGGAAAACAGTCCAGCCCCTTCACGCACAGCTGCGCTCTACCATGCCAGCGAACTGCTAGCAGACAGCAGCGTCCGGCAGGTGCCCGGAGCGGCTGCGCACGACCGACGCGCGCCTGTGGATGTAGTAGAGGTAAAAGCGCGAGATAGGTGACCATGTATAGGATAGGTAGGGTGAGGGCGCAGAGCGGCGCGCGCCTGTGGATGTAGTAGATGTAGAGCGCGAGGTAGATGACCAGCAGCGCGGACGCGTTCAGGGTGGCGATCTCCACGATCGCCGGCGGCGAGCAGCGGTACAGCCACTGGCGGCAGTCAGGGCCGGCGCGCTTCAGCACGTACCTGTCCGGGGAGCCTGCCGCCCCGGCACTTGTGCTCGGCGCACACTCGCATGGCACACATTGCAAAAGCTGCCTGTGCTTTCTCACAGAAGGCCCTGCTGTCTGCGACCGCGCTGATGTCATCAGCGTGGGCTGCTGCACCCAGCTGGCTGAGTTGCAGAAGACACGCCTGCGCCGCTGCCAAACAAGCGCCTGCGGTCAGGTCATGTCTGACATGGCTGCAGCCGGCTCCCGGGCGCCGCACTGACGGGTAGCCCCAGCGCGACCAGCATGACGACGTATGGGACCTCGAAGATGGCTGCCAGGATGAGCTTCGGGTAATGCATGCGCAGGTGCGGCGCGTCGAGCACCAGGCCATCGCTGGCGCCCTTGCACTTGCCTGCGCGCAGGTCAGTATTGCCAGGTTAGCATAGGGTAGGGTTGACGCAGGGTAGGCTATTTACCAATATTACCAGCATTTCTCGCAAGCAGGGAGCTCCTGCGAGCGCAGCGGCATGTGCGCGTAAGCGCTGCACGACGTGCTGTGCAAGGGGAAGGGCAGGTGCGGCTCAGCAGCGCACGGACCGCGCGGGCAGCTGGGGTGCAGGGCGAACAGGGCGGGCAAGGCGCGCGCCGTCCTTGTGCGTCCAAGGGTTTGTGTTGTGCCCGGTAATAACGAACACCAGGAAGATCTGCGCGGCGCGCCACGCATGAGCCCGCTCTCGCGGACCAGCCCCGCCGGGCTGTTGAACAAGCCATGCACATGAAGCGCACTGTAGAAATAGAGAGGAAATAGGCATCTCACTGTGAAGTGTGTTGAAAACACAGTGCGCATGCGGTGCTCACCATCTTGAGGCGGGATCAGCATATGGATATGCAGATGAAGCGCATTGTGTTACAAGGTGAGAGAGCTGCATCTTCGTTATGAGGTGTGTTGAAAACACAGTGGCGCGCGCGGGTGCTCACCAGGTTGAGGCAGGACCAGCGCACGGCCATGCAGTAGCCGGTGAAGCGGTCAAGCCAGCCGCAGCGGACGTTGAGCATGTACACATTCGGCGCCAGCCACGCGACCTCCTGCACGAGCTGTCGCGCCGGGCAGCCCGCGTGAGCTGGCGGTGCAGGCGGGGCATGAAGAAACCCTAACACTATCTTGTTTAATCCGCATGTCTGTGTGCGGCGGCGCGGGCCCCACCTGGAGCACGCCGTGCAGCAGGTAGAAGGCGCAGATGCGCTTTCGCCGCTTGGACCTGCGCCAGACCGGCACCCGCTCGCGCCGGGGGCGCATGCATGGTGGCGGATGCATGGGGGCGCATGCATGAGGGCGCATGCATAGCCTGCAGCGGCAATGCGGAATGGTTAGGGATAGGCCTAGGGTGAAACACGCCAGCGGGGCCCCGCGCGCACCAGCGCATGCCCCGCCGGTAGCAGCGCGCGATGCGCTCGAGCATGACCACCACCACCGCCGACGTCAGTGCGACCAGCACGCAGCCGACCGCCGTGTTGACCTCGGCCAGCACGTTGTTCCGGAAGAATGCGCCGTCCTGCGCGGGGCGGCCGCGCCTGTCAGCTCACAGCCGACAGCGATGTCGGCGGCTCGCAGCGTGCCACAACCAAAGTATGCGTCTTTTCATGCGCAGCATGGGGCTCGATTAGTCAGTGATCCTACGACACGAGCGCGCCTCCCGTTCTCGCCTGAACATTCGGCGCCCAGCCAGCGACCAGCGCTGCAGCCTGTGTACATGGGCCGCGCAGCAGCAATCCGCGTGGCGGGAGCTGCCACTGCCACAGGCACCGCTCGTCCCTACGGCCGTGTGAGCAGGAGTATAGCAAGCACCTTAACTCGAGCGCATCGCGCGCTCAATCAAGTCAGCTCCCAAGAAGACGCTTGCAGTACTCCTGCTCACATGCCTGTAGGGCCCAGCCGTGCATGTGGCAGTTGCAGTAGTTCAAGTGCATTAATTTGCAATGCTCGGGCCGCCCGCCGCGCGCGCGGCGCCGCGCCTTCAGCATGTTCTTAAGCACGAGCAGCGTGACAAAGCCGGCGATGCCCGCCAGCACCATGAGCGTCATGAGCGAGGTCGTGGCGCGCAGCTCGTGCGCAGTCATGACCTCCTGCGGAACAGCGCCCGCCCTCGCTGTCCAGGCCTCTGTGCGAGATCCGCTCGTGCTAGGGCACTGCACGTAGCGAGCCGTGGCCGCCGCAGACAGTCACGTGACGTTCAGCAAAGCCATGAACATGCATCACTGCAGTGCATGCCTCAGCAGGCTCAGGCACAGGCATAAGCAGCAGAAATGCCGTACTTTTGCGGGCTGCAGACTTTCAGGCATGAAAAATCGTAACTGGGTTCGTACGGCGTCCATGGCAGGGAAGAGTTGGAAGCCTGAAAAAACTTTGTCAGTTGCAGGAAATAATGACGGTGCGGTTGAGCGCACCAGGCGCAGCAGCACGTCCTGGTCCTGCGCAAACGTGCTGCCCGCGACGAAGCCCGCGCCCAGGAAGTCGTCCGGCGGCCAATTCGCCGGCGCCGCGCGCCGAGCGGGCGAGCCGCTCCGGCTCCTCCGCCCCGCACCGGCCTCCTCAGCAGTCCTCCTCCGAGCAGGCGCCGAGGGGCTGCCGACGCACTCAGCACTGACGGCGTGCTCCCTGTCGCCCGAGCTGCTCTTTCGGCGGCCCGCGACGGGGGAGCTGCTCGCGCGGGCGCCGGCGCACGCCGCTGCGGCCCGAGCGCCGCTCTCCGCGCCCTCTGGTCCGCGCCAGCCGCGGCCGACGCTGCCTTCCTCAGCCATGCTCGCCCAGACGGAGCCGGCTCAGCCGGCCGTGTCGGCCCCGCGCGGCGCATGCGCTGCCGCAGTGTCGGCGCCGTGGAGCCGCCGCTGCACGCGGAGCGCCCGCGGCGGCGCCAGCGGCTGGCCGCTCCGCCACCAGCGCCCCCCCGAGCTGCGCGGGCTTGCTGCACAGGCTGCGCCTCACGCGGACATGCCTTGCAGGCCAAGCCACGCGACGGCCGCCAGCGCAGAGGCCGGTACAGGAGTGCTGCACAGACAGAGTTAGCCCGCTTTCTTGACAGTGGGCTGCTGCCAAGGCTGCAAGGCAGGCCGGTTGTTTACTAACGACGGTGTGCGCCGTGCCAGGGCTGAAACTGTGTGCACCAGCAGCTGGTCTCAGCTGGGACACAGAAAGACGGACTCTTTGCTGCAGCAGGGCTGTGACACAGCAGATGCCCAAGTATGCCGTGTGCACTGAAGCACCAATGTGGGTGCGTCCAGCCTGTGCAAAACACAACTAGCTGCGAGTCAATAGCCGTGGAGGCGTCCTTGCTTTTGGCTTCTAGCCGAGCAAGCGCCGAGCGCCGAAACCCCCATTGCAGGGTCCGAGCTGGAAGCCTCAGAAGAGTCTGCTTCAGACAAGGGCTAACCGTACACCGCTGCCAGCGCCATCGCCGGTAGCATGGGGCTGGCAGGCTTGGTACGCCTGCCCTTTGCTCGTCTAACGGCTGCTGCGTGTACCTGGCCCACCCCCCGCGGTTGGTGCTGCGTAGCAGGCGCCTGCGCCGCGCAGGCCTTGGTTGCGCTGCCGCTGGGGTTCGGGACAGGCGCCGTCCCGGCCCTCATCTTGCAAACTGGTTGTGACTCAAAGTTGCCGGGGCCCTTGACAGGTTCCGCCGCATGCAGGCTTCTTGATGTGGGACCCCATCGCGGCGCCGGCAGTTGTTCTCCCTGTGACGCTGTCTACCGTGCTTGCGCCTGCGCTCACTGAGGAGGTGCGGCGCCCGCTGCAGCTCGTGCTGGGTGCTTGCTGGCTGGATGCAGCAGCTCAGCGTGTACTGCTGGTGCCGCCGCAGACCACGAGAGGCTCCGCAGCCTGTCAGCAAAAGACACCAGCATGGAAGCACTATCCAGCCTGTTTGCCAGTCGCTCACACCTGTTGCCGGCTGGCGAGAGCGCCTTGCAGGAGGTACGCCAGGCAGCTATAGGCGATAGCACACCTCACATTGGGCACAAAAAATGTCTTCCGAGCGATGCTGTTAGCGCACCCGGCGGTGGACGGGGTGGCGCCCGGCGCGGCGCGGCTGGCGGCCGCGGCGGCGCTGCCGCTGGCGCTCTTCATCAGCTACCATCTGGTGAATCCGCAGGAGCATGCCCGGCGGACGTTCTGGGACGCGCGCTTCCTCGCGCTGGCAGGTGCGCCCGGTCAGGTGCAGTCCTGTGATGGGCTTCGGCACCTCACCCTGTTATGCAGGGCCTGCATGATGGCCCCTCTCCATCACAGCCTGCCCCTGGCTCTACCTCTGTCATGGCTCACATGCGGGGGCGCGCAGGCGTGCTGGGGGCGGCCTGCACGGGCGCATACCACGCCACAGGCGGGTCGCTGGCCGCTGCGGCCGTCACGCACTGGCTGCCCGTCAATGCGTGGCTCCTGCTGCTGGGCGGGTACGCCAAAACGCGCGGCAGCCTCAAGCCTGGCCCTGCGTCCAGGGAGCGCCGGTGACCGTCGGGTTAGGCTTGGTCAAAATTCCCTCGGCTGGGACGTACCGACCGTGGCATGTCTGAGCGCGCATGCCACGCTACGCCAGCTAGGGCTGGCATATATTGCAGGCGCGCTTTTCTCGCATGTGTTTTGGTACATGCTGCCGGGCAGGCGGTAGGCAGAGCCGTGGACACTCTGAGTACCTTCCTGCACGGCATTCTGCTTCCTCTGCCTGCAAGCCCCCTAGCAGGGCAGGACGGCGCGGCGAGTCAGCATTGCATGCAACACCAGCGACCTGTCTGGCGCCTCAGTCCTCCTCCTCCTCCCCATCCTCCTCTTCACCCTCCTCTTTGGCCTCGCCAAAGTCAGCGCCATGCGGCTCCAGGGCCACATCGGCACGCATAGCGTCATAGCCCCCCACATCCAGCACAAATGTGTCGTTGTACGTCTCTTTAAAGGGGTACCTGGCGCGGCATGTGCGCAAACGTCACGCATGTTGTGAGCGCACTAGCAAGCTGAGCAAGCACGGACAGCGCTGAACAAACGCACCGATTTTATCATTGTTGGGTGAGCGCATGGGGGTGCATGCAGACTCTCATGCAGTCAGAACACACGCCTCCCCACACAAAAGACCCGGCCACACTTGCAAGCCTGGCGGGGCTGCGAGCCCAGCTCTTTCGACACAAGAGGTCTAGGTAAGTGAGCGCAGCGCGCATGCGTCGCACGCACCAGCCGCCATGCAAGACCAAGCGGGAGCCGATGGCCACCATCATGGCCGCATTGCGCGGCGAGGGCGCGGCGCCGCCGGCTAGCTGCGGGTACTGCCGGCGAGCACAAACACACAGCTGAGTAAGCAGTCGTGCCTTGTTCACGGCAAGAGACCATGCCTGGCCAAGTTTCTAGGCACGTGTCTGCATGCTATGCTCCTACCTGCAAGCTGCTGTGTAAACGTGCTCACCACTACTTCGCAGCGCTGTCCCCCTGCCTCGCATACGGCGTATGGCAATGGGGGGGGGGCATGACAGCAAGCGCTGGCCCGCACATGCACCCTTGCATTCACCGGCAAGCATGCATGCCCAGCAATCATAGACAGACGACGACACATGCATGATTGTCACAGTGGGAGCGCGGCGCCCGTGCCTGCCAGCAGGAGGCTCTGCTATCCAGCACAAAGGTGTCCGCCAGCGGCTGCAAGCCGGACTGGTCTTCCCTGCGAGGCGCGGCTGCTGCAGCTCGGCACTTGGAGGGGGACAGCTCAATATAGCCTGCTCTGACGCGCAACCCCAACATCTGTGAAAGCGTACACTTTTCACAGGTGCAATCACCCCAGCACACTAAGTGGAAGCATGCAGTCCACGACAGGTGTGCAGCCCGGACGCGCACTTGTAGTAGGAGCCGCCGAAGAAGAATACGTCGTCGCCGACGGCCGCAGCGGCCTGCGAGCAGCGCACATGCGGCGCCTGCGCATGCGCACACAGCCTTCGCACAGGCACTGCTGAAGCGGCCACAAGAAGACTGCGCCCATGACAGACCGGGGTCCACACGAGGCGACAGCGCAACCACGTCGCGCCCAATGGCGTCCTGCTCCCCCCCAGGCATGCCTGGCGAGCGCCACAGGTGCACTCGCCGACCATAGAAGGCGTGTACGCGCGGAACCCTGGTCAGGTCTGCTGTCAGGTCTGCTGATGATGCATGCCGGCCATAGGCCAGAAGTGCTGCTCACGCAGGACGCGGGCCGAACGAAGGCCGGGAGCGCCGCGCCTGGCCGTCGGGGTCGAGCTCGGCCCAGGCGCCGGACGCCGGGTCGAGCGCCCACAGGTCGCCCAGCATGGGGCCGCTCTTCGGCGCGCCCGCGAAGAGCACCAGGCGGCCGGCGGCCGTCTTGGTCAGGCTGTGCAGGCCCCTGCAGCGCGGCCGCACCGTTGAGTGAGCCGGGCTTACTGCATGCGGTGGACGCCCGCAGAGAATGGCTCGCCGCCAGCTGGCCGCCATGTTAGGCCAGCTGGGCCTGTGTGCAGTGACACTGCAGCGCTCGACACCTTGAAGCAAATGCAGCGCCGCAAGCTTTGTGTGCAAGGGCCGGCGCTGACAGCTGCTGCAACATCGCCTGGTGTGCAAGCTCACCACGTCGATAAGAGCAATTGCAGGCGGTGAGCCTGAAACGGCGTGCCATGGCAAACGCTGCGCCATCAGAGCCACGCAGACAAGCACAGGCGCCGCTCTGCGAAGGGGCCGCGCCGCGACATGGGTGTGCCCTGGGCGCCCGTGACGGGGCGCGACGCCAGCTTGGGCGCCCCGGGGTCCGATACGTCCAGCACCAGCACGTCTTCGAGGCTGCGGTGCGTGTGGATGTATACCGCATCGCCCACCGCGGCCGCCTGAAAGCGCGATACGGCCGGCATCGCCTCGCCCTGCCCCCGCGCGCGCCCTTTGCGTACATCTCCGGGTTCGCTGCTCAGCGTGCTGTGGCGCCGTAGCAGCCAACCCTGACCCTCCCCCGCCTGAGCGGTGCGCAGCACGGCGGGGCGGACGAGGCCTGCGAAGCCAGGGAGCGGCTCGCGGCGGGCGCCTCGCTGGGCGCGGCGCCTGCGGCCGGCCCGGCTGCCGCCCGCCGCCGGGCGCGGACCCGCCGCCGCCGGCCCCGCCGCCGGGCCCGGGAGGCAGAGTCCAGCGCCTGCAGGTCCGCAACTCTGGCGGGGCGGGACGCGTGCGCTCCGGGTGGTGGCAGGGACCCTAACCTGCGGCTCGACCTGCCGCCACGCCCAGGTGGCCAGGTCCAGCGCCCACAGATCCGCCAGGATTGCGCCGCCGTCGCGCTTGTGCCCCGGGTCCCAGCCGGCCGCCAGCCACATCGTGCCGCCCACCACGGCCGCGGCGGCCGCCAGGCGCACCTGCCGCCCCGCGCAACGCCCGGCATGCGCTCAAACGCAGCTGCCTGATGGGTGTGACCTAAGGCGGACCTTGCCTGTCCTGCCGGCGCAGCTGGCTCCTCACAACACGCCGCGTCATCATATTTTCGCCCTCGGCGCTCTCCGCATGCAGTCTGGCTGATCCGTCCGGAACCCACCGACCTGGCCTGAACCCACACAAAACGCCACCAGAGCCCACGCTGCACCTGGCGTGGCTGGGCCCTGCCAACGACATGCCAGCATACCGACACCCGGAAGCGGAGCGCTGGGCCGGCGCACACGCCAGGCAGCCCCGCGCAACACACAGCATGCAGCGACCAGCGCGCACCCGCGGCACTGGCCCGTCAGCGAACTGCACGGGCCGCCAGCGCGCGTCGGCCAGGCGCAGCACCCATGCGTCATTGGCGGCCTGCCTAAGCTCGCCGTCCTCTGTGTACCTGCCGCCGTGACGGAGCCAACGCATGCATGAGCCCACGCCTATATGCATGAAAGCAAAATCAGGCAGTAGCTCCCACTCCCACATACGCTCACTATGGCAAGGCTATTGACGCTGCGTATTGGCTCATGGACACGCGAAGCCGACCGGTGCCCAAGCACGTAGGGCCCTTTGCAGCCGGCGAGGAGCGCGACGCGTGCTACACACTCTGGCAGTGCCTGCCTGTTTGGCAGAGCGTGCCGCGCCAAATAGACAGACAGACCCGGCGAGCGCGTGCAGGCAGCTGCTCCGCCAGTCCAGAGCGGCAGGAGCTCCTGTGGACAGGCGGGCCACATTGGAGAGGCGGGGCGCACACCCGCCGAACAGCAGCACGTCATCGGGGTGCTCAGGCGGTAGCGCGACCATGCAGTGCCCCGAGCGCGGCAGGCTGGGCCGGTCCTCAGGCTTCACAGCAATCTCCTGGTCGAGCATTGCGCCACAGAGCTTCAGTAGCTGCGCTTGCCGCTGTAGTGCCGTGTGACGGTGCTGTGCATGTGCCAGACGCCCAGCAAAGTTGACAGCGATACATAATAGGCTCAAGCTTCACAGGTCTGAGATACGGAGGAGCGCTGCTCACCTGCCATGCCAGTCCTGATGCCATGGCAGTCAAGCACCGCCGCTGCCTGGTCAGCGGATGCAGCCGCGCCACGCCTTGCCGTTGATGCAGCAGTGCCCTGGACCGCGCAAAGGCGCATGTGCAGGTCGGCCTCACTGCCACTGAACCGGCTTGCTGAGCAGCGCGCCCCCACAGCGCGCTGACCATCCCTGGATTTTCAAGAGACGCTCTGGACCTCTGTTAAAATATGTCCATGTCATGCATGGACTCCCTCACAAGCCTTGAAGGGTACCATCTCAAGCAAAGTATCTGAACAAGTGCTCCGCTCAACACTGACATCAGTGCGCCAAGCCAAGAGCAGTTGGCTGCTTTTTGGGCTTGACCACTGGACAGGGAGCGTCACGATTGCCAGATCATGCAGCGCGCTTGATCGTGATCTGCTGTTTGATCACCGAGTAGCACGCCACTAGAAACGGCTGGCAATGGAACGGTGCAGAAGCGCACGCTTAGCGAGCGCTAGGCTGCATTCACTTTTGTGACCATGCAGAGTGTGGTGCAACCTGCTGTGAAGCTGGGCTGCTTGGCCTTTGGCGCTGGGACAGCGCGCCGTCACAGCACACAGCGCTGCGTGCGCAGCGGCTGAAGCGGCATCCACAATTGCTGACCATTGGCGCCCGTCGCTGCAAGGCGGCATGGCCGCCGCGCTGCGCAAGCTGGGCGCCGTCAGCGCGCAGCCCGCAAAGCTGCCCGCGCCCGCGGGCGGCGCGGCCCGCGCAGGCGCCGCGGCCGCGGCGCCCTCCGGCGGAGCGGGCGGGCCCGCCCCGGCCGCGCCGAGCGCCGCGCCGCCTGCGGGCGTGCGCGCGCCGCGCCGGCCGCCGCCTGAGCGCGGGGCGCAGCCGGAGCTGAACGACTTTGTGCGGGCGCGGGTGCCGCGGGGTGAGGTGCGCGCCCTGCTGCCCCCTCCCTCCATGTGCCCTGCCTTCTTTGCTCGTGTTAGGTGGGGCACAGAAGGCCACCGCTGCACCTCAGCCACTGTCCAGACGCGCTTGGGCTCTGGGGGGTGGAAGGCTGAGCCGCAGCCCCCAACCCCACCAACTGCAGTGCTGCCAGAATGCATGGCCGCTGAACAGTGTGCACGCGCGCTGGGATGCTTGCTGCTCCGCCTGCCACTGGCGGCACTGACACAGCGCCTTGCAGAAGCCCACACGCGTCCCAAGAGTGCCTGCCGCAGTCCGTTTGTTTGGTTGCAGGGTGGAACGGCGCGCAATGCTTAACACAGCACACATAGCACACAGCATGCAGTGATGATGGGAGTAGCATACAGCACACATAGCGCACAGCATGCAGTGTTGGTGCTGAGTGCCGGGCGGTCATGAGGAGCGCTAGGTTAACCCTACCCTATCTGGGGCGGCCAGGCGGCCACGTACGAGGAGCTGGTACGCGCTCTGGGGGAGCCGCGCGCGGCGGGCGAGCGCGGCGGGCGCGCGCTGCTGGCGGGCGCGCTGCCGCGGCTGGCGCAGCTGGAGGGCGCGCCCGCGAGCCTGGCGCCCGCGCTGCTGCAGTTCGCGCGCGCCGGCGACGACCGGTGCGGCGCCTGCCCGGACCGCCTGCACGCTGGCCGTCAGTATACCAGACGACTGCATGCAAGCAGACCCTGCAGCAGCACATCCTCTGCTCCCTGCGCCAATGCGTACTGTCGGCGTGCTGTGAGGGCCTCCCAGTGACCTCCTGCAGCGTGCTTCTGCCAGCGCACGTGGACAGAGCTCTGTTCTCGACATGCCTGGTCCCCAGCGGACCTCATGCACCGCATGGTCGATTCTGTCATTTGCAGCCATGCAATTTGGCGCTTCACGCATCCGTCTCTCAGCTGCGCCGGCGAGCCTTCCGCTGGCCTCACTTGTCCTACATGCCGCGGCAGCCCCAGCTTGCAGCGCTTCACGCAGGCGCACAGCTGGCTGCGCAAGCCCAGCGTGTGCGAGCCCGGCATGTACGCAAGCACGGCGTGTGTAAGCATGGCATGCGCGCAAGCCCAGCGAGCGCAAGCATGGCGTGCACGCAAGCCCAGCAAGCGCAAGCACGGCTGATGGCACAAGGCTGTATCCTAACCCTACACCCTGCGCAGGCGGCTCGCGCGCTTTGCGTACTACCTGCTGGGCGTGCTGCTGGGCGTGGGCGCGGCCGGCACGCCGACGCCCGCCCCGCGTGCGCCCCGGGCGCTGCCCCCTGGCGCCCGCCCCTGCGCGGCCAGTGTCCGCCCTCGCAGGGGCCCTTTTCACCCCTTCAGAACGGCCCTCCGGCGGCGGAGTGCCTGTGATCGAAGCAGCGTTTGGCTGCTCGGCAGCAGCCACACGCAGTAGCTCGATCCGGCCCGGCACCGCGCGCTTGTGCCTGGCCTGGCTTAGCATCTGCGCTGTGCTGGCGACCGCTCGCATCGCTCCAGCTGTGGTCGTTCCGGGCGCGCAGTGCCCCCGGCGAGCGCGGCGGAGCTGCCGCCGGGCGAGGCCGCGCGCGTGTGGGCGGGCCTGGAGCGCGCCGATGCCGACCCGCTCGTGGTGGATCTCAGCCTGCGCGCGCTCGCTGCCGCCGCACGGCGCGCGCCCCTCATCTATGTCCTTTGCTCCTGGGTACGGATCGATTACATGGCAAGTGACTACTTCGCAGGCTCGCGCCCAGCGCGGCGGCTGCGCCAGGCACCTAACGCAAAGCGCTCGGCGCAAGGCTGGTGTCAGCCTCTGACGTGCCAGAAGCAGCCCGCATGACCCGCACTCTGGCGGGAGGCATCTGCACCACCGGGCAGCCGCTGTAGTGTGCGCGGCGTTCAAAAACCGCCTGGTTGCGCACTTGACCGCAGCGGTGGCGCAGTGTGGCAGCGGACTGGCCGCTGTGCCAGTTACAGGGCCGGGCAAGATGAGTGACAAAGTTTGTGATGAAATGGCTCGTCGGCATGCGATACGCGGTTAACTGACATGTTTTTGATCTGACACCCTACCATATGCCCTATAACCTATACGATACCCGGTCAACAGGGCGTGCGACGGCCGCCTGGACGCACAGCTGGCGGCGGCCGCAGGCGCGGCGCTGCGGCGCGGCGGCGCGGCCGCGCTCGCGCCGGCGCGCCGCACGGCGCTCGGCCGCCGGCCGCCGGCCGCGGAGGCGCCCGACCTGCAGCGCACCGGCCTGCTCGCGCTGCGGGCCGGGCTGCGAGGCGCGCGCCCTGCCAAGCGAAGGGTGCCTGTTCTGTGGGCAGGGCGACACACCAGTTGCAGCAGGAATCCCGTCTGTGAGCCTTCGCAGCATCGTGGCGCCGTGTTGAAACGCCGGATGAATTTTGTCAGGGCTCATCCAGGAAGCAGGCCAGCACAGCTGCGCGGTGCAGTGCAGGCGCAGCCTGTTCCGGTAACAGGGCGACCGGTGCTGCCGGGCACATCACCTGGCTCACACCGGCGAGCAGGCGGCAAGGCGGCGCGCGCGGCGGCCGCGCGCGCCCTGCAGGGCCTGCCTGCGGCGGACCAGCTGGGCGCCACGGCGCGCGACGCGACCGCCGCGCGGCACGCGCTCGCGTGCACGGCCGCCGCCGCCCGCCAGGTGCGGGCCCTCCGAGCCCATTGCGCCGAGGAGTCCAGACATGCCTGGTCTGCCACTGCGCACGTGACAGCTGAATGCCACTGTGGCCTCGCAGCAGGTGCTGGCCTACATGGCTCGCACGAAGACGCTGTCAACTCAAACCCTCTTTCTTAATCCAGATTGTGTGTGCTTGTGCGGTAGCCACCTTGATGGACACTTGTCACAGTGCGTCAAGCGCTACGCATGGGTAGACGCATGCACGAGATCATAATGCTGCTCTAGCCAGATGAAATGGCTGTCGGTGTCAGCGCGCCGCTTGTGTGCGCCAGGATGCGGCGGCCACGCTGGCCGCGCTGGCTGAGCTGCCCGCGCTGGTCAGCGCGGCGGCCGCGGAGTACGAGGCCTCAGGCGCGCTGGGGGAGAGTAGGGTGCGGATGTAGGGTACATGGGTAGGGTACCCGGGTTGGGTACAGAGTATGAGGCGTCAGGCGTGCCAGCGGGCGAGGCAGTAGAGTACAGGGGTAGGGTACAGCGGTAGGGTACTGAGGTAGGGTTGAAAGTATCAGGCCCTAGTCGTGACACGGGCGGAAGGCGCAGCTGCCGGCTGCCTGGTCGGATGCGCGTCTGGCGCAGGCTGGGAGAGGCAGTGGGGCGCAGCGAAGTGGGGGACCGGATGCAAATCGTGGCCAGCACTGAGCTCGCGGCGTCCCTTGCTTGCCCGCCCCTGTGGGCCTGCGGGCGTGTTCGGCCCTTGAGGCGCCCGGCGCCTCGGATGGCTGTGGGATCGCCCGACACCTACCCTTACTCCCAACTCCTGACGGCGCGGCGGCGGCGCCCAGGCCACGTGCTGGGCGGCGAGGGCAAGAAGGCGTCGCCAGGGAAAGCCAGCGTGCTGGGCGCGCGCCCGCCTAATCTGGCCGACGCCTGGGCGCGCATCCACCTGGCCCGCCTGTGCGCCGCGCTGCTGCTGGCCGAGTGGACGTCCGCGGCCGAGTTCGCGGGCGGCGTGGGCGCGCCGCTGCTGCGCATGCTCGTGCTGCTGGCCACGAGGTGCGGCGCGCCGCGCGC
>JAABUY010004728.1_pt1 | contig 14077 bp, 21 predicted proteins | sample 5560271 | NCBI WGS metagenome assembly JAABUY01 (sample SAMN10711886, study PRJNA513374) | rock metagenome | isolation source: Antarctica rocks | place: Antarctica: Victoria Land, University Valley
GCCGCTCATGTCTGCTGAGGCGCTGCCAGCGCAGCCCAGCGATGAGGCTGCCGCGCCTCCGCCGGCGCCAACCAGCGCACCAGGCGAGCCTGCTCGCACGTCCGGCCAGCTGTGCACGACCGGAGCTACTGATATCACATACAGACGACCTCTGACACGTGTCTCGCTGCAACAGGGCCCGCTGCAATGCCGTGGCCCGCGCTGCCGCTGCCGCAGGGCGCCGCGCCTGCCCCGGGCGCCTACTACTACTCGCCGGTGACTGCCTCGCACGCCGGCTGTCTGCACCTGTTGGCGAGACAAGCAGGACAGCTGTGCGCTGCTGTGCTTATGCCGCTCGTCGGTCGTGCCTTGGATTTGCTGCTTGAGCGTCTGCAGCGCTGACCGCGGCGCTGGCTGACTCTGCAACGCCCGCAGATGGCGTACACCTACAACCCGTACCTCTCTGGCGGGGTGGACGCCGCGACGGGGCAACCCCTGCCGGTGCGCGAGCGGCGCCCGCGGCTGAGCCGGGCGCTGGGCTTGCACTCTGTGCAGCAAGCGTCACGGCGCTTCCCTCCAAGAGGCTACCAGACCGGGACCTCACGTGTTTGTAAGCGCCAGTACAAACAGGTCAGCGGCCAGCGCGGGTCGGCTTGGGGCGAGGCTGCGCGCACAGTGGCCAGGAGCAGCGGTCCCGCTCAGCGCGCTCGCGCCCGCGCCAGTCGCCCTGTGTTGTTAAACAGCGTGAGCGCCTCTGTAGGCATGGGCCCTGTGTCGGCCGACGCGGGCCAGTACCGAACATGCCTGTGCACACTGCCACAGGCGCTGCGCAGCCCAGCTCTCACAACCAGCGGCCGCGCAGGTGCCGGGGGCGGCAGGCCCGCTCGGGCTGCCCGCGCCGGCGCCGTGCGCGAAGCAGGCGCTGCGCAGCGGCGACGCCGGCGACGGCGAGGAGCCCGTTTACGTCATCGCGAAGCAGTTCCATGCGATCATGCGCCGCCGCGAGAAGCGCGCCAAGGCCGAGGCCGAGAACAAGCTGCTCAAGGTCCGGCGGGTGCGGCCCCGGCCCTCCGGCGCGCTTGCGCGGACGCGGGCGCCGCGCGGCGCCGCCATGCGGGGCGCAGCCGCCCGCCCGGCACAGGCTTGCTGTGCTGCGCAACTCGCTGGCACCGGCTGGGCCCTGATGTCTACCCTAACTCTAACCCTAGCCGCTGCATGGCGCGACCGACCTGGGCTCGCGCGCGCAGCCGTTCCTGCACGAGTCGCGGCACGCGCACGCAGTGAAGCGCATGCGCGGCCCGGGCGGCCGCTTCCTGACCGCGGCCGAGCGGCGCGCGCTCGAGGAGGCCGAGCAGGCACCAAGCGGCGCGCCGGGCGGCCCTGCAGCGCCCGCCTCGGATCCTGACCAGGCGCAGAACGGCGCAGCGGCGCCCGCGCAGCAGCAGGCGCGGCGCGCGCCGTGCGGGCTGCCGGGCGGCGAGGCGGCGCACGGGGGCGTGTCTGGCCTGGAAGCGGCAGGGCATGGACAGGGTGACCCCGCGGGTGGCCAGGTTGTGTCCGCCGGGAGCGCAGCCGCGCCTGAGCTGGCGGAGCGGGTGCAGGGCAGCCCGCCGGGCGCGCCGCCGGGTGACCAGGCTGCTCCTGCGGCCGTTGGAGTGTCCGCGCCAGAGCCGGCAGGGCGTGTGCAGGGTGGACCACCGGATGGGCATGCGGGGGCCGCCAGCGCACCCGCGCCAGGCGCGCCGCCTGCGGCAGACAACGCTGCCCCTGGGCCGTGCCCGGTGCCGCAGTGCCCGGGAGACCCTGGGAGGAGGCCGCCATAGGGTCAGGGTGTCGTGGCCTCCCCCCGCGGCAGATGCATGCAGGCGGGCGGTGGCGAGGCAGGGCGCGCAGCTGGCTGCGGCTGCTGAAGAGCAAGCTTGGGGCCTATGATGGCCTTTATTTGGCAGGAGGTGCCAGTTCAGACGCCCGCGTGGCAGGCAAGCAGCCGCCAAGCCCCGCTGCGCAGGCGCACACTGCAGGCAATGCGACAGTGCTGGTGTACTATGAGACAGCAGTGCATGCAGGGCACGGCAACGCATAGCATGTGTGTGAGGCAAGAATGATTCTCTTGAAGATAAGCAAGAGTGGCAAGGAGCTGCTCGGCGGTGCGCTGGACAAGTGCTGACTGGGCGCCGATGGGCAGTCTGTGCGCTGCTGGATGTAAATCGTGAGTGAATGAGTCTGCTATGCGCAAGCGCTGCGTGCATGGCTGCATGCTGGCCTGAGTGTTATGTCAGATTAGGGCGAGTGGAGGCATCATGCGTGCTGCGGGCACACTACTCAATGTACCCAGAGTGCAGAATGGGTCAGGTGCGGTATCTGAACTCGCCGGCGGTGCTGATGCAAAGTTACATAACGTGGGCCGACTCACCGCAAGCTGGGCCGCTTGCTGCTGCATTTACGCTCCCCTGCACCCCGGCCATATTAGTCGCGGTCCTGCACGAGGAGCCATCTGCCTCGCTGCTCGGTGGCATCCACAACCATGCGTCTCCTCTAGCCTCGCTCGCGCAGGCAGCGGATCAGACAAAGTGTGCACACAGCTTGTGAGGCTCCCAGGGAGGTGGGGGCAAGGCAAGAAGGCATCGCCAGACCCTCGTCCTTGCTCAGCCACAGCCTGTCTCCCTCGCGCAGCACCACGACCTTATGGCATGCCCCAAAACACTCAGTTTTACTGCATGCGATGCGGCGCCCGCGAAACCTGACGTGCCTGCGCCAGCCAACCATAAAGCAGTACGTAGCACGCGCGAGACAGCGCGCGGGTGCGCGGCATGCGCACCCACCGCCCCCTCACTCAGAAGCCAATCGACCAACAAATTGCTCAGGGCACGCCCTGCGGGCTGCCAACCACAATGTGGGCTACTGCCCTACAGAGCTCTGCACACTGTCTGCATCGTACACGCTCGCACACTCACCACTCCTGCCTGTAAGTTATTCCGGGGGCCAGGATGTGGGGATAGGGCCACCCAACCCTACCCTATGCAAAGCCTTAGCCCCAACGCTGGCGCCATACGGCGCCGCCAGGTGCTGCACCCCATGTGGGGCACAAACCGCTGGCCCATAACAAATACTCCATCAGCGCGGCGCAGCCAAGGCGGCGCTCACGCCGTCGCATTCATCCATGTTGGTAAGAATAGCGGCTCCCTGTGCCTCACAGCGGCCTCAACTGCTTGGTACGCACGACCAGACACACCACATGGTGCAGTTCCGACTGCCCCTGCACATGGGGGGTGACACAGGGTTACCACCCAGTGTACCCTAGGCACCCTTCCCCTGCACCTGCCGCTCAGAAGCTGACGTGCAGCGTGTGCTGCAGCGCGCCGCCCGCCGGCAGGTCCACGCTAAGGCGCGCACGGCCAACGTCGTATGCGTACTTAGCCGGCGCGCCATCGAGCAGCACGCCGGCCGGGCGCGCGCTGGACAGCAACACAAGCTCACCCACGCCGCGCGCGCTTACCTGCGGCGCGCCGGCCGCACGTCAACGCTGCCAGCCTTGGCACGCTCTTGCCAGGGTGTCAGCCTCAGGCGAGCGTGTGTCAGTGCCCTGCTCTACAAAGCGCTTCGATTCGCCGTACAAAGGGCAGACATGCTCGGGCTGTCACGGTGCGCCAGCACTCTGTCCTTGGTAGGAAGCAGCAAGAACGGTGCTCCTGGAGCTAGCAGAGCAAGGCCATGACGTGCCGCTCGCTGATGCTTGTCAGGCAACGGGCATGCAGCGCATCAGGCGAGTGTGAACTGTCAGGCACTGAAAGGCCCAGCAGTGAGAGAAGTCTGTCAGACTCAAGGGTCAAGCATCCAGCGTGAAGCCTCAATTGCAAGCCATGCTTGTATGGCGAGGCGAGCGCCCAGGAAGGCCCTGCCAGCAGCGCACCTCTGCATGGACCCCGGCGGCAACCGGGCCGGCACCATTTGTTGCGCAGTTGCCGCCGGCATCATCGGCGCCGGCGCTGAAGCCGGCCACCGGCGCGGCGTCCCCGTTCGCCGACGCGGCGCCCCCGCCGAGCGGCGCCGCGCCGTTGCCGCGGGCCATCCCAGCGAGCGCCAGCTGGCGCGGGGCCGCGGCCGTCGCCAGGGCCCCAACTGGGGCGCCGGCCGGCGCGCCGCGCGCGAGCGTGCAGCGCAGCACCGCGCCGCCCGCGTTGAGCATGTGCGGCAGGCCCACGGCCGCAAACGCGACGCCGCGCAGCTCCATCACGGGCGCGAGCGTCACCACCGCGGCGCAGCCGGCTACGCGCGCACAGACCCGCGCTGTTGCTGTCATACCCTACACTAATCGCCCTACCCTGCCCTGCTTATGGGGACACAGTGCGCGCGCGCTGCTTGGCTGCGGCAAATTAAGGCTGCAAAACGCGGCCGACCGGCGAGCAGGCGCTCGGCGCGCTGCATCTTTCCCATTCCCCGCAAGCATATTGAAGCGCGCGCGACCCGTTGCGCGAGGAAGTAGGGTGCACGGCTGCGCATGCGTTTGGGGGTGTACGCGGCACGGCTGCAGGCGCTCGACTTTTGGGGCATGGGCCACGAGGGAGCACTCATGCAGCTCTCCAAATCTTTCTACTCTTCAAAGCAACAGTGGGCCGGAACACAACAGCGCTCGACCATGGCCAGGGCTGCGCGCACCGTCCAGGCGCACGGGCAGGCCCTCGTGCGCGCGCAGCCTCACCAGCTCGCCCGGAGCGTCGCTGCTCACCGCCGCCCAGGTCGGCTCCGCCGCTGCCGCGTCCGCGTCCGCGGCGCCGCCCGCCGCGCTGCCGTTAAAGCTGCTCCGACCCACCCCGTTGCCGCCGGCGGCGGCCGGGTCGGCGAGCGCGCCAGCCGCGCCACTGCCGCTCTCCGGCAGGCCACGCGCCGCGGCGGCCGGTGCCGCGGCGAACGCCTCGACGTCGCTGGGCCGCACGATTGCCTCGAGCGCGGGCGGCCGGGCGTCGTGCTGGATGAACTGGCGGCGCCTGCGGTCCCACGCCGCGCCCTGCAGGTTGAACGCGCCCACGCAGCCGCCGCACGCGTTCACGTTCCAGATCTGCGCGGCGCGCCGACGAGCCCGTCAGCCGCGCGGGTCCCCTGCAGCAGCGCAGGCGCCGCCCCAGCCTGCGCGCGGCAGCGCTGCACGGCTCCGACAGCGCGCGCTTTCCGGTCACGAGTGCGTCGCGCGCGCATGGCGCGCCCTCGCGCCGGCCAGGCCACTGGCTAGGCCGCACGCGCGCCTGGAGCAGGGGGCGCAGTCGCGGGGCACACGCAGGGCAGCGAGCCGCGCGCCCCGGCGGCCGGACGCGCACGCGGGCGACCCCAGCAAGTGCCCTGGCAGGGCCCGGCGCGCGCCTTGAGTACCGAGCGCCGGTCGCGCAGCACGTCCATGAACAGCGCGTCGCGCGTGGGCCGGCCAGGCAGGCGCGCGCGCAGCACGCTGCCGTCCGGCAGCACCATGCGGCGCAGCAGCGCAAAGTCGTGCGCGCCGGGTAGGTCGGAGACGTAGACGGCCGCGCCGCTGACCGCGCGCGCGGCCGCGTGCAGCGCTGCCTTGGGGTGCTTGCTGTGGAACATGTCCCAGTCCGGCTGCGCGCGCGGCACGGCCGCAGTGGCGCATGTGGGGCAAAATAGTGACTCTGAAGCGCAGAAGGGTGCCCCTTCCCCACTCCATAGTGACACCCTATCAAGCGTTTGTCTGGCATACCTCTGTGAAGGACTCTGCTTACAAGACAAATTCAATTTGCAGCTGCGCTGAACACTGACACTTGTAGCACGTCTTGATCAGGAGAGCAGAGCCGCATGCAGATCAACTGTCGAGAGTTCGCTGCAGCGCAGGCGTGCGGCGCCACAGCGCTGTCAACGGCGCGCGTGCGCAAGGCGCTCGGCTAGGCATTATCGCCTGCGCGGGCCCGGCGCCGGCGCACGTGCAGGATGGCGGAGAGGAAGAGCGTGTTGTAGGCGCAGGCGGCGATGTGCGGGTGCGAGGAGGTGGGGTCGCGCGGGTAGAAGTCGTCGCTGGCGCGCGCGACCGCCGTGTCGCGCATCCTGCAGCCGCGCACCGCTAAATCAGGCCCGCCCAAACGGGGGTGAGGGTGCCATGGCCCCGGACAAAGTGTTATATGACAACACCTCCTATCGCGGCTCGCATGTCAGCACATTTCCCCCCCAGCAGAGTCTACATCGCCGCTTGCCAATATGAGGAAAGCTCTGCAAGCACGGCTGGATTGCTTGCTTGCTCTGCAAGCGCGGCTGGAGTGCTCTCGCGCTGGGCTGCGGGGCGCCCAGACCCGGCGGCGCGGCCGCAACGCAGCCGCGCGCGGCAGCCTGCGGCCGCACCGGTACAGGTTTTCGGTGCTGTGGCACATGCAGTTGATCATCGCGTTGTGCGGGAAGTGCGTCGCGATGGACGCCTCGAGCGCGGCGTGGTAGCGCGCCGCAACCGCCGGCCCGCCGCCCAGGCGGCTGCCGATCAGGCCGACGCCCGCCTGGCAGTCCACCTTGACGCCGGTGATGCCTGCGCGCCGGCCGCGGCGCTTTGGCCCACTACCCTCAGCTTTGCATGTCATTGCAAGTTAGTCATCTCTGGTGCCTGCGCGACGGCCGCAGCAGGCGAGCCCTGCACGCCTTCACTCATTGCAGATTTTATTTGGTGACCTGCTGACCGCCCCTCTCGCCAGGCACTCAGCAGTCGGCGGGTCTTTGCTATTGTGCACAGCTGCGCCAGCTGCACCAGGACGAACTTGGGCAACGCTCCGGTCCGGCATTGAAGGTCGCCTGGCGCGCAGACGCTGCGCCGGGGCGCATCCGCTGGGGCCGTGGAGCTGCCCCATGGCACGCATACGTCTGGGCCAAATGTGTGATGTGACTATTACGGCACCCAGCCATGCTGTACCGCAGCGCCGGCAGCTGCAGTCATGCTACGCCATGCACGCCGCTCTCGCTTCATAGCAAGTGTGGGGTCCGCCCCTCGCGCAGCGCGGGCGCGCCTGACGAAGACAGGTAGGAGTGCATGTCGGCGTAGAGCCGGCTGACGTCGGCCACCACGCCCACGCCCGACACCACGCTCGGGTTCCACTCCATGCTCGGCTCGATCTCGGCCAGGCCGGCGGTCGGCTGCGCGTAAACCAGCCGCGCCTGCATGGGCGGAGGGCTCAGTGACATCACACATGCTTTGCATTCAAGTTGAAGGGCCCCGTGTCACCGACATGGGCGCGCTGAGCCGGCGAGTCGTGCTAGCTACCAAGCAAGAGCAGGGGCCTGTGTTTGCTCGACGAGCGAAGAGATGGACATGCATGTTGTCATGTCGCATCCCAGGATCGACACCATATGGCACTCCCATCACCACAGTAGAGATGTCCAATGCTTGGGCGGTGCGGCGGCGCGCGCGCCTTGTAATCGGCCATGGCGGGCTCGTCGGGCGCGACGCCGGACCAGTACGCGGACAGGCCGTGCCAGCACCAGACGTGGCGCAGGCCGAACTCCGCGCGCAGGCTCGCGACGACCGCGCCCAGGTCGTCCGGCCGGCCCTGCGCGCCAGCGCGTGCTGCAATTGCGGATGCTCTCCAGCGCACGCAGGCACCTGTTGAAGCTGTGTGTCTCACATGGGCATATGCTGCGCGCCAGCACACAGTGCGCGGCCCAAGCAAAGCTGCGCTCTTGTCACACACACCAAGCACAGCGCCTTCGGCCTGCACTCGAGCTGTCTGCTGGTGCAGGCGACCTCGGGCCCGTTAGCACTGCTCACAAAGCGCCAGGATGCACGCGCCACACAACCCGGCGCCTGTTTTTGTGATGCACACAGCATGAGGATGTGCCGCTGCAGGCAGCCAGGCCAGGCCGCAGTCACCCTAATCCTGGCCGCTGTGCCGGTTACCCTGACCCCAACCCCAGCCGCGCACCGAGAAGTAGTCCTCCGGGCCGGCGTCGGGCGCGGAGAACTTGGCGTTGGCGCGCACGGACGTCAGCCGGCGCGTGAAGTCGCCCGAGGCCGCGTAGAACTCCAGCAGCATTTGCCTGCGGGTCATCCTCCTCACTTCTTTTTCCCCCATTACTTATATCTTCAATGCACTGCTTTGCAAACCAGCGTCCAACTATATTCTGTGTTGGATACTGTGTCCATGATGACACCTCTTGCTTTGGCCTGGGGGCCTGTGAGGCAGGCGCTGCGAGTGCTCATATAGCGGGCCCCTGCACTTGCACCAGGAGCTGCTACGCGTACCACCACCAGCCGCGTTTCACAAGCCTACCGCCTGCCAATACGGTGCTGTTCGCGCTCGACGCCACATGGCTGCACACAGCCGCTCTCTGCTACAGCACCGCGCATGTGAAGGTCTGCCACGGTCTGCCTGAACGGCTCGCACCCTACCTGACCCAGCCACCAAGGCGCGCGCGCGCCTGAGCGGCCCGCGCGCCAGACGGCGGAACAAGCGCACGGGCCACGAGCCCGGCGGCGCGGGGTCGACCACGTACTGGTAGAACTTAACCAGGCTCATCTCCAGCAGCCCGAACAGCAGCCCGCTGAAGCGCTGCACGACCGCCGACACCAGCCTGCGGTGTCGCAGCGCGCGAGCTCAGCCTGCCTCCGCCCAATGTGAGTCGCCAACGACACCTCTGCTGATTACCACAACGTCTCTGCTGATAAGCATTTGAGCAAGGCGGACGAGCACTTGTGACACGCGCGCGTGCCACAGCGCACGCATGCGACACGCGAACACGACCGCGGCGCCCCGCATGCGGCAGGGCCGCACGCACCACATGGCCACGCGCGGGTGGCTCTTCGGCGGCCGCGTCGCCACCTCCGCATCGACTTCGCGCGGCGCAGTCGTCACAAGCGTGCCCTGGCCCGCGGTCACGCCGGTGCTGGCGCTGCCATCGGTCTTGACGAGCACGCGCGCGCCTGCCGGCGCGCCGTCCTCGCCGCGCGCGCCTGCGACAGGGGGCACGCGGCAGGTGGGCTGGACAGGAACTCCGCTTTGCTCTGCTGCTTTAGCAACAAGTAGTATTGCATCAGCCTTGTGCATCGAAAGCAAAAACCATTTTGGTAAAACGGCAGCCCCAGGCGGGGCGCTGGCGTGCGACAGGGAGCGCATGCGCCTGCTGCATGAGGCTGTGTGCGAGCGCTCTGTCGTCGCCTGCAGGCGTCGCCCTCGCAGGCGTATGTGTGCGCCATACAGCTACACAGCGGCCCCATCTGCTTGACCCTGACGTGCGGCAATAGAGAACTGCAATTGGTCCTGAAGCGCCTGCGAGGGCGACGCTCTGCAGGCAATAACAGAGCGCTCGCACTCACCCTCATGCAGCAGGCGCATACGCTCCCTGTGTGCGCTCGCCAGGCTGGGGGGAGCCAGCAGCGGCTGCTGCCCAGCATATTGGCAGCCGGCCCCATTGCACGCGGCGGGCGGGCTGACCTTGCTCCTGGAGGACGCCGGCATCGTCGAGCGCGTCCCCGCTCCCGCTCACGGAGACCGATACCGTGGCATTGGCCGCGCGCGCCTGCGCCTGGCCCGGGCGCGAGCGGCGCGCCTTGCGGCCTTTGTTCCAGGGCAGGTCGTCGCTCTCGAGCACGGCGGAGCCCTTGGGCAGGTGGTGCTCGGGCGCCTCGCCGTCGATGGACAGCGCCTCCAGCGCCAGGCCTGCATGACGCCTGTGCTGCTCAAACCCTGCAAAGGGTTTCTTGCACCGGTGTATGCACACAGGCCCGCCTCACAGCCGGGCCGGGGCGTGCGGCGACGCTCGACTGCCAGCAGCGCCTCCGGCTCGCCTCGTAATTCTAACCCTGCGTCACACAGCGCGGGGCGCGCCCAGGGTGGACGAGGGCGGGATGGACTTGGCGCCCATGGCGAGCATCTCCAGCTCGGCGCCTACAAACTCCTCCGCGGTCTCCTCGGTCTCGGGCATGCGCAGCGCCTTGGGCGGCTGCATCGGCGCCTGCCGGCGGGGCCGCGCGACCGAGTCAGCCCCTGCTCCCGCTCTCGCAGCGGCCCGGCAGCCCCTTGTTGCTGCGTGCACCATTGAAGCATTGCGCCGTCAGAGCAGTGGCCGCTCACCGGTACGTGCGGCTGCTGCACGTTCTCAGCACCCTGCAGCCACATGCTTCAAGCGGCCTGCTTCAGCCAGCTTCCTCTCACAGCACAGTCGTTGCGGGCGTCGGGACACGGCCATCCGTCCTTGCAGCGTAACCGAACTGACACACCACCTGTGCAACCTACGACGCTGTCATACATCCAGATGTGCAACTCTGGTCTGGCACAAGACGCGCCTGGCGCAGCGGCTCGTCGACATCGGTGCACTGCCAGCCGTCGTCGATGATGAGGAAGCCGGGGGGCACGCCGCCCTCCACCAGGCTGCGCACGCCGTCGTGCAGGCCTGCGCACACATGCGCGTGTCACAGGTCAGCAGCCCGCATTGCACGCGTGGAAGCATGACCGGCCGCGCACGCCGCACTGTCAGCTAAGCGTCAGCTCCGAACCCTGCTGCTGATGTGCACCTTTGAGACCCTGCAAACAGACCCTGTCACCAGCGCTCTCAAGTCAATCGACAAGTCGAGTCAAGCGATCGAGGGGCGCTCTGCCACTGACAGGCTGAGCGGAGGCGCTGAAAATTGGGTACAAGTTGTCGAGGGCGCGCCTCGCGCGGAGACGTTGGAGTAGAACGCGTCCCAGGTGCACCAGCCGAACGTGTCCAGCATCTCCGGCAGCTGCTTCTCGCGCAGTGGGCGCGCGCCGCCTGGCGGCCGCACAACGCGAGTCAGGGGCATGCAAGGCCGCCCTGTGGACTCTGGAGCGCACCCTAGGACCTCGATTCTTGTCTGACCCTGATCCAGCCTCATGCCCTGCACAGTGCTAAGGCATAATATTAAGCTAGCACAAAACGTGCACCAAACTTTCTATCGGTAGCTCACAGGACCACCTGAAAAGGCAGTGTGTGTCATGGCCATCTTCTCGCATGCTGTCAGGTATTTCTGCACGTCGGAGGTGAGGTTGCTCCATACAGCGCACTCCACGCTGGCCGGCTGCAGCCCACCACACTGGCGGATTGCAGCCCGCCACACTGGTCGACTGCAGCCTAGGGCGCCTCAGCCAGAGGTATTTTTGACTGCGCGTACGCACCGGACAGCGCGGCGGCGCGCGCAACGGCCCGCTCCACCAGCGCGAAGGGGTCGGGCCCCGCCGCGGCCAGCAGCGCGGCCGCCCAGCGGTCGCCGCGCACGGACTCGTCGCCGCTCTCGATGCGCAGCACCACGCCGTCGCCCTCGCCGTCGGTGCCCCTGGCCACAACGAGCACCGACGCCGACACATTCAGCATACTGGCGCATTAGCCAAGCTATTCGGCACCGGCGCTGGTTGGGCACAATTAGGGGGGCCCAAGGTTCACCTCCTAATAGTCGCATGGGCAACCCCGGAAGTGTCCTCCTACAGTGTGCAACTGCCGCCCTGCCGAAGCCAGAGACCGGTCCAACAGGCATGTTGACCTACCAACCCCCTTCACACCCCTTCACAGGACACATTCAGTCCACGCCTGGCAGGAGCGGCGCGCCTGCGCAGCGTGGCCCGGAAGACGCTGTTGTCGATGAGCGGCAGCAGCACCGCGTACGGCCCACGCATGCCCAGCTCCAGCAGCAGGAACTGCGTCTCTGGCGGCAGCTCGCTGCCGGCCCGGCCCCACTCCGGCGTCATCCACCACAGCTTGTTGCGCGCGGCCGCCAGGAAGCGCCGGCAGCGCAGCTGCGCGCCCCCGGGCAGCCGCTCTGCACACCGGCTGCCGCCGCTGCGAACGCTGCGGGACACTGCGCCCTGACGGCGCGCTGACGCCCCAGAGAGCGGCATGCCTGCGAATTTTGCACACGCCCCGGCACGACCCATGCTGCTGGCGGCAGAGCAGATCGAGCATGGGCGCTCTTCACCCCTGCATGTCCTGTACGCTGGGGCACTGCCCGTCTGCAGACCTGCCCGAGCGCAATGTCGACCATGGGCGTGGCGCCGCAGCCGGACTCGAAGCCCAGCACCAGCGCGCCCGGCTCGTCGCGGCCCACAAACGCCTGCAGGCAGCCCCACGACCTCGGACCACGGTGGTGCACCATGCAGAGCCACGAAGTGCCGGCAGCACATGTCCAAGTCGGGCGCAAGCTCTTGGAAAGGCCAGATGTGAACCTGCTGTGAGAGCCTGCGGGAACGGCAAGCAAGGTATGCATGCAGGCTCAGTGCACACGATCCTGGCTGACTCATGCGGCCTGCACGGCCAGGCGAGCGGCGCGCGCGCCTGCGCAGACAGCTGCTGCAGCAGTGGCCCGACGCCCTCCACGGCCAGGTCGTCGCCCTGCACGGCCACCCGCAGCGCCGGCGCGGCGGCCAGCGCGGGCACCGCCTGCTCGAGCGGCGGCGCCAGCTGCCGCTCGTCCGCGCTGCCGGACGGCATCGCCGCCGTGCCGGGCGCGGCAGCGGCGGCCGCGCTGGCTGGCGCCGTGGAGGCGCACGCGGTACAGGCGCGGCGCTGCGCGCCTCGCAGCAGCCACGGAGCGGCGTGCACGGGCGCGCGGCGCCGCTGGCCTGTCCTGCTCCCCCGAGGCGACTACATGCTTGAAAAGCGACGCGAGGCTAGAGGCGCGCTCTGGCTTCGGGTCACTCGCTGGGAAGTGCGGCCTCAGTATGAGACACGCACAGAGCACGCTGCGCACAGTAAAGAGCACGGCACTAGACAGCAAAACGTGCCAAGCCATGACGCGCATGGCACAGCAGCCAAAGACCCACGGCAGCCCCGCGCCAAGCACACGCTAAGCTTCACTGTTCAGACAGGTTTTACTAACTCAAGTGGACGGGGCGCAGGCCAGGAGGAGCCCAACTCAAGTGCCAGCAGCAGGCAAACACATCTTGCGCCGGCCGCATGCGCCCGAAATGTCGGGGCGTGCCATGCAAACATCAGCTGCTTTTCAGCTGTACAGAAAACTCCATTTGCTTTGCTGCGCACCTAGCCGGAGAGCGGCCAAGCGCGAACGCAGCCACACGCCGCGGGCTGCACGAGCCTGCAAGAGGCACGGGCACGGGGTCGCCGCGCGTGCCGAGGGAGAGCGCGCCCCTCACCATCCCGGCCGCATAGTCTGCAAGAGCACACGCCTGCAGGTGTCTACAAACTAAACGGCACTTGGACAAAAAGGCTAAAAGGAAGAGGGTGTGGCCTAGCGCTGGTGTACACCTCCGTGTTTCAATAACTGGCTGTCCACATCAGCGAGGAAGGGAGAGGCTCCAAGGTGGAAGGACGCGGTTGCTTGCTTCCCTACACCTAGGCCTACATCAGAGGCTCATATGATATAGAGCCTTTCCAGAGGCTCTGCAGCTCTGTCAGAAGGCACAGCATAGCAAACGTATCGGGAGTGAGACGCATTGCGGGCTCGGCTGCAAGCCGCTGGTGCTGGCGCTGAGGTGCGGCAATAACATGCTCGCTGTGCTGGCAGCAAGTGCTACCAACCACTCAGCTTTTGAGAGGAAGGCACGTTATTGCAGGACGGAGTGTGCTTGGATTTAATTGTCAATGCTGATGCTCATGTGCGTGGTCACCGCAGGTAGCATGGCAACCTTGGACGAGGAGGAGTGGGAAGGTGCAGGCACGGATGCGCGCCAGGCAGCCTGCCAGGCCGCGGTGGGCAGGATTGGCGCGCTCCTGGACCAGGCCCGCTCCGCGAGCACAGACTCGTCAGAGCAGGCGGCCTCCGTGCTCCCAGACGCGCTGCGCGCCGCGCTGGCCAGGCTCGCCGGTGGACAGGAGGCCGACGGCCGCGTGCAGGACGCACTGCTTGGCGTGGTCTCCGCTGCGGCGGGGGCCGCGGCCCACCTCCTGGCACCAGGGGTGCCACCCACAGCCGCCGCGGCGGCCGCCGAGGTGGCGCAGCTGCTCCTCGCGCGAGGCGGAGCAGACATCGGCGCCTCGCTGGCCGGCGCGCCGGCGTGGCAGCAGAGATGGCTGTCGTCGGCCATGACGGTGGCGGTCGCGGCGCTGAGGTCGGCCGCTGCAGCGCCGCCGCCGCGTGAGAGGCTGCTCGGCGGCGCGGCCGCGCTGGCCTGGGCCCTGGAAGCGGTGAGCAGCCCGCCGCGCGGCGTGTTTG
>JAABUY010004730.1_pt1 | contig 14071 bp, 8 predicted proteins | sample 5560271 | NCBI WGS metagenome assembly JAABUY01 (sample SAMN10711886, study PRJNA513374) | rock metagenome | isolation source: Antarctica rocks | place: Antarctica: Victoria Land, University Valley
GGCGGCGCGCACTGGGAGGCGGCGCCGATGCGCCCATGCCGGAGGACGAACCCGAGTTCGGCACCCTTTGGGAGCACGTGAGTGATGCCGGTCTGTCGATCCGCAACTACGGCGAAGGGCTGGAAGTTGAGGGCTCCGATGAGATGGACGGATCGTCGCCGCAGGGACAGCGGCTGCTGCTGAATGCACCGGTGCCGAGCCCTGTGTTTCGCTCGACAGATCGCGCGTTTCCCACGTTCAATCTCGGCATTCCGGACCAGTTTCGTTTTTACGAATTCGCAAAGGATTTCGGTGAGGTGCTGGCCAAGGGGGATGCACCGTCGCTGGTCGTGATTCGTCTGCCCGGCGATCACACGGCAAACCCTCGGCCGCGGGAAGGATATCCGGACCGGGCCTCCTATGTGGCCGATAACGACCTAGCTCTGGGACGCATCGTAGAGACAATCACGCATAGCCGGATCTGGGCCGAGAGCGCGGTCCTCGTGGTAGAGGACGATGCGCAAGGCGGCGTGGATCACGTCGATGCGCACCGCAGCGTGATGCTCGCCATCAGCCCGTACATCCGCCCGGGAACGATCTCTCACCGGCACACAAGCATGGGCAGCCTGCAGAAGACGGCCTACGCCCTGCTGGGTATCGGGCCGCTGAACCTCGAGGATGCGCTGGCGGCGGACCTCGGCGACATGTTCCAGGCGACACCGGACCTGCGGCCCTATGATGCGGTGGCGCCAGACCTGCGGGTCTTCGATCCGGCGAAAGCCAAGCTGGCGCGCCCAAAGAATGCCACCGAAGCCCGGGCCTTGCTGGACTGCGACGATGCAGATGAAATCCGGAAAGATGTCGATCACAGTGCCGCTATGAGGCGCAAGCCGAAAGAAAAAAAGACCGGCGCTTTGTAAGCCGCCGGTCCGTGTGGAATGACCTACGCCGGGGTTAGAAGTCGATGCGCGCGGAGACCTGGCCGGTGCGCGCGCCGCCGTTGTCGGAGCCGATTGTCTTACTGATCAGGCCGAAACTGGGCGAGCTGATGTTGACGTTCGGATCGCCCAGGTTGGTATGGTTGAGGATGTTGGTGAACGTGCCTTCCAGACGTAGGTGCATGCGTTCTGTGATGGCGACGCTCTTGGCCAGACCTGTGGACAGGGTGACCGTACCGGGACCAACGATGGTACCGACGCCCGCGTTGCCAAAGCGTCCGATCGGCAGCGGAGCGGCGCCTTTACCGCTGCCAGTGGTACAGGCCGTGCCGGGCTTCCAGGTGGGTAGTCCCGGGCAGGTGAAGGCCGCGGTGTTGGCCCAATTCATCCGGGTGCGATTGGCGGGTGTGATGGCGGCACCAGCCACCTTATCGGGGGCCTGATTGCGATGGCCGGGATCGAAGCCGGTGTTGGTTCCATTCAACCCGGAGCCTGTTCCCGAAGGATCACCCTGCCCGCTGGGGAAGTACGGTGATTCAAAGGGGCCGGACTGCCAGAGGAAGATGTTGGAGAGCTGCCAGCCACCAAGGAAGAGGTTTGCCAGGCGGGAGTTGGTGTTGGCGAACGCCTGACCAGCACCAAAGGGCAGCGCGTAAACCATGGTGTTGTTCCAGCGGTTGCGGCGGGTGCCGTAAACATTGCCGAAGTCAGCATTACGGTCGAGGATGCTAGTGGCACGGGCACCGCCGGATTCGCCGGCGAACCCGCTGTTGTTCGCGGGCCCCTGGTTATCGGCGAGAGCGCGCGAGTAGGTGTAGGTGGACTCAAACTGCAGACCGCCCTGCAGCCGGCGTGAGACGTCCACCTGGGCGGACTGGTAGTTTTCGTTGGCGCCCGTCGCTCGCGTGTTGATGCGGCCCCAGTTGGGGAACAACCGTGCGGAGAGCGGCTGATTGGCGGCGGAGACGGTGTTGGAGAAGGGCAACGTGTTTTCATCGGGAGCCCACACAAGCTGGTGCGTCTCAGAGCCGATATACGACGCCCGAATGGCGTAGGCATGGCTGAGGGAGTGCTCCACGCTGAGCGCGAACTGCTCCGTGTACGGATCCTTCCAATTGGTGCTGTTGGCGGTGCCGAAGTAATTCTGGCCGTAGCAGGTGGTGCAGCCGCCGTTGCCGGCACCCGCATAGATGGCCGGCCACCGATAGTTTGGCGTGCGCGTGGTCGTATTCAGCCCGTTGGTGTATTGGGTGGTCTGCGCCTGTAGGGTTCCGGTGAGCGAATAGAAGTTGGAGCCCAGCAGCGTGACGTTGTACAGACCGAAGCCTGCGCTGACAACGGTCTTATCGTCATGGAAGGGCCGGTACGCGAAGCCGACGCGCGGCAGGAAACGCGCGTGCGGATAGTGCTTCAGACCCGCAGGATACCCTGCCTGGCTGTTGGTCAGTACGGGCATACAGGGTGCGCCGCTCAGCGTGGCGCCGCCGGAGGTGCTGCCTAAGGGGCTGCAGGCGTTGGCACTCGCCAGAAAGCTCGTGGCCAGCAGACTGGCCGCGCCATCGGGATAGATAGCCGCACCAGACTTGGCGTAGGTCGGATCGAAGTTACCGATATCGCCGTGGACGTCCGAGTAGGGCGGCTGTATCTCGTAACGCAGGCCGTACGTGATCGTGAGATCCGGGGTGGCTTTCCACTGGTCCTGAGCATACGCAGCGTAGTGGGTGGATTTGCCGTCGTTGTCCGCCTGGACCACGTCATAGAAGGTCTGGTACGGTGTGCCGAGCAGGAAGTCGGCGAAGTCCACGCCCGTGAACAGGCCGGCGCTGTTGCTGGTGTTGAACTGGAAGGTGCCGTAGTTGTCGGAGCCGTTGAAGCCGAGCGGAGTGACAGCCTCCACAGTTGTGACGTCGAGGCCAAAGCGCATGCTGTGCTGGCCCTTCACCCAGTTGAGGTTGTCGGTGTAAACAAAGGTCTTCGACTGGGTAAGAGAGCTGAGCCGATCGGCGTTCAGCGAGCTGATGTTGCTGAAATCGAGCTCGGGGATACCGTTGTAGAAGAGGTTCTGCAGACCCGTCAGGCCCAGACCCTGCGTGAAGGCTGTGCCGTTGAAGGAGTTCGATTGTCCCGTGGTGCTGAAGGTGAAGCCGAAGCCAAACTCGTTTACCAGGGCCGGCGTAATGGAGTAGTTGGCGCTGATCTTCAGCACGCGGGCGTTGTTGGTGTTCTGCGCGGAGGGAACGAGTAGAGGCTCGGGGCTGTTCGTGGGAAAGTTCTTGTAGGTGAAGCGTCCCCAGAGCAGGAACTTCTGGTTCGAGCCGAAGTATTGATCGCCACGAATGTCGAACTGATTGGAAGAGCCGCTCGAGTCCTTGTTCACGATGTAGTTGGCTACGCTGTCATCACTATACGCCGCCGGATCGCCCACGTTTGGATCAGGGTAAAGCGAAAGCAGCTTTGCAGAAGCCGCGTTGATCGTTGGCAGCTTGGTGCCGTAGCTGCCGCCAGTGAATGGATTGGTGAGCCCGGTGAACGGCGTTGAGGTCGAAGTGTAGCGGGAGAAGTCGCCCTGCTTCATCAGCGTGCTGGGGACCTTGTAGCCATAGGTAGCTTGCGAAGGGTGACGCCAACCCTCGTACGCGCCAAAGACGAAGGTGCGGTTGTGGCCATCGTAGAAGTGAGGGATGACGACCGGTCCGCCGAAGCTGCCGCCAAAGGTATTGGCCACAAGCTTGGGCTTCCTGATGGTAATCGGGAAGGTATACGGGATCGCATCGAAGGCGGCGTTCTGGTGGTACCAGAAGATGGCGCCGTGAATGCTGTTCGTGCCGCCCTTGGTGATCACGGTGATCTCACCCGGTTGGCCGAACTCGGCGTTGTTCAGAACACCGTCGGCTCGGATCTCAGAGATAGATTCGCTGGACGGGAAGGCGTTGGCGATGGGCTGGTTGTTGGTCGCGTTCTGCGCGGTGATGCCGTCGATGGAGACCTCGGTCTGAAACGGCAGCGCACCCTGTAGGGAGAATTGCCCGTGATCGGCCTGAACGCCCGGCAACGTTCCCACGATATTGAGCGCACTGGTGCCGCTGGCGCTGGCACGCGTGTTCACGGGCAGGCTAAGAACGTCGGCCGCGTTATACGTACCGCTCACGCTGGCGCTTTCGGTGTCGATGGCGGGTATGGAAGCGGCAGAGACCGTTACCTCCTGCTGCACATCCCCCGGTTTGAGCACGGGATCTACGCGGAACTGCTGGCGTGCGGCAAGAACCACATCGCTCGTGGCCCATTTTTCGAAGCCCGCATGAGAGGCCCTGAGACTGTAGTGACCGGCCTTCGCATCGACAAACTCGAAGTTGCCCACACTGTTCGCAGCCGCTACGCGCGTGGTTCCTTCATCCGTGTTCGTCAGGATCACTTTCGCGCCCGGCACGCTGGCGCCCGTGGCATCCTTGACGGTGCCTAGAACGCTGCCCTGAATGGACTGAGCCAAGAGACTCATGGGCAGCGCGAAACTTAGCCAGACAAATAGAAGCAGGACACTCGCACGCAGGAACGTCTGCGTGAGGAGAGCTCTCGCACTTTCGCCATACGCCCTTTGACGACGTGGTTTCATCAATGAATCCAGATGCGGGGCCGAGGGGAAGGATGACAGGGCGGAAAAGCCGCACAGGATCGAAAGTGTACGCATAGAACTCCTGAACATTTCTGAATTGAGCACACAATAGCACCAGAAGGTCAGAGTTCCGTGAATCCCTTCTGTTCTCTCTGCAGTGAGTTAAGCGCGGGCGAGCTATCGTGAGCCCCATAGGGTTGATCTTGGCCAACAAGATGCCAGACTTCCTTGTAAACCTCGCGGTATGACGCTCCGAGCGCCTGTGAAGTCGTCTCCCCAGGAAAGAATCGCCGGGATCGGCGAGAACAGCACCTGATTTACGTTTGAGATGAGAGTGTCCGACCACTGGTGGATCGGGCCGAGCGGAGTGGAGGCCCAATCGAAGGCACGCACCAGATCCGGCATCAACCCTGAACCCATAATCCGGCTCTGCGACGAGTGTTCCGCCGGGACGCCGGCATCCGGCTCAAGTTACAGGGCGAGAGCATAGCGGCGAAGCTGCTTCCATGGGGCCGGAGTTACGCGATTCCGAAGCGTCTGGAGTCGAGTCACATCATGCTCATGGGCGACACCGGGGCAGGGAAGTCGTCCACCATCCGGCAGATTTTGCGGCAGGTGAAGGAGCGCAATGAGGCCGCCATCGTCTACGATCCGGCCATGGACTTCGTGGGCGAGTTCTATTCGCCCGAGCGCGGCGACCTGATTCTCAATCCGCTGGACGCCCGCTGTCCTTACTGGAGCCTGCCGGATGAGATGGTCGGCCCCGAGATCGCAACCGCCATCGCCGCCGCGATGCTGCCGGAGAAGGAGTACGAGAAGCCCTACTTCACCGATGGGCCGCGCCGGGTTCTGGCCCATCTGCTGCGCCGTAAACCACACGTCCGCGACCTCTTGCAGTGGATGAGCGACCCCGAGGAGATCGCCGTCAGGGTGAAGGGAACGCCGTGGGCCGCCTACCTTGACCCCGGCGCTCCGGCGCAGCGGGCGGGGATTCTTTCGAGCATGAACATGGTGGCCGACAGCCTGGAGCTGCTGCCCCAGTATGCCGAACCCAACGACCCGAGTTTCGCTACATCGTCGTGGATATCGAACCGGAAGCGATGGGTGTTCCTGACCTCCAGCTCTGGCTACCGAGATAAACTCTTGCCGCTGCATTCTGTGTGGCTGGACCTGTTCATCCTGCGCATGATGGGCCACTGCCCCGACGCGCAGCCGGTCTGGTTCGTCCTGGACGAGCTGGCGAGCCTCAACAAGCTCCCGCAGCTCCATACCGCCGTGACCGAAAACCGCAAGTATGGAAACCCGGTCGTGCTCGGCTTCCAGGGCCGGAGCCAGATGGAGAAGCGTTACGGCCAGGACGCCGAGGCCATGCTCTCGCAGCCCGCGACCAAGGTATTCTTCAGGACCTCCGAGCCGCGCGCGGCGAAATGGATCTCGGAGGCCATCGGCGAGATCGAGGTCGAGCGGCTGAAGGAATCCCGCAGCATGGGGCTGCTGCGGTCGAAGAAATCCTACGCCATGGAGATCGCCACCAAGCCGCTCGTGATGGCCTCCGAGATCGCCGGCCTCGCCAGCCACCTTGCCTACATCAAGCAGGAGAATCGGGTCGTGCCGGTACACTTTCGGCTGGCGAAGAAGCGGAAGAAACAGCCCGAGTTCATCGAGCGCAAGATGGAGAAACCAGCGCCCAGGGAAGCAGCGGAGCTGCCAGCGCCCGCGCAGCCACCAACTCCGGCGCAAACGCCTCCAAAGAAACCCGTGCAAAACGCTTTGCCGCTCATCCACGCGGCCGCCGTAAAGCGGGAAGGGTTTGCATGGGATGCCAGTAAGGAGATCGAGTGACCTCACTACTCGCGGTGATTATCTTGCGGGAGCATGTGAAAGCCGCGCCTTGGCAAGTGCGATGAGATTGGCAACCTCATTCATTCCAGAGTGAGCAAGAATCGGAAGGATCAGGCTTCCGCTTCTCGCCCGACACCATGCAAGTATGAAGCCGCCGACCATCGGTATCACCATTGGGGCGACCTCAACCGACATCTTGAAATGTGCGCTCACGTCCAGACCATGCCAGAGGCCGAATAGAACCGAGGTGACAACGGCGCGCCATCCAAGATCAGCACCGAGTACACGCACCCGACCTACGAACGCCCTATCGAGTAGAGCGAGGAGCACCCCCGCGAAACGCCAGTTCTTCAGTCAAGGCCGGGCGCGGTGAGCTGGAAAAGATGGTCCTCAACCGTAGGCACCGCCCCAGGAATCAGGAACCATAAAATGACCGTCTCCAACAGAAGAACCGGCAGCAGAAAGCGTAGAACGTCTTTGCCCGTTCCGGGATTGAAGGAGAGTTTTAGCCCCAGCTCTTCTCGCTCCATCCGTCGAGTCCCATGAGCAAAAGGATTGCGATGATGCTGACAACGAGTTCCAGCACCTTGCCCGTCCAGTTGTAGTGCCCAGGTATTTCGGGAATCCAGCGAAGCACATGGCGGAGGTCAGTCGATGTAGTGAGAGCCATGACAAACAGAACGCCCCAGAGCACATACCGCCGACCATAAGCATTCCTGAGACCAGGAAGACAGAGCAGCAGACAAACTATGCTCAGCGCCGCTGCGGTATTAAAGACCCCCGCCGATATCTCCCTTTGAAGGATAGAGTTAAATCAATATACGGCGTGTCAGAGAATAAAGTTCCGGCGGCAGCTTTAGGGATGCTCTGATTTAGGTGCAAGCTGCTGTGTTGGTTGCGGTGTGCCGACTTGCTGGGGTTGGTTTTGCCTGTGATTCTGGGAGTTGAACACCGTAAACACCTTGATCGCATGCTTCGTCGTCGAGTACATCCCCCTGCAGCGGAAACGCAAAGTCCGAAGCCACACTGCCCAGATTGATCAGCGCCCACCCTTCTGCTTCAAATGGCGAACCGCCGTAGGCCACGCCAGAAGTGCTCTATATTCATATGCTCGTCATGCTCGATCTGTAATCTCCACGGGCCAGGGGTTAATTTATACATGCAAAAGCAACGTAGCACGCGGCTGCTTCCGAACGAATATATGTTGGGCGCCCGAGGCTTCCTCGTGTCTTGGGAAGCTCATTTCGTGCGCCCTTTCCGATCGTACGGGGCGATCGCGTCTTTGTTCGCTTTCTCGTTGCTGGCGACCGCGTTTGCTCAGCGTTCTCCAGTAGGAGGTCAGCTTGACTTTCTGAACGGGAACCGGCCTTTACTCGACGCTCACAACTGTTATCCGTATAACGGTCGATGGAGTGACCGGGTCATGCGTGCTCTACGCTCGGGCTATCCGGTGTCGATCGAGCAAGATCTTGCGTGGTACCTCGATCCCGCGACGGGAGTGGGTCGGGTGGTTGTGTCGCACACACCGGAGACTACCGGAGCCGAGCCTACATTGCGGGCGTATTTCTTCGAGCAGGTGCGACCTGTAATCGAGAAGGCCATTGCGGAGAATAACCCGGACACGTGGCCCATGATCGTGCTCCATTTTGACTTTAAGGACAACCGGCCAGAGCTGTTAAAAGCGGTCTGGCAGTTGTTGGGAGAGTACGAGCCGTGGCTCTCAACGGCACCGAAAATGGCGAATGCGTCGGAGTTGCAGCCTATTCAGAAGCGCCCCCTTCTTGTCATCACGGAGGATTCAGACGAGCAGCAGAAGGTCTTCTATGATGACCTGCCTGTGAGAGCGAAGCTGAGGCTCTTCGGTTCCGCACACACCGCCGCGGCTCCGAAGCTGCCCAGGCCCGAGCTGATGCATTGGGTCGTCACGGTCGCGCCAGAGGAACTGCTTAAAGAGAGCCCCACCAACTACCGGCGATGGTGGAACAGCTCCTGGTACGCAGTGGAAGAAGGTGGCCAGCACCAGGCGGGAGACTGGAGCGCCGCCGACGATCATCGTCTGCACGCGCTGGTCGATCATGCACATGCCATGGGCTTCTGGATACGCTTCTACACGCTGGATGGGTTCTCCCCAGAAAAAGATCAGGGCTGGGGGCAGGGCTATAACTTCGGCTCGATGGAGGCAGTCAAGTTACGTTGGCAGGCCGCGGCGGCGGCGGGTGTGAACTTCATCGCGACCGACCAATATGAGGATTTACCGGCATACCTACAACAGAACTCACGGGAGCTGCGCACTGTTGGCGCACCGGCCAGTGTGCCTCGTTAGCGCGGTCACTCGGGTATCAGTGCTCCACGGCCAGTGCTGCCTATTCCACTTGCGCAGCGGACAATAAACAACCCGGCGGCCCCGGATTCATTAGCCCTTCACAGTTAGTTAATGAAGGAAGCACACATACCGCGTTTTCTAGCAGCATAGCAAACGAACCTACGCATCTTTCCCAACGTTCCCGCGTGGAACTTCTGCACTCTTCTCTATTCACGAGGTCATCGATGTTGCGTCTCAGGAATCCGCTTTGTAATGCCTTGCTCGCTATTGCATTCGCAAGCGCAGCTCCGCTCGTCGCGCAGATCAGCACATCCAGCCTTACCGGCCTGGTCACGGACCCATCCGGCTCCAGTGTCGCTCATGCGCACGTCATCGTATTGAACAAGAGCACCGGCTTCTCCCGCAGCGGCGAAACCGACGGCACCGGCTACTATAACTTCCAGGCGATGCCCATCGGCCTCTATACCGTTACCGTCGAGAGCGCCGGCTTTTCCAGCATCAACGAGGACGTGCAATTAAACGGTGCCGAGAAGGGACGCCGCGACTTCTCGCTCGCCGTCGGCGGATCGAAGGAGTCCGTCACCGTGACCGCCACCGACAGCGCCCTTTCGCCAGACGACGCCTCTATAAGCACCGTCATCGGCAAGGAAACAATCCAAGAGACGCCGCTCTACCAGCGCAACTGGGACGACCTGCTGCGCACCGTCGCCGGCGTGCAGATCGCACGGTTCACCCAGCAGGGCGGCGCCACCAGCTCGGGCAGAATCGGCTCCTTTAACGTGCATGGCGTCCATTCTCTCCAAAACAACTTCATCCTCGACGGTATCGATAACAACACCATCTCAGAGAACGTCCAGGAACTCAGCACCCAGGCCGCGCACCCCTCGGTCGACACGATTCAGCAGTTCACCATTGTTACGAGTCCCTACTCGTCCGAGTACGGCCGCTCACCCGGCGCCGCCCTCTCCGTCAATACGATCAGCGGTACCAACCGTTTCCATGCCCTCGCCTTCGAGTACCTGCGCAACCAGTACTTCGACGCAACGGACTTCTTCACCAAACGTGCCCCGAACCCGAGGAAGCTAGAGAACAACCAGCATCAGTTCGGCGGCAATGTCAGCGGTCCCATCCTGCACGACCGGCTCTTCTTCTTCTTCGATTACGAGGGCACACGCATCAAGCAGGGCGTCACACGCCTCTCGACCGTACCGCTGCCGAATGAGCGGAGCGGCGACTTCAGCCCCGCCGCCGCTGCCGCCTCAGGCGTCAAGGGTCTCAGCTACAACACCATCTACGACCCGCTCACCGGTCTACCCTTTCCGAACAACCAGATTCCGTCCGGCCGCCTCGACAAGTCGGTCAGCGCCCTGATCGCACTCTTCCCGCAACCCAACATCCCGGGCGCGCAGCTCAACAATTATATCCGCAGCCCACTCATCACCGACAACAACGACTCCTACGACGGGCGCGTCGATTGGACCGCGGGTAAGGCCGACAACCTCTTTGTGCGCTATGCCTATATCACCCGATCCCGCTTCATTCCCGGGAACTACGGCGGCATCGCCGACGGCACCGGCTCCTCCTCTCAGGGAAGGCAGCAGTTGAAGGCCTACAGTGGCGTGCTTGGCTGGACCCATATCTTCTCGCCCAACATCCTGAATGACTTCCATTTCGGCTACATCCGCAATCTTTCCCTCGCCCAGCAGGACCCGTTCGGCCTCAACGCCGCGGACCAATACGTCTCCGGTATCCCGAATAATCCCGCGACCGCCGGCGGAGTCCCGCAGACACAATTTGCCAACTTCACCTTTCTCGGCTCACCGGACTTCCTGCCCAAGTCGCAGGCACCGCAACAGTTCCAGTACATCGACGCACTCTCCATCTCGCGCGGCCGTCACTCCTTGAAGTTTGGCGCGACCCTCTACGCGCCCATGCGCAACATCTTCCAGGACGAGCCAAGCACCCGCGGTGACCTTGGCTTCTCCGGCATTTTCACCTGCCTGCGCGGCGGATCGTCGGGCGGTTGCATCAGCGACGCAAACAAGAGAGCCACCGGCATCTCCTATGCCGACGGCCTGCTCGGCTACGCGCAGCAGGTCCAGCTCTCCAATGTGCATTTCGTTGATCAGCGCCTCTGGATGATCTCCGGCTTCGCACAGGACGACTGGAAGGCGACACCCAAGCTCACACTCAACCTCGGCCTGCGTTACGAGTTCGCGACGCCCGCACTCGAAGGCAAGAACCAGATGGCGAACTTTGACCCAACCGCGAACGGCGGCTCGGGCGGACTCGTCTTCGCGAAAAGCGGCGGTCTCCAGAGCCGCTCCCTCGTCCAGCCCAACTACAAGAACTTCGGACCGCGCTTCGGCATCGCCTACTCGATCGACGACAAGACCATCCTCCGCGGCGGCTACGGCTACTACTACTCTTTGTTTGAGCGCTTCGGGTCGGAGAACCAGCTCGCGCTCAATCCGCCCTTCCTGATTAACAAGACACCGGCGGTCGCCGGCAACTCGAAGACGCCGATCCTGATGGCGCAGAACGGATTTCCCGCAGGATTCGTCGACCCCGCGAGCGTGGACTTTTCGCAGTTACAGGCCTTCCACATCCGCGCCGTCAACCCGCACCAGCCCGCGCCGAATGTGCAGCAGTGGAGCTTCGGGTTCCAGCGCGAACTGCCCCTTCACTTCACGGCCGACGTCAACTACGTCGGCACCAAGTCAACACACCTCGACGTGCTCAAGGACCTGAACCAGCCTACCTTCAACAACGGCGTCACTACCAATATCTCGCCTTTTCCTAAGTTCGGCTACATCGAGTACCAGAACTCCATCGGCTACGGGAACTACAACGGCCTCGAGGCGACCATCTCCCGCCGGTTCAATAACGGTTTCAGCCTTCGTGCCGCCTACACCTACTCGCATAGCCTCGACAACGCACCGCAGGAGCTCGAAAGCGGCTCCGGCGCGCCACCCGACGGCCGCAACTACGCCGGCTGGTACGGCCGTAGCGACTTCGACATCCCCCACCGTGTCTCCTTCAATTACGTCTACGAACTGCCCTTCGGCAAGGGCAAGAGCTTTGTCAATCAAGGCGTCCTCGGCTACGTCCTCGGCGGCTTCCGCACCTCCGGCGTCTACACCTACTACAACGGCCGTCCCTTCACCATCAACGGCGGCAGCCTCTCCAGCGCTCTCGACCCGTACGGTGCCGCGACCGCTACCATCAATCGCATCGGCACGCCAGTTATCGTCGGCAGTCCCGACTGCTGGTTCTACGCCTCGAAAAACCCGAAGTGTGCGGCGAAGTCCTCGGGTCTCTCCGACGCCTTCGCTCTGCCGGCATCGGGTGTCATTGGCAACAGCGGTCGCAACACCCTGCGCGGGCCCGGCGTAAATGTCTTCGACGCCGCTTTGCTCCGTGAGTTCCCCCTCCATGACACCGCCAACGTGGAGTTCCGCTGGGAGGTCTTCAACGTCACCAACACGACGGAGTTCGGCCAGCCCAACAACAACTTCAGCGGCGGTTCCACCGGCCAGATCACCTCGCTTGCCGGCGATCCTCGCGTCATGCAGCTCGCACTCCGTCTCTCCTTCTAACACCGCCGCCCTCCAGGCTGGCCCGCGTTCCCCATGCGGGCCAGCCCAATTCTTTGCAGCAGCACTCTCCACCGATGGAGTTACCCCGTGCAAGCAATCTCCCAACGCACACCCGCCGCTGCCAACCTTCTTCCGCTTCTCCTCACGCTCACCTTGGAAGCCCACGCCCAGCAGGGACGCGCACCCGACATCAAACTCCACGGCAGCGTCACGGTCGCCGACGCGCAGACCTATCGTGAGGTGCCCTTCACCGTTCCGCCCGGCGTAACCCGCATCACCGTTGACTTCTCCTACACCGAGCACGATAAGAAGACCAGCATCGATCTCGGCATCCTCGACAACGAGCGCTTTCGCGGCTAGAGCGGCGGCAATAAGAAGACCTTTACCATCTCCGAAACCGACGCGACACCCTCCTACCTGCCCGGTGCCATCTGCCCAGGCCCGTGGAAGCTCCTGCTCGGCATACCCAACATCGAGAACGGCATCAAGTCCGACTTTGAGGCGCAGATCTACTTCTCCCACGTCGGCGATCAACCCGCAGTCTCCACCTTCAGCAACGCACCGCTGCGCAAGGGCCCCGCCTGGTACCGCGGCGACTTCCACATGCACAACGCTCACAGCGACGGCTCCTGCCTCAGCCAGGCTGGCCTCAACGTGCCCTGCCCCCTGTACAAGACCGTAGAGACGGCAGCCGGCCGCAAGCTGGACTTCATCGCCATCACGTCGTTCATTCATCGCAGTGTCATCGGACATTAATAGAACTCTGGGATCGTTCTTATTCAATAGACAATCTGAGGGGACTAAATGATCGTGACTCGCCTGCTCGTAGTTTTACTGTTTTGTGTTCTTCCAGGATTGGCTCAGAGCAGCACCGGCAGCATTGCTGGGCTCGTAACCGACGCGTCTGGATCCTCTCTGGAGAACGCTTCGGTTGTTGCGACCGACCAGAAGAGCGGTGGGCAGAGGTCGACTACGACCAACAAAAGTGGCTACTTCACCCTTGTACAGCTTCCTCCTTCCGTGTACACGCTCAAGATTTCGCAAGCTGGCTTCGCTACCTCTGAGGTGAAAGGTATTCTGTTGGAGGTTGGCCAAGATCTGAGCCGAAATCTCACGCTCAAAGTGGAGGGTGCGACCGCCAGTGTCACAGTTGAATCGGGCTCCGCTGTATCTCTCGATACCAGTGACGCGCGTGTCGGTGTCACCGTCAGTCAGCGGGAGGTCTCGCAGCTTCCCATCAACGGTCGACAGATCTCTCAGCTCTATCTTCTTGCTCCGGGAGCAGTGAACAGTGGCGGCGGAGCCTTTGACAACATCCGCTTCAGTGGCCGCTCCAACCAGCAGAACATCCTTCGCACCGACGGGGTTGAGAGCACGTCAATCATCGATGCTTCGCCAGGTAATCTGAACGGTGAATCCACTTCCAACTTTCGCCTTCAACAGAGCCTCGAGAACGTCCAGGAATTCCGCGTGGATAGCAGCAACTATCCTGCAGAGTTCGGGACCGGTACAGGCGGCCAAATTAGCTTCGTAACGAAGTCAGGCTCAAATCGTTTTCACGGCTCTGCCTTTGAATATCTGCGCAACGATTTCTTCGACGGTCGGAACTACTTCTCTCCCCGCGGCACGCTCGCTAAGCTTCGGCTGAATCAGTTTGGCGCCTCGGTCGGCGGTCCTATAGCAACGGATCGCTTATTCTTCTTTGGGAGCTTTGAGGGTCTGCGCCAGACCACATCAACTCCTTTCAACGAGGCCACCTTGAGTGCTGCTGCACGCTCCT
>JAABUY010004732.1_pt1 | contig 14063 bp, 16 predicted proteins | sample 5560271 | NCBI WGS metagenome assembly JAABUY01 (sample SAMN10711886, study PRJNA513374) | rock metagenome | isolation source: Antarctica rocks | place: Antarctica: Victoria Land, University Valley
CGGGCGGCGCCGCCGGCCGCGCGGCCGCCGACAGCCGCGCGGCCGCCGCCGCGCAGCCCGGCCGCCGCGCCGCCGCCGCCGCGCATGCACGACGCCGCCGGCCGCACGTGGCGCGCTGCGGCGCTCGCGGCGCTGGGGCGGGAGGACGGGCCGCGGCCAGGGTCGGGGTCCCCGGGCGCGGCCGGCGGCGCGCCCGGGCCGCTGCCGTACGCGGTCGTCGCGCCGCCGCTGCGCATGGCCCCGGCGCGGCCCCTGGCCTCGGGCGACGGGGGGGGGGTGCCTGGCACGGTTGTTGAGCGCCTCGCGGGCGGCGCTCCAGAAGGGTGTGGCAGGGCCTGACGGACGCATGCGGAGGCGCGCATGCTTGCTTGCAGCGCAGCTGGGCCCCAAAGGGGCGCCGTGTCGGCCGGCGCGCGCTGGGCGCGTTCGACCTCGCTGACGAGTCAGCACTGTGCGCGCCAGGTGCCGCCCGTGGCGCCTGCGCCACCCAGGGCGAGCGCGGCCGGCCCCCGGCAGTCGGCTGCGGGGCTGCCAGGTGAGGGCCTGCACAACCAGAAAAGTGCAGGGTTGCTGGGGAGCATCATAATGCGAAAGAGCGTTTGGACGGCGAGCGCGGGTGCATCACTGCGTGGCGAGAGTCACCGCATCTGGCCCTGGGGAGTGTGCTGCTGCCTGCTCGGCGCTAGCAGCAGGCATGATGCGCGAGTGGTCTCTGCCTGCAGCAGATGCCTGCTCTTGCATGCACCTGAGATGAGGCACCGCCTGCGCTGTCTATTTGTGTCTTCTTTGCGTGTGATGGTTTCAATTTTGCTTTTGCTCAACCTGATGTCCGGGCTTGGCCAGGCGCGTCTGCGGGCAAGCGCAAGGCGTCGCCAGCGGGCCGCCCGCCGAGCGGCGCGGAGCGGCCGCCCGCGAGCCCAGCAGGACCCACAGTCCGGCAGAACAGCGGCCGTGCCGGCGCGCCGGCCGGCGCCGCCCCGGCGAGCGCCATTGGGGCCGCGGCGTCGCCCTACCCCTACCCTGACAGGGCATTTGGCGGCAGCGCGCGCTCCAGCCACTCCATGCCGGCCGCCAATGGCGCAGCTGGCGGGCGGGGCGCGGGGTCAGGGTACGCCGAGGGGCCCCCCAGCGCCAAGCGGCACAAGGGCGCCCCCACAGACACCGGCGGCCGCGGAGGGGCGGCGGGACGCGCGAACGGCGGCGGCCGCAGGGCGCGCGGCGGCGGTGCCACCGCCGCGGCGGCGGCGGCGGCGGCGGCCGCGGCGGCGAAAGCGCGCGCCGCCGAGCTGTCGGAGCCGCAGAGCGAGGCCGAGGCGGCGGCCGCCGCGGCGGCGCTGGCGGCCGAGGCGGCCGCGGCGGCGGCGGCCGAGGCCGCCGCGCTGGAGCCGGAAGTGCAGGCGCGCGCCGGGCGCGGGGGTTAGGGTAGGGTAGGGTACCCCAGCCTTCGGACGGCCTGCGGGGGAGGCCGAGCGCGCCGGTCCTCGTTGGTTGGCAGTGGCTGTGGGGAGGGCGTGCTGCCAGGGTCGCTGGCGAGCACAGGCGCGGGCAGGTCGCGGGGGCGCCGCCTGACGACCTGCCGGGACGGCAGATCGAGCCAGACCTGTGGAACACGGTGGCCTGTGAAGATGACATGCGGCCGGGGTCACCGGCGAGCCGTGGAAAGATCTTGGGGTAGAGTTAGGAATACTCTACCCTGATCCTCAAAGGTCAGCACCGTGCTGGCGCGGCGCAGGTGAGGCTGCTGGCGGCGGAGGGCGCGCCGCCGCTGGAGCTGCCCAACATCTCCTGCCCGGCGCGCGCGACCGTGCGCCACCTGCGCGACGCGGTCTGCGTGCTGCTGCAGCGGGCGCGCGCGGGGCCTGTGGAGCGCGCGCGCCTCGCGCTCCGCATGGTCGTCCGGGTGAGTCTGGGCACCCTGTTGTGTTGGACGCCCCTTGCTCGCTCGAGCCTGGCGCCCTCCTGCTCGCGCGTGTGTCGCTCCCGGGTTGCAGGTCGTCCTAGGTTGAGACCGCTGGAGGATGCCACTGACACTAGCCAGCGCTTGCATCTGCCCGCATTCGTCGGACAGATGGGGCTGCCCAGCCTCATGGCATGGGAGGCCTGAGTCCGGGCTAGCACAAAGAGTGCTGGGCAAGCACGAGCGGGCGCATGTGTCAAATCGCAAAAGATTCAAAGCTGCACGCGGGCAGAGCTGCAGCAGCCCGCATGCACGTGCCTGGTTCCTCACGCCCCTTTCACAGTGAAGCTTCATGGAGCCCGTGTGCACGTGCCAAATTGTTGTTGATCTGCCTGCGCGGCATTGATTGCAGAGCCTGAGGGCCTGCGTTCACGCGCAAGGCCACCAGTCCCAGCGCCCGCCCGGTGCGCTTTCCGCTAGCGGCGAGCCGCACTCGTGCGCCTGTACGCCCGTTCACCTCTGCGGGGATTGCGCGGCGCAGACCGCCGACCCGAGGCAGGTCGAGGAGCCGCGCGAGGACGCCACGCTTGCAGAGCTGGCTGCGCAGCTCGCTGACTGCACCGACGACCTGGTGCTGCTGTACAGCTACGCCGCGCCGCCGGCGCAGGCCTGACAGCCCTGTCGGCCCAACAGTGTTGGGCCCTACAGGGCGGATGAGGGCGCGGCCGCGCGGGCGCGAGGCCTGGTGGTCGTTGCGAGTGCAGCAGCGCCCCCGGGGATGAATTCACGGTATACTGATGAGCTGCGCACAACGATCCGTGCATGGCTTCCTTCGGCGCACGCGCTGCCATGTCATCTGTAAGCGCGTTGCACTGCCTGCGCAATGTTGGGCGGCTCACGCCTGCGGCTGGCGGCGTAACCTGCCTGAAGCTAGCCTGCAGCAGCCAGCCACAGCTGCTTGCTTCTGCGAACGGGGCAGGCCTCCCCGCTCCGATTGCCCCTGGTTTGCAATGCCACGCTGTTTGCAGAACCAGGCGTGTGAGCGGCTGGGTGGCCTGGTTGGGTACAAAGCCCACCACATCCATGCATGCATACCAATGGCTGCACATCGGGTCGATTGGGTGGCAAATGAATGCACGACACCAGACGTTGCGCACCAGGCGCCTGTTACACCAGCTCGGGCAATGGCCTGGCAACACGCGGATATAGCTAGGACCAAGCTGGAAACTCAGCCGGCGCGCGTCTTGACCAGACCAAAGCCCGCATCGAGCGCGCACGCAGCGGTCACTGCCGGCGCGCGTCCGCGGCGGCCGCTGCGCGCGCGTGGAGAGCGCACGCGGCGGTCACTGCCGGCGCGCGTCCGCGGCGGCCGCGGCGCGCTCGTCGATGATGCGCGCCGACTCCTCGGCGCCGCTGGCGTCCGGCACGAGCCACAGCAGCGGCAGCGGCAGCAGCGAGCTCAGCGTGCACGTCGCGACCAGCACCCAGAGCAGCCGGAAGTCGTCCGCCGTGACGCCCAGCGCGGCCGTCAGCGCGCCGCCCAGCGCGCCGCCGGCAAAGCTGCCGCCGTTCAGGATGGACATGAGCGTCGCGAACAGCGTCGCCTCCACGCCCTGCCGCCCCCCCCACCCAAGCGTCATAGGGTATCACCCATACCCTACCCAACCCTATCCCTATGATGGACATGAGCGTCGCGGACAGCGTCGCCTCCACGCCCTGCCGCTCCACCGAGCCCGCTCCGGCCGTTAGCTGTGATGAGGCTAGCGCAGTGAGGCAGGTCCGCGGTGCGTTCAGCACAGGCACTGCACACTTTGCGCCCGTCATGCCCAGCGTCTGTCAGGAGCGCCCATCTCCATGACTTGCATCCCCTTCACACCCCCGCGTAGTGTGCAGACAGTGGATTACCTGGACAGGCATCTGTCCCTGCTACTCTGGTGCACACGCGAGCCAGCATAGGACAGGGAATGCAGCCATGTTCCTCGGCGCGATGCAGAGCCACACGGGAGCGTGGATGGGGGTCGCGGACACACCTCTGGGCACAGCCGGGCGGCCAGGACGAGCACCGGCATGAACGCGACCTGGCTGAGGACGGTCAGCACGACGGAGTCGCCCAGGACGAACAGCTCGTTGCTCAGGCCCAGCGCGCGGTTGGTGCCTGCGCCGCGTCTGGCGCGCGTCAGCCGCCCAGGCACCCGTTGCTGCTAGGGACCTCGCATCACAGATGCGCACGTGGCCGCACGTGCTCGGCAGCGCTCAGCAGAACCAGCGCAGGCAGGCCGACAGCACAAGCACGAGCACGCGTGGGGCCGTAGCCGGGAGCGGCGCGGCAGCGCGCAAGCACAGCCCTCGCAGGCCACCAGCGCGGCACGGCACAGCCCGGGGCGCCGGGGGCGCCGACCGCGTGAGCCCGGCTGCGCGGTATCCACACCGGGCCCAGCGCAGGCATGCATGCAGGGAGCTCCGGCACGCGGGCAGGGCCGGCCGGGGCCCGCCGCGCGCGGCGGCGCGCGCCCGTGATATGCAGCGTCTGCATGAGCCCGAGCCCAAGGCGCGCGCCCATGAAATGCAGGACCAGTGCGAGCCCGAGCCCAGAGGCGCGCGCCCGTGATGAGCAGGATCTGCGTGAGCCCGAGCCCGGCGCCAAGCACGGAGGTCCACAGGAACATGCGCCGCAGCGGCACGTCCTTGAGCGCCGCGTTGTACACGCCAACGCCGGCCAGGCTGGCCAGCGCGCCGGCGAGCCGCACGCGGCCCAGGAACTCGGGGGTGAAGCCGAGCGCGTTGGTCTGGAAGTAGAACATGGCCGTCTCCGAGGTGGGCGTTGCCTGCGCGGCGGGGTTAGGATTGCAATCAAGCAAGCACGGGCGCCAGAGCCCTGGAAGTAAGCACCGTCTCCCAGGCGAACCTGCCTGCGCGGCAGGTATAGAGTCAGGGTTGGGCGAGCGCAAAGGCCAAAACATTGTGGCCAATACCATGCCCGCATGCGCGACGAGCGTGCTGTACCATGGAAACAAGGACGTGGTCCACGCAAGCGGCCTTTTGTGCTGACATCCGCAGGGCGCAGGGTGTTGGCGTGCGAACATATAGAAGCCATCAACACAGGCTACCACTTGTCGCCACGCCAGCATCTCGGCATGGCGGAGGCGGGGCATACGCTGGCGGCTAAGGCCCCGAGCTGCGCCAGTGCGGATTGCAGCAGGCAATCAGGTGCATGCGCCGCGCCCCGAGCGGGCGCCGCGCCTGCCAGAGGAAGACGAACACCGCCGGCAGCAGGATGGAGCGCTGGTTGATGGCGCCCCACAGCGCGTCCAGCTGCGCCAGCAGCCGCCCCAGGAGCGCCGCCGCGGGACCTGGACGTAGCGCGCGTGTTGGCCCACATGCGCGGGGGCGCAGTGCAACCCGCGCTTGTGTGCTCTCTTATGGCTCTTGACTTGCGCGTGCTGGGACCACAGCTCGTACGCCCCTCCGGCGTCTGCCTCCGTTCGCAGAACAGGGGTGCCCGCATCGCGCCGCAACTTGGCGAGCTCCGACTCCTGCCAGCTGCTCGCGTCTAACAGAGTGGACTGCTTGCAAGCCAGGGCAGAACGGGCGGGCGCCCACCAGGCTGCCCCTCGTCGGCCTTGAGCTTGGCGGGCGCGGCCGGCTGCTCGTCGATCAGCGCGGCGGCCGCAGAGACCACGAGCGGGAACACGGCGGTCAGGCCAAACACGCTGCGCGGGCCCCAGGCCTCCACGAGCGCGCCGCTGAAGTATGCGCTGGCCACGCTGCCCAGCGCGGAGGACGCCCAGCACAGCGACTGCAGCGAGCCCGCCGTCGCCTGCCCGGCCGGGAGCCGCCATATGTCAGCAGCTCGAGGACTGTGGCCGTTATGGGGCAAACCATCTTGCGCGGCAAACTGGTGTAAGCTGCCACCCAGCAAGCGCATGTTGGCGGGCATCGGGGTAGGGTAGGGTCTGCAGGGCCGCCGCCGGTCAGGGTCGCGCCTGCGGCTGCCCACGCGATCGCTCCACGACGATGGAGTCCACGACCACGTCGCTGCACGCCGTGCCGAGCGAGCCGAGCAGCGTCGCCGCCACCGCGCCCGCTGGCGAGCGCACGGCGCCCGCCATCGCGGCCCAGGACACCGCGCCTGCGCGCAAGCTGCCACCTGAAACCCAGATGTAATTTGGCAGAGAGGTGCGGCGTGCATTCGTGCGCAACACGGAAGCGCAAGCGGAAGCCAAGCTGCTTGCACGCACAGCGTTCGGCCACGTCGATGAATCAAGTTGCATATGCACAAGGCATAGTTGCATTGGAGTGCACTGGAATGCATGCGCATGCTTGGGGATGCACAGCTCTGCCGCACTCGTTACGTCTTGCTGCGGGGAACAGGCGCGCGCCCAGGATACCGCAGATGATCAGGTACGAGCGCCGCCGGTAGCCGAAGATGGGCACCGTGTCGCTGAGGAAGCCGTACAGCGGCTTCATCACCCAGGGCGCGGCGCTGATGCCTGTCAGCAGCGCCACCTGCGCCGCTGCAGCCCGGACATCAAGCCGCATGTTTACTTCTTAGGTTAAGGTAAGGGTAGGGTCGACCAAAGCCTGAACCTTTCTCATCCTGAGCAACCCGCTGCGCAGAGCTGATGCTGTTCCAGTAACAGAGCGCGTCCACACGCCCGCCGCCTGACGCAGGTGAAATCGAGCCACCCAGCGGGCTTTCTGATCAGCATGCGATGAGCGTGGCGGCTGCCGCTGTCTCGCTGACAAGCCGCATAACGCCCGGCAAGCACCTCCCTGGACATGCACACAGTGTGCAGCTGCGTTCTACTCTGTCAGCAAGCACCCGCTCCCCCACCGGCTCACGCAGGTCGAAGGGCGCGTCAAAGCCCGCGCACGCCGCATACCAGTGTCTGAGCGGCGCGGCCGCACCGCGGCAGGCTCCAGGTAAAACTCGCCCTTGTACATGTATCCCATGCCTATGGCAAAGCCTAACCTTACCCTTTCATGTACCCAACACCTTGACAGTGAGCAGGCGGTGCGGCCGCACCGTGGCAGGCTCCAGGTGGAACTCGTCCTTGTACATGTACGTCACGCCCAGGCGCGCGAGCCCCAGTATTCCCTGTACAAAGTACACTGCAGAGCGCGCCCAGCATCTCCTGTAAGCACCTCCTCTACTATGGAGGCCGTTGCTCCAGCCGAGCACCAGACCGCCAGCAGCGCGGCTCCGGCTGCATACAGGAAGGCAGAGCTGTGCCCAGGGCGCACCCATAGCAATAGCGATCAACTCCGGGGAGGGCTCGAGCCCCATGACCCGCATATTTGCCCTCCAGCCGACAGCGCCGCCGCCGCCCGTGGCCGCGGCGCCGCGGCCGGCGCTGACGGCAAAGTAGTCCTTGCCGGGCGCGTCAGGCCTGGCGAGAAAGGGGGTCCTCAGCTACTCCGTGGTTCCAAGAGCCGGGTGTCTGAGGGAGGCAGCCGCTGCGTGGCCGCACTGTGACGCATTTGCTTGCACGCACAGTTGCAGTCGCCATTACTGTGCGTATTGGAGCAAGCTAAGCTGCGTCACTCAAGGCGGGTTGGTGCCACTGATGCAATAGCAGCACGCTAGTAAGCTGAACGCTCGCAGGCCTGTTTGCTGAAGTAGCAGTGCGCTGCCGTGCCAGTGCGCACCGCAGCGGAACAGTCTCTGCTGTGGCCTGCATCTCAGCGTCCTCCTCATCCTTCTGCGAGGCCGCCACCACGCTCGCGATGCGCCGGTGTGTGTCAGCCATCTTGATTCCTGGCCGCTTGCTCATCATGGCGCTGAGCTCACGCCTCCCGCCATGCGGTAAACGTGTCCTCTGCCTGGCCTGCACGCAGCGGCAGTGCGCCTGCGGGGCACAGCGGCGCGCAGTTTCATAACCTGACTGCATGCGCCCCTGCACTGTGGGTGATGGGCCGCCGCATGGGGCCTAGGCTGCCACCACAGATGCTTCACGAGGGCGGACAGGCTCAGAGTGGGCCTTCCCTCCTCATGTCCTTCAAGCTGAAGAGGCTGCCAGGGTTCCCAGCACTGTGCGCCACTAAGGAGTAGAGTCGTATTTTTCCAAGGACTGCACTGTGACTTACACTCCTCGCTGCTCAGCTGCACCTGACAGCATGAAGCCGCCCCGGGGTGCAAAGGGGGCTGTTGGCAAGAAGCGCCGAAGCGGGAGCGGCGGCAGCTCAAAGGCGACCGGCAAGGCTGCTGCGCGCGGCAACCAGCCGCCCGCCAAGAGGCCCAAGAAGGTGTGTGCGAGCCCACGACCACCGCCAGCGGCTTGTGTCCCAACTCAAGAACGAGCTCGCTTAGTGCGTGCGTCAGTCCGCTCAGCAATGACCTTGCTAGCACCCGGATGTCTTGGTGCTCGCTGTAGAATGTGTATTCAAGAAAGAGTGCTGCTGTGAAGCGGTGTGTCGCGGGGCAGGTGCACCCGCCGCCGCCCGCTGCCAGCGACGCGGGCGGCAGCGACGTGGAGGTGAGCGAGGACGACCTGGACTTTGTCAGCCAGTACGGCAGCCGCCTAGGCTTCCTGTCCGCGCTGGATGACAAGCAGCTGAACAAGTGCGCTTCACCAAGCCACCTCTTGGTTGCCATAAAGTGGACTTGCAACTTGGCTGGAAGCAGATGTGCTGCACACGCTGGCCCCCTTGCGGCTGTGGCTGCTGCGCTTTTATTCAGTGCGGCGTCGTCCGCCGAGGCGCGCCGCCTGGCACGTGGCTCAGCGAGCGCGCTTCTCCCGAGCGTCCCTCGCAATGACAGCCCTTGCGCAGCATGTCCTGCAGGCAGCTCCGCGCGGTGTCTGGGGCCCAGCGCAGCGCGTGCGCCGCGCCAGGGACACCGCGCCTGGCAAGAAGGCCGCCAAGCGCGCGGCGGCGGCCGCGGCGGCGGCGGCGGCCGCCGCGCAGGCGGGCGCGCCCGCCGGCGCCGGCGCCGGCGGCGAGGACAGTGAAGGTAAAGGAGATGACGACGAGGAGGGCGAAGCGTATGAGCGCGCGCCGCGGCGGCGCCTGCGCGAGGCCGCCGAGGGCGCGCGCGCGTCCACGCTGCCGGTGAAGATCAGCGGCGAGCTCGTATACGGCGGCCGGGCGGCGGACGGCGCCGGCGGCGCGGCGGCAGACGCGCAGCCCGTTCCGCAGGCGCGCCGCAGACGTGTTTCGGTGTTGCAATAATCAATGGTGCTGTAGGGCGAGTGGCCGTCAGGACGGCAACGGTCCTCCACCTGACCTGCAGCTCTGCTGTCTGATTGGACGCAGCCGCTTGTTGAAGCCAGCTCCCGCCGCCTCATCTGTGGGTGTAGCTCAGCCAGCAGGGCCGAGCCTCTGCAGCGCGGGCGCAGGTGGCCGGCATCACCGTGCAGGACGACTTCATGCAGGAGGCGGGGTCCGGCGACGACGGCGAGCGCGGCCAGTCGCCCGTCGTCTCCAGCGACGCCGGCGCGTCCGCGAGCGATGAGGAGGGCGCGAGTGAGATGGACGGGGCTGAGGACCAGGACGCCGCGCAGGGCGGCAGCAGCGCCGGTCGCGCAGAGGGCGGCAGGCGCCCCGGCCGCCCGCCGCTCGCGCCGGGCTTTTCGGCGCCCGGGGACGTGGAGCTGCTGGTGCGCGCGCGCAGCGTCATTGCAAGGCAACATTAGGGTTGGGTTTAGGGCCCTGGCCGCCCGCCGCCCGCGCCGGGCTGCTCGGCGCCCGGGGAGGCGGAGCTGCTGGTGCGCGCGTGCCCCACCCTACCCCATACGTGCAGCGCCATCGCACGGCGGTTCCCTAGCAGCGGCGTTGGCGCCACAGTAAGCAGCACTCACGGGAGCACAGCGTCGCTAGGCGTGTGTCTCTCCTTGCAACCAGAGATGCTCCGCTGGCCAATGACAGGACGCCCTGCCCATATAACACACCAGGGCTTTCCAGTGACGGCGGGAGGGGCGCGAGGCGGCGCGCCAGGCGCCGGCCGCGGCGGATACCCTGCGCCAACCCAACCCCACGTGACACGGCCTGCCGCCGGCGGCAGGACTTCCAGGCGCGGCAGGAGCGGCGCGAGGCGGCGCGCCAGGCGCTGGCCAAGGCGCATAACCCTATGCGTACCCTACCTCACGTGACACGCGACGCTGCCGGCGGCAGGACTTCCAGGCGCGGCAGGAGCGGCGCGAGGCGGCGCGCCAGGCGCTGGCCAAGGCGGCGACCGCGCTGCTGGCCGACCCGGAGGCGCGCCTCGCCGACCTGCGCGTGCTCGACGCGTTCGCCGCCGACGCCGACCCCGTGGTGCGCCGCGCTGGACGCAGACGTGTGCATATGTGGGCGTGTGATACGGCCTCCTGTTTGCCCCCCACCCCTGCCCTGGGGGCAACCCAACATCTGGGAGCTCCCTCTTTCCCTCTTTCACTCATGTTGGCTTGAGGCTACATCCCCACAGACCTGTCTGATGCGAGGGCACCTTGTGTTGCTCGCCCCGCTCTCTGTTGACACAAAAAGTGAAACACCCGTGCAGCAGTGCTGTGCGCTCCTGCGTGAGAAAGAGCACAAGTCCTGCCATCGAATGCCTAGCTCGGGCGATGCGGGGCGCGCTGCCGAGGCGATCACGCCGACCCCGGGCCGCGCGCAGGTGGCGCGGCTGGCGATGGTGTCGCAGGCGGCGGTGTTCCGCGACATCGTGCCGGGCTACCGCGTGCGCCTGCCGACCGACAAAGAGCTTGCCATGCCCGTCTCCAAGGACGTGCGGCGGCTGCGCGACCACGAGGCCGCGCTGCTGCGCGCGTACCAGGCGCGCCCGCCTTTGTGGCAATGCCGCCACGGGGGGCGGGATGGTCTAATGTGAGCTCAGGGTTGGGGTAGGGTACGCGCTGGGCGCGCCCGCCTCATCCAGCATGCTGCCATCAGACCATGATGGCATGGTTTGGTGTAGGCCTAGGGTTGCGGGTTGGGTACTACGGGGAACGGACTCGTACTTGCTGGAACCCGCGATAGTGGCGCTCTTGCATGAACCCAGCAGGACGGCGCCGCTGCACACGGGGCTCGGCGGCCCAGGCGTCTGGCGCGGCAGGTGGCGCTCACGCTGACGCCCGCGGCTGCGTCGGGCGGCGCGGCACTGCCGGCGCCTACGCGTTGACCACGAGTGCCGGACCTGCATGGTTCCAAGGCTGACCTGACAGCCACCCTGCGGCAGGCGGCACTGAAGCGGCTGCTGGCCGTGGCGAGCGGAGCCGGCGGCGGCGCCGCGGCGCTGGCCACCGCGCGCGTGGCCGTGCGCTGCCTGGCCGGGCTGCTCGTCGCGCTGCCGCACTTCAACTACGCGTCGGACCTGCTGCAGGTGCTGCTGCGCTGGGCTCTCTGCCTTGTCCGCCCCACCACTGCTCGCTTCCTGTCGTGCTGCTACGCGTTGCGTGTACAGTTCAGTGCCGGACATTACTGGCATCTGGCAATGGGCGAACATAGGCTGTCGTAACAAGCTTAGCGCACACGCAGCCTGTGTTCACCACCGCATTCATGCCATCTCCAGTCAGCCTGAGCTGATCAGCGCAGCCGTTCCGCGCGTTGCCCCAGGCTGTCGTGCCACGGATGGCGCACCGCGACGCGGCCATTGCGAGCGCCGCCACCGGCGCCGTGCGCCAGCTGCTGGCGTCCGAGGCGACCGCGGGCGCCCTGGCGCGGGACGCGGTGCGCGCGGGCGGGCCGCCCGCCCGCGCCTGGCGGCTTGCGTGGCCTGCTGCTGCGCCTTAACCCCAACCCTATCATAACCCTATGACCTGCCGCTGCGCCCCAGCCGGCGGCCCTCGGCAGAGCTGTGGGGCAGGCCTGGCTCGGGCCGCGGCGCTCGGGCGGGCGTCAGCGGGCGCACGCGCTTGTGGAGAGGAGCAAGGGCTGAAATGCGCTGCGCAGTCGCGTCGTTCCTGTGTGGCTCGAGGCCGTGACGGCGGCGCGGCCGGCGCCGCGCGCAGGTGCAGCTCGTGGCCGACCTCATCCGCCGGCGCAAGTGCGCGGTGGCGCCGAGCGTCCTGCGCGCGCTGTTCGCGCTGCGGCTCGCCGACGCCGTTCCGCTGGAGGCCAAGCGCGCAGGCGGGCGCCCAACACCAAAACCCGCCACGTTATATGAGATTCAATCTCACCTGAGCCTACCCTACCCCGCGCGCTGTTTTGCGCTGCGGCTCGCCGACGGTGCGCGGCTGAAGGGCAAGCGCGCAGGTGGCGCCTGGCGGTGTCCCAGTCGGCAGGGCCCGACCCTAGACCTTCGCAGGCGCGTCCAGTGAGCGTGCAGGGGTGGGTGCGGGGGCGGCAGCGGCGTGCGGCTCGCCAATCTGGGCCGCCCCGCCTGCCGGGGCTCGCCCCCAGCGCCGCAGCTGCGGCAGCCCGCAGTGCTGAGGGGCTAGCTGCGCCCGTTAGCGCGGGAGCGCCAGGAAGGGAGCCCAGGGTCAGGCGGAATGCTAGTGCTGGGCGCGGTACGCGCCGGCACTTGCCCTGTCGAGCCGCAATTTACGCAATGCCCGGTGGTGCCTGCGCGCATAGAGTTCGGAGGGTGTTCGGGGAGGGTGACCGTCCGCTGCGGCGCAGGCGGCGCGCGGCTGTCGCGCAAGGCCGCGCGCAAGGAGGGCCGCGCGCGCAAGGCGGCCGGCGACGACGTCAGCCGCGGGTTCAAGGAGGCGCAGGCGGGCGTGGACGCGGCCGAGCGGCGCGCCGCGCAGAGCGCGCTGCTGGAGGCGCTGTTCGAGGCGCTGTTCCGCGTGCTCAAGCACGCGGCCTCCGGGCTGCTGGCGCTTGACCGCCCTGGTGCACCCCGCCCAGGGTCTGGTGCAGGGCTTGCGCAACACCCTCCCACACCATACACGGCAGGGACCCCGACGAGGCGCTGCGCCTGAGTGCACTAAGGTTAGGGTAGGGTGCATGCCGGTCTGCCCGCGCGTGGCCGCCCCGCGTCGCGCAGAGCCTGCGCGAGACAGCGGCGTTCCCGCAGCCCGGCTGGGAACCGCCGCGCCAAGGCGCATAACCAGGCCCCCTCAGGCCTTCTGGATTTTTCGCTGGAGTCCCTGGCGTTTTGACACAAGGGGGATGGAAAATTGGAAAAGTACACAAGAGCGCCTGCCGCGGCAGGGCCGCCAGTGGGCGACGCGCGCGGCGGCACGCGCTTCCCGCTGCTGGCGCCGGCGCTGGAGGGCCTGGCACGCTACGCGCACCTGATGGGCGTCGAGTACTTTGCCGACCTGCTGGCCGCGCTGGAGCGCCTGCTGGCCGCGCCCGGCCTGCCGCTGCGCGCGCGCCTGGCCTGCCTGCTCGCCGCGTGTGAGCTGCTGCGGTGCGGCGCGCGGCGCGCGCCGCCGCGGCGCCCCGGGGGAACCCGGCATGGCCGTATCCGGCTAAACGATGCGCGGCAATGGTGCAATAAGCTGGGAGGCTGCGCGCACAGGCCGCACGTGGTCGCTTGTCATGGAGAGCGCGTCTGGGGCCAGGGTCATGGAGAGTGCGTTCTGGGTTGGAGTCACGGTGGCTGCGTGTGGGGTTTGTGTCATGGAGAGTGCGTGTGAAGTAAGGGTCAGGAGAAGTGCGTGTGGGGTTAGGGTCATGGATAGCGGCGTGTGCTGCCCCGCAGGGGCCAGGGCGAGGCGCTCAACGTGGACCGCCAGGCGCTGCTCAGCGGCCTGTTCGCCGCGCTGGCGGCCGCGCCGCTGGCGCCCCTCCTGGAGCGCGAGCCGACGCGCGACGGCGCGTCGGGCGCGGGCGGCGAGGCGGGCGCGGGCGGCGAGGCGGGCGCGGGCGGCTGCGAGGGGCCGGCCCGTGAACGGGGCGGCCAGGGAGCGCGGGGCGGCCCGCGGGCGTCCGAGCCGCTGCGGCCGGGGGACGCGGACGGGGCGGATGGCGGCAGCGGCTGGGCGGACGAGCCGACGTCTGTGCTGCTGGCGCGCGCGGCGACCGCGCTGCTGGTCGACCAGGTGCTCCTCCCAGGCGCTTTTACTCTTTGCGCGGGATGAGCATCAACCCGATGCCCACCCCTGCCCGGGCCCGACGGCGCGCCTGCTGCAGGCCAAAGCGCTGGACGCCGGGCGCATGCGGCAGCGGCCGGGTGACCCTGCTTCGACCCCACCCTACCCCTCCGCCCGGGCCTAATCAAGCGCCCGCCGCAGGCCAAGGCGCTGGACGCCGGGCGCATGGCCGCGTTTGCGCAGCGCCTGGCGGGCACGGCGCAGTT
>JAABUY010004733.1_pt1 | contig 14058 bp, 16 predicted proteins | sample 5560271 | NCBI WGS metagenome assembly JAABUY01 (sample SAMN10711886, study PRJNA513374) | rock metagenome | isolation source: Antarctica rocks | place: Antarctica: Victoria Land, University Valley
CGGAGTGAGAACAAAGACTTTACACTCAGATCTAAATGGCGCTCTGGATCGAATTACAAAACTCAAAGGTCTTCTCGAATTGGAAAAACGTCCACTTCTACACCCATCAAGCCAACGTCTCTTTGATTGACATTGACCTCTTCTGACCGGCCCTTTACAGGTGGAATAAGTACAATCTCACCCAACAACTTCACAAATGCTAGGGGGGGAAATCTAAGGGAGTCCCGTGCTCTTCGACAGGTACCTTACGCCGGATATCTGAGTTGACTTGGTAGGGGGCGGTTGGAAAATGCCAAGTAAATCTGCATGGAGATGCCCACACTCGCAGACCAAAGCCCCGGTTCCAATAGACACCATCATCGCATTCCTCTGGCCTCTACAACTTGCCCCTTACTTCGCGATCTTATCATCAACCACAGCCGACTTCATGAGCAGAAAACGAATGGGGGTATTATTGGTGGACCATAAAGATCGTCGGAATGAAAAGTGCACAAAAGGAGCGTGTAGGCGTGACGATAATCTTTGACATGTAGAGTTAGATCTCAGAAACCGAGAACTATGTGCTGGATTTCTTACCGGCTACAAGGCTCGGGTCAACTAAAAAAAACAACAACCTCTTTTTGGTACCATCTACGTTGCTGCTGCTCATCTTTCGCATGTTGCACCAACCCCGATACCACGTCCTCTCCGTATTTTCAAAGTTTGCGGGAGTGCTCTTGATTCCCCCCAAAATTGATGGAGAGAAAAAACGTCATATGGGTGGTGAACATTAACTGGGTGACCAGCACCTACGTATACTGTAGTAGGTGTCAGCGTGGCAACGATTGGTTTAAATTCTTTCGCACAATTTGCTTCAAACTCTTTTGCGTAATTTGCACCAAATTCTTTGCCATGTATATGTCAAGTCTCGGTTTTTGACCCTGTTTTTCAGCTAACCCACCCCCTGGTGGCCTAAAACCACTTCCCTTTCTCTCGTTTTGTGAAGAGGCAAAAGTGGGCGAGGCTTTAAGCCGACAGGCCAAGCCGCCGAAGCGAATTCAAAAGTGTCTGCACTCATGTATGCCAGGACGCTGTTAGGGTATATAGCCATGTAGTCATATCGTCGTGTTGCTTTTCAGCAAACTACAACTGATAGATTCTCATAGACTTCTTGTCTGGGCCTATCTAAGGCTCTCCCACATATCTTATAACAATATAGAGCTTGAATCCAGAGGTCTGAGGAGGGCCTAGGGGCAGCGTTCCCGTATATAAACTAGCGTGCTCACCTACCACTTAGGGTCTCGCCCACGCGCCTAGGTACATTACTAATACATCTATCTAGGACCTGAACTCTTTACCTCTCCATGTCATCGACATTGAGAAGAACATCATTACTTCTTCGCCTTCGCGTACTTGAATATGAACATGGCGATTATAGTGCAGACACTAAGCGTGGCACTCCAAAGGCCGAAAACGCTAAATCTCGCGATAGCAAACTGTTTGGTGCAGTAAGCCAGAACTCCGACTACAAGATCGAGCACCGGGGAAAGTGCGATATTTCTGATGAGATCGGGAACTGCGAAGCCTTCCTTTAGATACAGACCCCATCCGTATGGTGGGTCCTTGGGATGTGCTAACAATGGCTCGATGATTTTCTTCGGGCAAGCTTTGAAGATTAAGTTTGGGTTCTCCCGAAGGCGGCCATTTATCAGGGTGGAGGAAGCCGTAGCTATCTCGCTCATGGGAGGGGTCTTAGATTTCGTACTATTGATCGGCAGCTGATCTAATTCGAACCCGCGAAAGGCTCTGTACCTTACGATAGCGTTCGCTGCAGCTTCTCGAAGATCGTTTGACGCTCCTTTGATCGCGCGGTGCAAGCTTCGACAGATGTGCCCAGATGTAATCTTAGCTTTACAATTCAACCGAAAGGCTAGCACATCATGAGGATGTTCTCAATGATGTAATAACCAGTCGTTCGTTATATCTGATGAAGTTTCTGGCGATCGTGGATCCCATTGATGATATTGTCCCCATTCTCGTGGAGATTTCATTCCTCAGCAATCAGCGATACGCTGTCATTAGTTCTGATGTTCTACGTCAGTCAACTGCATTAAGTCAGTATACTTCTGATATTATGACAGATTCAATGTTACGAAGAAAGAGTACCTGCACAAACGAGATCTTCTTAACCTTTTTCCACGAAAATAGCTGTCCTAGCATTCCTCGAGATCGAAGGTATTCCTGCCGGAATAAACGAAACATTTCAACATCATTGCAGAGCTTTTGTACATTCACGTGAATGGTCTTTCCTGCGTACTTGTAGAAATCAAAGCAAAGAAGCAGTCATCTAAGCTTGAATTCGTCACGTGGAGTACTCGGCGTTGCTTTAGTCACATCATCTTCTGTGTCCTGACCGGACGGCTGATCTGACGATTGGGTTGCACAGGCTAATGAACGCTGATGAGAGGAGCTAGCATGATCGTTACTCGCACTATCTTCAGGCGAAGCGGCAGATGAGGACTGAATGCTGTTGTTATCTTGAGCTTGTAGCTTGTCTATGTTTGCCTGATAACCTGACACAGTGAGTAATTCAAAAAGTCTTCGTGCATCCGAAGATGTATTAACAAAGTCTTGGTAAAATCCTCGGCCACAGGTCTGGTTTTGATCAGGTTATTGGCACATAGTGGGATGGAGAGTACTCACGCATGTCCATCGCACTCGGTCGAAACCGATGCATAGTGGATGCTCGTACAAACCGGCGACCACGGAATTTATGAATAAGGAATAAAGCATGAACAGTACGCTTTCTAAGGTCAATAACGCTTGCTATCTGAAGCGATGACCGGCAATTGGCTCGTAGCTTTAGTTTGGTCGAGATTCATTTGTGGACGTGGAAATGCAAATTCCCGGACTTCGTCTTTGAGCTTTAGGAAGGCTTTCGAATTGACCATGAAAGCCTTCAGGTGTTCCAGAGTAGTACTGTTTGAAGGTTCTAAGGGTTATCAAAGCTCTTTGAAAGCCGCAGGAACAGTTGTCTTGTTGGTGCCTGCCCACAAGAACAGCGAGAAGTGGAGGGGGTTTCAAGTGGAAGATGACGGTATAGAAGAATGTGCCGCAAAAGTTCAGCGAGACACCGACACTGTGCACTGAAGTGACGAGCATAACGGTACGCGCATGGTAAATCACAATACTGTACGCCTCTACGTCGCGGTAATCAACTCGCGTCACTAGCATGCATTTGGAACATATGACATGCAACTGCACCCAAAGTACATACTTCGCTCTGAGCAGTGGCAAAAGAACCCACAAACCTGGTCCAACGATGGGATTCTTTCGCAGCCGACCGCAATAAAATTCGCAACGGAACCTGCACCACGCCTATCGTGTCCGCATGGTCTCCATGTCAATTGCACGCCAAGGTTCGAAGAAACAAGCCTTGCAAGGTCCACCCCGTAATCAAATAAGCGGCCCCGTAATTTGTTGCTGCTACATTTGATCTCTCGTGGCGACTAAATCTAACACGCCGTATCCGTTATCGAGGGCCTCCTCCCTCTTGCACTTTGCAGCGGTGCGCTAGGCTACCTTTTTTAGCAACGGTTTTCCCTTGACAGCTGACGTGTACAATCATTCACCTGGGATTCGTGTCTGTTCCGGCAGCGCAGGATATGTCACTATTAAGCGCATCATCGTAGCAGATACCAATCCTGTGGATATTGTCGAAAAGCATATCGTACCACTCTTTAAGACTAAGCCGCCCATTTTGACTTTTGAACGCAAGGGGAAATTAGTCTTGAGACAGATGCACATATTGAAGCAGGCCTCGTCGTTTTCGCTGACAGCGGCAAGTAGGCTACTCGGAAGGAGTCCAAGATTTTAGTGAAGAGGTACCTCTCCCACAACCAACGACGAGGCCGAGTCAACATCTTTACTAAGCTACCCGTTCTGCGGTCTCGAGACCTGTTCCCATGCCGTAATTACAAGCGTTGCCTTGCAGGAAATGTCAAATTTAACGGGCTTGTTGTCAAATTGGACAAGAAAGTAGGAAGGTTGTCGCGGTAAAAGTAGATCCGCCGTCCGTTTCTTGCGCATACTGCTGCTGTCAGATCGTGGGGGGGTAGTTTTTTAGGGGATCTTGAGCCATTTTGAATAGGGTGATTCTAGGTATTCCAGGCAACTTAGTCGTAATGGAGGCATACAATATCTTCTGGGCGTCCAAACACCATCTGAGATGTGTATCTCTGCGAGCATCGCATTTGGAGTACACTTCGCCTTCTGCACAAGGGTGTGTATGACAGGTGTTAAAGAGGGTCTAAATCAATGTAGGGGGGAATGAAACAATATATGTAATCAAAAAGACCCGAGAAACTGTAAAGAAACGATGAGCATGAGCTCGAAGAGCGGAATAGGCATAGACGGATCGTTTTTATAGGCCTCACGCTCATTGTCGCTTCCATTACCTCCCTTGCTCGTGTGGGGTTTGTCCGAAGAATTAGGGAGATCCAGTCCGCGGAGCATGTTGACTAGTGCCGCTAGTAGGCACCCAATACTTGAATTCAACCCTTCTTTGGCCCCGGTGTTGCTCTTTGAGCTTTTCCCTTGGAGTCTCCGACTGGACATGAGTCAAGCGTTATGTGGATAAGGTGATGGACAGAAGACGAGAGACCTACCAGCGTGTTTTTGGGAGTTTGCTTGGGCTCCTGAACGGTGTACTGCACCTGACGTTGACTGCAACCGACGTAGGCTGCAATTGCTTGGTAAGTCCAGCCAATAGAGCGAAGCGTGGTGATTCTAATGCGATCATCGTGTGTAATACGCGATCTAGGAGTCGATGAAGCCTTTGGAATCTCTGGAACTGGAGCTGAAGCTTGAGATGGAGTCGATGAAGCCTCGGGAACCTCTGGAACAGAAGTTGAAGCTTGGGATGAAGTCGACGGAGCCTCTGGAACCTCTGGAACCTCTGGAACAGAAGCTGAAGCTTGGGTTTGCGTCGATGAAGTGTCCATAATCGCTTGTTAGATGTATGAAGGTTTAGTCGCATGTGTGGAATCTTCAATGGCCTTAATGTACCGTAGCGCGCGGGTAAGAGAACCGAATCCTCACTAAGGTAACTTTACTACTGCATCTACGGAGTACCTACTACCTACGAACCACGTTATCTTGAAGGTCTAGATCTGAACCTTGAAAATCATAGAATAGAAGAGTAGAAGACTGGCTACTACCCACGCTACCTTAGGCTGTATCCCTTTTCGGTGCAATTGGGTTTCGCGGTACGGCTTTTCCGTGCCCGTAGTAACATTCTTTACAGTCTAAACTAGACCCGTGATATTTCATACACTAGTCCGAGTACGTGATAACGTAACGGGCACGAACTTTTTGATCGTAGAGAAATCCAAAATCAGCAAATCATCCTTGCACGTCTGTAAAGCACGACCGTTCGAGATTATGGGTGTGGGACGTCGTATGAAAAAGCAAGGCCCTCCCCCACCCCTAGACGAGTCTCGAATATCCTCTCTCAAGAAACGAAAAGCTGCCGTGGTCGAGGAAAGCTCTAATGCGCGAGGAAAGAAGAGAAAAGCGTCTGGAGAAGTGAAAGCGCCTATCGGGGTCAAGAAGCCAGCGTATGAGGTCAAGGACTCGGGATTGACACAAGCCCCAAAGAGGAATTTCGCCAATGGCAAGACTACGCAGGCCGAGAAAGGCAGAAAACTGGCGGTAAAGCCTGTATCTAAAAAGGATGCTGTGTCTATGGCGGACAGCTCAGACGAAGATGCGGTCGAGTTTCTGGGGGAAGCGTTGGAGGATGCAGATAGCGGCTCAGAGGGTTCGCAGGACGGTCTGTTGAAAAGCGCAGATATTCTGCCGGACGAATTTCTTGGATCTGGATCCTCTGTCTACGACTCGGATCCTCAGCACGAAAGGGCAATGTTTTCTGAAGATGATGACTCGGACGCGGAGGAGAGATTGACTGCAGCAAATATAGAGGGTCTATCCAGAGAGCTGGACGAGCAACAAGAAGAGGAGGCCGCCAAGGCACAATTGGAGCTGGAAGAAGCAGCGCTCCAAACCAATATTGACGGCGACAGACCCAGAGTGTTGGAAGACTCTGATGACAATCAAGATGGAATGACAGCACAATTACGTCTCGCGCCCGATCTCCAACTCCTCCGCTCGAGAATCACAGACACCATCCGCGTCCTCGACGACTTCTCCAAACTCTCTGAGCCTGGCCGCTCCCGCGCAGAATACACCACGCAGCTCCTAAAAGACATATGCCTCTACTACGGCTACTCCTCCTACCTCGCCGACAAGCTTTTCAACCTCTTCCCTCCGCGAGAAGCCTTTGCCTTCTTCGAAGCCAACGAAACCCCCCGTCCCGTCGTAATCCGCACAAACACCCTTCGTACGCACCGGCGCGATCTCGCTCAAGCACTCATAAACCGTGGCGTAACTCTTGAACCCGTAGGCAAATGGTCAAAAGTGGGCTTGCAAATTTTTGAATCCCAGGTCCCGTTGGGCGCTACCCCAGAATACCTAGCCGGTCACTACATTCTCCAGGCCGCCTCCTCCTTCCTCCCCGTCATGGCGCTCGCCCCACAAGAACACGAACGCATTCTTGACATGGCTGCCGCGCCGGGTGGGAAAACCACATACATTGCCGCCCTAATGAAAAACACTGGGTGCATATTCGCAAACGATAGCAACAAATCCCGTGCCAAAGGTCTCATCGGGAATATCCACCGTCTGGGAGCCAAGAACACCATCGTTTGTAATTATGACGCGCGCGAATTCCCCAAAGTAATCGGCGGCTTCGACCGCGTCCTTCTCGACGCTCCCTGCTCCGGCACAGGCGTCATAGCCAAAGATGCCAGCGTCAAAACTAACAAAACAGAAAAAGACTTCCAGCTCCTCCCGCATCTGCAGAAACAGCTTCTCCTCTGCGCCATCGACTCTGTCGATCACACCAGTAAAACGGGGGGTTATATAGTTTACTCGACGTGCAGTGTTACGGTTGAGGAGAACGAACAGGTAGTGCAGTATGCATTGTTAAAGAGACCGAACGTCAAACTCGTAGAGACGGGCTTAACTTTTGGTGTCGACGGATTCGCAAGCTACATGGGCAAGCAATTCTCGCCGCACATGAAAATGACGAGGCGCTACTATCCCCATACTTACAACGTCGACGGCTTCTTCGTGTCCAAGTTCCGCAAAACCGGGCCCAGTCCCGGTGCCACTGTAGCAGGGGGCGTCGACGGCATTGCGGGGAATGAGGATAGGGTGATGGTGGACAAAACGCCCGTTCCTGAAAATGAAAACGAGGAAGAAGAAATTTTCGGCGGCTTTGATGATGAGGGAGATGAGGTGTACATCGAGCGCGCGCGGAGGAGCCGGTTGAGGAGGAAGGGGGTTGATCCGAAGGCGAAGAAAGTCAATGGCACCACTCCAACAATAGCAAGTAGGAATGGAGGGGGAGATGGCGAGGTCGATGGAGTCGCAGAAATAAAGGCAACGAAGGAGCATCGTGGGCACGCGAATGGCGAAATGGGGGACACCTCGAAAAGTACAAAGGAGACTGTGGAGGGGAAGGAGAAGGCGGTGAAAAGTGCTGCGGTAAAGACAAAGGCAGCAACGACGAGGGTGAAGTAGGACTAGTCAATTTATGAACCCGGTGGATTGTATAAAGCCATCTACCATTCTAAACCCATAAACCTGCCAACCCCCTACTTTAAGGGCGGCTGGGGGCTTTTCGCAATGACCCCGGCAGCCAACTAGCATACTTTTATTCGAGATACCCCCCGTAACAGAAAGGCTTCAGGTATGATTGCCTAAATCTTGGTGGAGCAAAGTATCTTCCAACGAAGATCCCTCAGGAGCATCCTGAAACATGGAAATATCCTGACAGAAAAAAATATATATCCGGGCAAACCCCACTGTTTCAGCATACAGAGCCATAGCCGAGACTTCACCCAGTCATTTCTGCTTGTGTACATATGTATTATCTATGACAACAACAAACCCCCAACATTCAAGACAAGGTCCATCGCGTTGAAAAAATTGTCTGGATCAATCGAAAATTTCTTAAATAATGTTTTCTGCAACGTTTTGCAGATGTGTCAGAACTGTACAGTATAGCAAAAAGATCCTGTGACTGTTAAATGTTCATGTATATATATATATATATGTTCAGAGAAATATTATTCTGAGATCAGAAATTATGCTTGCGAAGCTCGTTATTCTTGATGTTATTACGCGATGCAAGAATATTCTCCAACCAAGCTTTGCATTAAAACAATATATTTCTTTGAAAAATGATACAATCATCGTAATTCTGAAGGAAAAGTTACTGTAGATCATTACGGAAACCCCCTAGTCGCCCCTGAAGTACCCCTACATATCTCCTTCCCATATCCCCTTCCCACCTCTCCAACGTCATGGAGTCCCACCTCATCCCATCCGCCCCCCTTTCACCGCCCCTCATAGTCCACCACGAACGCATATATATCCCCTCTCACCGTAGCTAATAGTAGGACTCCTTGATTAGTCGGACTGCTACAACTTGAGAGAGCTATGGTCTGATAAAATATGCTATACATACCTGAACAGAAATGTTCCAAAGTGCGTTCACATTTTGGCCGATTCGTCAACCAACATGGTCATGCATTACCAGACGGCTAAAGAGCTCAAATTCCATTCTTTCAGCTGCCTTGGGACCATTACGCACTTCACCCGCCATATCCGAACCAGGCGGGAAATCGGGCTCGAACATGGGCTCGCCAGCACCTCTCATATTAGCCAAGACAGCCTGCCGAAAGTGCCACCGCAGAAGCTGATCCACTGGTCGATCGGGTTTATCGAGAAAACTGCTGATCAAGATGTGTTCCAGCAATGCCTTTTGAATTTCTTCGGACACAACGATATTTTAGTTGTCCTGGAATAATGAGTTTCCTGGATTAATGAGTTTCCTGGAATAATGAGTTCATATAACTTGAAGGAGGAGGAGGTATACATGCATCAGGATCGATTTGAGATTTCATAACCATCAAAAAGTACGTGTACATCAGCTCTTAACAACAGCCCGTTTTGCACCGAGTTGATGGGATCTGCTTTCTGAATATTAATTCAAGGAGAGAGGTCGTGCTTATCCCAGTGCGCTTGGAATGCTAAAGGAACTATGTGCGCGGCCTCGAAACCTTGCCAATTGCCGTATTCTGCCTCTACAGCTTCTTCCCCTGTGATCACACATCGCCGGTCTCGTAGACGGACGCTGTCACGAAAGGATTGGAGACGAGTTCCGGTGTTGATAGAAATTGCCCGAGTAATCGAAGGCTCGTCCGTAAGTGTAAAGGAACCTGTTAATAACTGATTAGCTACCTATAGCAGAGAAAGAGGAATATAGACTCACCTGTGATATAGTGTCTCCCAGCCTGAAGCGCATAATTATCCTTCCCAACTAGGATCTTATTCTCGTCTCGCAAGGAGAAGGAGAAGGGTTCATCACAGGCCAGGATAATGTCTAATATGGAGTAGAAGTTGTTGTTCGTGATGCCATTGGTGAGTACGAGGCCGCCGAGTTCTTCTTCGGGATTTTCGGCCTCATAGAAATGAACGTTTCGTCCACTTGATCGATTAGGGCGCATAGCGAAAGATAAAACGGAGTGTTACCCGGAGGATTGGGGTGGCACCCAATACACCCAGTCCAAGAGGTGGGTTTGGGGCCTGTTCTCAGCATCTTGGGTTGATGGGTGGGGGGTTTACTTGGAGAGCCCAAGCACACGTACTAGGTGCCGAGGCCCAGATAAGATCAGATTAGATAAGATACGATAACGAAATTTCCCCCCATCTTTATAAACTTGCAAGCAATTTCCACTTGTTGGTCTTTGAGGCCTCATCTGCTCGCAATTATCATACGCAATGATAAAGATGTTGCTCTGCCCCAAACCCGTAGTATGTGCCGCAGTGCTCCAACTATTTCTCGATGGTGTTCAATATCGTATGTTAGAAGACGTTGAAGCACGACTGTGGCCAATGAGTAACACATTTTACATCTCGTCAGGCCTACTAGAGGCATCGCAGAAGCGATTACAAAGTCACTCTAGGCGGTTTGGGGCACGGAAACCCCTTCTGAATGTCTCCACCAATTCCGGAAGCTCGCCCGCTCTTGCAAGCGCCGCTCCAGCAACACCCGCAGCTTTGATACCGCCCAAAGCCCCTCCGCCCATCGCCGCACCCTGACACCAAGAAAAGAGACTGCCAGCCTTGACCGCCCCAATCGATGCTTGCCAAGCTGCAGCAACAGAGTTGGCCGCTGGCCCCGCAGCCGTGAATCCGATAGCTCCGAGTGCGGGCACCGCGAAGAACGATAGAGCAGAGACAGTAGCGCCCACTACTTGAAGACCTGTGAGCACTGGATGAGCTTTGGCATAGTTTGTCGTGGCTTGGAAAAGAGTGACGTCTTGTGGTTTCACTATGAAAAATCAGAAACTCTCGGGAAACGTCTAGGATCAGGTATACCTCGTCTCGTTAGCTCCTGCGAGAATTCTGCACTCCAGCCCGAAAGGATGAATAGTAGCACATTGGGCAAAGCAGCGATGTCATCAGGAAAATCCCCGTTAATGAAGCGATGTTGCACCTCATTGTCGGTCAATCCTTCGAGCGGCTTCCTTCCGGTCATGATCTCGTAGAGCAGACTAGCCATTGCGAACCTTTCGGCCCTTCTGACCTTTTCTTCGTGATCCAAACCATATAAAACGCTTGACGGTATCTGAAAGCGAGCGGGATAGCCCTCAACGAGGTCACCTTCCAATTCTGGCATCGAAAGAGACTCGATAGATCCATCTAATCCAGCAACAAAATCCCATTGCCGAATGCTGTTGTGGGGTTCCCCGGTTTGCCCAAAGTGCTTGATCACCTCGTTGGCCCAGCGTGTGCGTATCTCGGTTCTTATGTCAGGATAGTCGCTAAGAGGGAGCATTGTCGCTTCCTGTGGGTGCTCACTGTCACCATCACTGTCTTCAACCTTCTTCACGCGGATGCGACAAGTAAGCTCTGCGGATGTCATCTTTCGAGACAGTGTAAGACGAGCTCAGCTTGTGGCATGGTCAAGCGAAAGGGAAACGCAGGCCCAAGGTAATGTGGTGCTGAGTAAGGTAAACCCGTGTTTTTGTCTCGTTGACTTATGCAGACTCCGCTACCCCACTCCGATACTCCAATCACGTCTATATCATCCTGCAGACCGACCGTTCGGGCACTCGAGAACGTGTACAAACTACCATCTACGCGCAGTGCAGAATAAGCCGATGGCTTCCCCTTCGGCCCAAATACTGCGGCGTACTGCACTTCCATGGCACTATTGAAGAGAAAGTGAATGACATCTACGACACGTAAAAACTCTGCTACAAGGTTGCTCGAAAGCGCCTCTATGGAAGGAAAAAACCATCATTTTATTACAGGGCTCAATACACTTCATTTATTCTCTTCTGAATTGATCGTCGACCTCTAGTCGAATGCCTAGAGGTTGTTGATGAAGAAATTAACAACCACATCGAATCACCTAGAGGTTGTTGATGAAGAAATTGCACATCGAATCAACAATTCAAGAAGTTAGTAACGTGACGCTTGTAACAGTTTGAGCAAATACTCGTCGGGGCAAACTAGAAAAATTAAGACTTGGAAGAAAGAGTCTTCAGACTTCGATACTCCACAAGAAGCTGTTGCCTATATTGTGGCTTTGGTTCTGCAGAAAGGATAATCATCTTCAGTCATGAGTCATACATTAGCAGCATGAAAGTCGAACGAAGACACAAAAGGACAGATATCTGTCAAAGATCTCTGCTCGTAAAATGCCCTTGTACATATAGTGTGACAGACATGGATTTATTTGAGATGGAGCACGCATAATGCCATATCGACTGCATCTGTCCATTCAACCTGGCATATTCACTTTTGTCAGAACTGCTACGAATTTATAGAAGGAAAAGACGTCAAAATGCAGGCGTTGAGTCAATGGCACTTCTCGAGCGATTGCCGCTTCACTTTCTTCTGGCTCACCAAGTCAGCAAGCGCAATCTTCGCAGTTCCATCTTTTCAAGATTGTGTTCGATGTACTCCGCCGAAAGTAGTATTGCCGCCTCGACATGCATCGCCCTTGAGATGCTGCATTAAGCCACTCTAATAGATACTCATATTTAGTAGCTTAACGGTGAGTCTCTTCCCTTACATCGTCTCTCACTGATGTCCGTAACAAAGATTCAGTATCCCACATTTCTATGACAGCCGTTGAATCTCTGTAAGCAGCCACAAAAAGCATCTTGCCTATCATGGCCATTCGCCACACTGCGCCGGCATTCCCGTTCAGCTCCCGTACCAACGAGCCGGAATCCGGGTTCCAAACACGAACTCGTCCATCAGACCCACCTGTGACGATGTTTGAAATGTTCACTATCATAGCCGTCACCGACTTTTCATGTGCTGCTATGGTCTGCAAACGCGTAACATCGTTCATGCCCCATTCGCACCAACTGCCGTCCGAACTCGTGGAAACCAGTGTAGCACCACGGAATTCGAGCTGATTTACAAGGGAAGTATGACCTTGCAATTGAGCGAGACAGGAGCTACGGGGGCACACCAATCAGCCGCTGTAATGTCTAGCATTTCGGATGCGCGAGACCCAGACGACGCGTTAAGCAACATACTCATCATCTACCTTCCACACTCGAATGGTTGTGTCTTTCGATCAGGTGCTCACCAACCCTTGCTGAACATTCACTGCGAGCGCGTAGATTTCACCGGTATGACCCATCAACGTATGCACACATTCGCCCTCGGAAATACTCCATGTTTTGGCAGTTTTGTCGTCGCTTGCGGAGAACACCCTGTCCTCGTTCATTGCTACGCAACGGACTGTCTGTTTGTGGCCCACGAGTGACCTGATGAAGCTGCCCCGACGCACGCCATGTTTCCTAGAAGCCTCATTGTCCCGGGCAGCAATGCTCTCCAGGCATCATCTCCCGGAACCTGATGTGCTTCTGGGAGAGCTCTGTCCTCTGGGACTAGCTTGCCTCCCAGGAGACGTTTCGCAGGAAGCAATCACTCCCAACCGTATACCAGTTTTGGAAGTATCTCTTAGGACAGTCCTTCGCTTGTAGTAGTATATCTGCCAAGTATTCCATCCTAAGCCTAACCACCTTTGTCGTATCTCCTGAAGCTAAAACCGTCGACACAGGGTGAGCGATAGACAACAATAAGCAAGGATGAGAGATGGGCGCATGAGAATAGAGAAGCAAAAGGCGATATGTAAAGCGATATACCGTCGTGTGCAAAAACCTATGCCGATCCTAGAATTTACCGAGAGTTGACTTGATATCTTCAACCATGATAGCGCTCGTGAAAGGCATTAACATTGATATCACTATGCTCCTTTAAGCCGTCTTTTCAGAGCTTCATTCAACGTGATTTATAAAGATTTTTAATATCACGTGATTGTTGTGTAGTCGTTGAAATTTTCAGTCCTACAGCGTTCATTGCACGTTATAACTGCTTTAACCCCCCATCTAACATATCAGTAGAACAAAAAAAGTAAAAAAAAATCTAACAATGCAATTTTGCAGTAATGTAACTTCTTGTTTTGGAAATTCATGATTGAACATTCAAATTATATAGATATACACGTCTGCAATCTGCATGCGTCTTCCCAGTCCCCTTTTTTATCTTTGCTTATTATTCTTTGCTTATATGGTTATACAGGCTGAGTGAAGCATACTCTACACGCAGCATATATGGAACGAATATGGTACACTGAATGGAGTATATGTGGGGCACTGGGTGGAGCACTGGATGGAGTATATGTGGGGCACTGGGTGGAGCATATATGGAGCATTGGGGGGAAGCACTGAATGAAAGATTTACAGTATGGGGTAATACTGAGGTCGATTAGATATTGTGGGGATTTCCACTCAATTTCGACGTGCATCTCAATGAAAATCTAGGTATGCATGCTGAGAGGTGGTCTTCCCCTTGTAATCGTGTACTGTATCAACTGAGAATGCATACTATATCTTTGAAACAAATCGCCCTCCTCGCATT